>JGI26464J51801_1000292_pt1 | contig 13920 bp, 13 predicted proteins | sample PerSpoAPS_AMetaG_FD_51801 | JGI IMG/M metagenome (IMG submission 51801) | reverse complement strand
GTTAGGGTATGTGGGGAAATGGGGGTTATAACGAAGGCGGGGATATCGGGTAAAACAATGGGTCCTCCCGCCGCAAGGTTATAGGCGGTGGAACCCGTAGGGGTTGAAATTATCACACCATCCCCCCTAAACCCTATCTCCCTATGCTTCCCTATCTTTAAGCTTATCTCTATCATCCTTGCCTCTTGGGCGTTTATGGTAATATCGTTAAGCGCCAAGATATCCCAAACCTTCAACCTTATCCTGCTCTCGGGTTTTATGTCACCAACCTTGACTTTTAATAGGGTTTCCCCCATCTCCTCCAACTTGAATGTTGCCAGAAAACCTATTCTTCCCCCCTTAAAACCTATAACGGGCTTTTCCCCAGCTATGTGGCATGCCCAAAGGAAGGTCCCATCCCCACCTATGGCAACAAAGAGATCTGCATCCTTTTCCGTCCCTTTGCCATAATAAACTATATCCACCACCTTGAATACCTTACCCACCTCTTCAACATAACCTTTTAAATTTTCATCTTTCAGAACAACAACCACCTTATCCATTTTTTCGCATCTCCTATTTTGAACGGTTTCCCATGTCCGGGATAAACCCAAAAATCCTCTGGAAATTCCAATATNCTTCTNATACTTTCCTTTAGCAANCTTTCATCCCCTCCCGGTATATCCGTCCTCCCCACCCCCCCACCTTCAAAAATGAGATCCCCCACTATAACAAATTTTTCCCCAACGACCCCCACGCTTCCAGGCGAATGTCCCGGTATTTCAATTATCCTTAGGGTTTTACCCCTAATAATAAACTCGTCCCCCTCCCTTAATTCCCACTCAATTCCTGGAATGTAATCCAGATGTATTCCGAACTTTTCAAATATCCAGGAGGGATCATNAACCAAAAATCTATCCTTTGGGTTCATATAGGTGGGACAATTGAACTCCCTTTTATATTCCTCAAGGTAGATGTAATGGTCAAAGTGCCCATGCGTAATGAGAATTGNGGTTATTTCNAGGTTCTTTGCATATTCTTTTACTTGAGAGATGGGATTTCCTGGATCCACTATTATACCCTCCCCATCATAAAAGATCAAATATGTGTTTGAAAAACCAGAAAACAGTTTGATTTCCATTAGAGTTTCGCGAGGGGATGGGATGCGAGATAAACTTCGTATATCCTGCCGAGACTCACCTTTAGATACCTTTCGGTTGTGGTTATTGAGGAATGCCCCAAGAGTTCCTGAAGAGTCCTTATATCGCACCCCCCAAGTAACATATGCGTTGCAAAAGTATGCCTCAAAACGTGGGGATGCACCTTATATTCAAGTCCCACCTTTTTCGCATAACCTTTAATTATCTTCCATCCCCCTATCCTGCTCATTCTCTCTCCCTTATAGTTCGGGAAGAGGTAAGGCTTTCCCTTTGATAGGTTGGGATGAACCTCTTCAAGGTATTCCCTTAATAGATTTTTTACCCTGGTATAGAAAGGTACGATCCTTTCCTTGTTTCCCTTCCCAATAACCCTTACGAAGTTGTTCTCCAAGGATATGTCCAAAACCCTTAAATTTAAGGCTTCAGAGATCCTCAAGCCCGTAGCGTACATAAACTCAAGGAAAACCCTATCCCTAAACGTTATTTCCTCTTTAACCTCAACCGCATTTAAGAGTCTTTGAATCTCCTCGTAAGATAAGGCCTTTGGCAGGGGTTTTGGGTTAGGGGGTAAAGGTTTCTCCTCAAGGGGGTTTCTCTTTATGTAATCGGCCATATGCAGAAACTTATAGAAGGATTTAATGGAAGAGGCTATCCTGTTAATGCTTGAGGGTGAAAATCCGCTTAAGCTAGCAATAAAATCATCATAATCCCTTTCCCCGAAATCCAAAAAATTTATTTCCCTTGAATTTAAATACTCTTCAAAGATTTTCAGGTCGTGTTCGTAAGAAATTATCGTGTTTGGCGACATATTCTTTGAAATTAAATAAACCTTAAATTCTACAATTGCCTCCTTTAACATTCGGAAAAAATTATAAGGCGGAAAACACCCTTAAAATACTTTATGCTTTTCCTTCTTTCGCTAACCATAAGGGATGTGCAATATACTACGGATCCTTCGGGCAGGTCTCCCCTTGTTGGTTCAACTGTGACGCTTTACGGGAAGGTTACGGGTGTATTCCCGGAACTTAGAGGTTTCTTTATACAGGATGGAATGTGCGCCTGGTGTGGTATATTCGTGTATGCGGTTCCTCAATGCCTTCACTTAACCTTTGGGATAGCGTTAGGGTTTCTGGAATTGTTCAGGAATATCAAAACGCGACCGAGATCGACGCATCTTCCATAACCGTTTTGGGATCGGGGAGCCCAATAAACCCTCTGATAATAACGGTTTCAGACATAGCAGAGAGCCTTGAGGGGGTATTGGTTAGGTTTGAAGGTAAGGTTTCCGATCACTGGATAAACAGGTACGGGGATTTCAAATTAAAGGGCAACGGCGGGAATGTAAGGGTGATGAACTTCTCGAGGTACAGATATTTGGCTTTTTGGGGGATAGCTTGGGGATCACGGGTATAGTCCATCAGGATAACATAGGGTACAAAGTTGCACCGAGGGGGGATATAGATATTCATCCTATAAGGCTTGTAAAATATACCGCTTACTTTAATAGGGCTACGGACACTACGGTTGCGAGGTTCATAAAGAATCCGGGAAATGATACCCTTAGATTTGTCGTCGCAAATTTAATAGGAAAGGCGAGGTACAACATAGATGTTGCGGTTTATAATCTTTCTTCGCAGGTAATAGTGGATTCTTTAAGATCCGCGAAAAGTAGGGGTTTGAGGGTAAGGTTTATATACGAATCAAGCAACTACAACACTTACGTTCAGCAGCTTGAAATGGCAGGAATACCCACTCATACCGACACCACGAGGGTGGATGGTGGTTTGATGCATTTGAAGGTCGTGGCGATAGATAATAGGGATACTGATACAACAAACGATATCTTACTCTTGGGTTCATACAACTTTACCACATTTGCGGATACTTTGCAGGTGAATAGTCTGGTTGCTATAAGATCCCATAGGGTTGCTGGGGAATTTTTGAAGGAGTTCAACGAGATGTGGGGAAGCAATACGGATGTACCCAATCCTTCAAACGCCAAATTTGGGACACAAAAAACCCAAAACACCATAAACCTNATNCCCCAGGATTCATTAAGTATATGGTTCTTACCGGCGGATACGGGTTTGGGAGCCTTTAAGGCCTGGATAAGGGGTACAGGCACCCAAATTCACTTCGGGATAAACGCATTTACACATGACACTATATTAAACGCATTTAGGGATNTGCATTTTTCCGGGAAACTCTTGGCGGGGATATTTGATTGGTCGGATTGGAACAACTCATCATCAAAGAGCAACGAAATGAGAACATGGACGCCCAGACCCAGGATAATTCCCTATCTTAGCTCCATAACTTTCCATGATAAGTTCGCGATAAGGGATAGGAGCTNGGTGGAGTTCGGCTCCGCAAACTGGAGCTATAACGGATTTACGAGAAACGATGAGGTTATAGTGATAGCACAAAGCTCTTTACTTGCGGACCAATTTTTCCAATACTGGTATAAAAGGTGGATGGAGGCGGATACGAGCGCTCCACCTATGGAAACTTATGAAAGCCCTTATATAGAAAAAACCTGCAATTACGGTGAGATTTATTCCGTAAGTGGCAGGAGGGTTAGGGCGATTTCAAGGGGTGTTTATTTTGTGAGGTGTGGGAAGGTTTGGAGGAAAATNGTGAAATGAACCTCCTTGATTCCTTGTTTTTGATTGCGGGTATAAGCGCCAAAGATCTGGGTTTCGAAAAGGATCTATCAACGGAAACCTCCCTAAAACCCCCGCAGGTTTTAAAATTCCTGAAGGATCCGATTTATATGAAGAAATTTGGGGATTCCATCGTGGAGGTTTTTAGGAACTTTGATAGGGAAAAGATCATGGGTTTGATATGGTGGGAAAAGTTTTATCCTATAAAGGTCTCGGATAGGGTATCTTACAGGGATAGCACGGTAGGGCATATAGTTGATATCTTAGTGTGTAGGCAATACTTTCTTGATAGATCACTCAAGGGTTTGGATCCGAAGATCGCCGAGAAGATAACTTACGTATGGGATACGCTTGATAGGAAGGATACTTTGTCAAAGGAAGATTATCTGTACTTGGCTAAAAATGTCCCTTGGAACCTCCTTGCAAATTCCTTTTATTGTCTTCTTAAACTTGATACGTCAAAACTTAAGTCCATACCAGACACGGGAATTTATATTTACAATACCGCCTACGGTAAGATAGCGTTGGGAGGTAAGGGGAACAACATTTATAGGGGGGACTTTGTAGCAATTGTAGATTTCGGCGGGGATGACGAATATTACATAGAGAAAACCGCCCTGATCGTTGATTTTTCGGGAAATGACGTATATTATGGTAAAGTGGGGAGTGGATATCTCGGATCTTCGGCTATTTACGACTTTTCGGGGGATGATACTTATTATTGCTCGGATTATTCTTGCGGAAGTGGGCTTTTGGGTTTTGGTATGATCTTTGACGCGGAAGGGGATGATTTCTATTCGGGAGGTATCCACTCTTTGGGGGCGGGGACATTTGGAGGTGGATTTTTGATTGATCTTAAGGGGAACGACGTATATAAAGGGGTTTTATATTCGCAGGGTTTTGGCGGTCCATATGGGGTGGGTTTTCTATACGATGGGGAAGGGGATGACCTATATACCCTAGGGTATGGGCCCATACATGAGCCTTTGTATAAAACCCAGAGGCAGGGACTCGGGCAGGGTTTTGGTTTTGGGAGGAGGGAGGATTTGGGAGGGGGGTTCGGGATACTTATGGACTTTTCGGGGAACGATGTGTATAACGCGGGAACTTACGCCCAAGGTTCATCCTATTGGTATTCTTTTGGGTTTCTATATGACCGCAATGGGGATGACAGATACCTATGCACGCAATACTGTCAGGGGGCGGGAATACACATCTCCACCGCTTACCTTAGGGATGATGGGGGAAACGATGTGTATTTCTCCTTTGCGGGTCCATCTTTGGGGGCGGGGCACGATTTAGCAGTTGGGATCCTTTACGAGGGCGATGGAAACGATATTTATATAAGCCACAGTGGGGCGGGTATGGGTTGGACGAATTCCGTAGGTATATTTTTGGATGTTAAGGGGAGGGATGCGTATTACTTCCAAAGCTGTGAAAACTCACATGGGGGCGTGAATTTTGAGAGGGAGTTCGGGGGAATTGGGATCTTCATAGATGGGGAAGGTGATGATGAATATAAATGCAAAATAGATAAGGGATTTTCCATAAAGGGGAAGTGGGGCTTTATTTTAGAGAGGTGATCCTCTTTTCCGCCTCCTTTAACCTCCTTACCACCCTTTCCTTTCCGAGATATTCCAGCATATGGAAGAGGCTTGGACCTACGGAAGTTCCGGAAACTGCCACCCTTACCGCATGTATAAAAACCGCATGCTTTACCCCCACTTCGTCCGCATAACCCCTTAAAACCCTCTCTATTTCCTCCGCCTTCCACACTTCAATATTCTCAAACCTCCTTCCGAGCTCCCTCAGATGATCAAATATTCCCTCTTGGGAAAGCCTGCTTTTAACCGCTTCTGGGTCGTAAGGGAAATCTTCCCTATAAACGAAAACACCGTAATCAAAGAAATCCCTTAAAGTTTTTACCCTGTCCTTGAATAGTCTTATTAGTAAAGGTAAATATTCCTCCCCAACCTCATAACCCTCCCCCAAATTCTTGAGATATTCGTTATATTCCTTTAGGACCTCAAGAAGCCTCTCATCCTCCATCATCCTTATGTATTCCGAGTTCATCCAAAGGAGCTTTTGGTAATCAAAGACCGCCGGGCTTTTATTAACCCTCGTAATATCAAATAGTTTTATCATCTCCTCCTTGCTTACGATCTCCCTGTTATCTCCCGGAGACCAACCAAGGAGGACTAAGTAATTAAATAGGGCTTCGGGTAGGATCCCCATCCTCCTAAATTCCTCAAGGGATGTAGCGCCATGCCTTTTTGAGAGCTTCTGCCTATCAGGACCCAGGATCATTGATAGGTGGGCAAACTTTGGTATCTCCCAACCAAAGGCTCTATATATTAAGATCTGCTTGGGCGTATTTGCTATATGATCGTCCCCCCTAATTACATGCGTTATTCCCATAAGATGGTCATCTATTACGACCGCGAAGTTATAAGTTGGAAAGCCATCCGACTTAATTATCACAAAGTCCCCGCCAAGATCCCTTGTGTTGTACGTGATGCTCCCGTGTACGAGATCCTCAAAAGTTATATCCGTATCGTCGGGCACCTTGAACCTTATGGAATAAGGTTTTCCTTCCTTTAGATTCTTTTCTATCTCCTCCTTGCTTAAAAATAGGCACTTCCTTGAATACCTATAAGGTTTTTTCAAAAGCTCCGCAAGCTTCCTCTCCTCCTCAAGCTCTTCCTCCGTACAGAAACACCTGTAAGCATAACCCATCTCTATAAGCTTGTTTGCATAATCCCTGTATATTTCAAGCCTTTGACTCTGATAAACCTCCGGCTCATCCCACTCTATCCCAAGCCACTTTAAACCCCTTATTATCCCCTCAACCCACTCCTCCTTATACCTACTCCTATCCGTATCCTCTATCCTCAAAAGGAACTTTCCACCCTTGGCTCTGGCATAAAGGTAATTGTATATACAAGTTCTTGCTCCCCCTACGTGTAAGAAACCTGTGGGACTTGGCGCAAATCTCGTAACAACCATAGTTTAAATTCTACGGTTGGTAAAAACCACCATAAAATACCAACCTATGATTAACCTTGAAAAACCCGAGATAAAAACGGAATTGCCCGGACCAAAGGCAAGGCAGATTTTGGAGAGACACAGGAAGTACATATCCCCCTCTTACCCGAAGGCTTATGACCTTGTGGCAGAGAGGGCGGAGGGTGTCTGGGTTTGGGATGTGGATGGAAACAAGTTCTTGGATATGGTAGCGGGGGTTGCGGTGAATTCAACGGGACATTCCCACCCCAAGGTGGTTAAGGCGATAAAGGAACAGGTGGAAAAGCTAATACACATAAGCACGGACTTTTACCATGAACTGGAGGTAAAGCTCGCCGAAAAACTCTCCTCAATATTCCCATCAAAGGGAAATAATATGGTATTCTTCACAAACTCGGGGACGGAATCAAACGAGGGTGCTATAAAGCTTGCAAAATTCAACACAAAGAGGATATACATTTTATCGTTTGAGGGGGCATTTCACGGTAGAACTTACGCTTCAATGTCCGTAAGCGCTTCTAAAACCACCCACAAGAGGTATTTCGGACCCCTTATGCCCGGCGTATTTTTCGTACCTTATCCGAACGCATACAGGCCTCCCTTCAACGCCCCGACGGATAAAGCATCCGATCAGCTCATAGACTACATAGAGAATACCCTTTTTGCCAGGGTCGTACCACCCGAGGAAGTAGCAGCGTTTATCTTTGAGCCGATACAAGGGGAAGGCGGGTACGTATTTCCCCTTGAGGATTTCTTCCCAAAGCTCAGAAAACTTGCGGACAAATACGGGTTCCTCCTAATAGACGATGAGGTTCAGGCGGGATTGGGTAGGACGGGTAAGTGGTTTGCCATAGAGCACTATAATACACAGCCCGACATTATTACCATAGCCAAGGGTATAGCATCCGGGATGCCCATGGGCGCTTTCATAGCCAGGGAAGGTTTGATGGATAAATGGCCTATGGGAGCCCACGCGAATACTTTCGGAGGAAATCCGGTAGCATCCGCTGCGGCCCTTGCTACCCTTGAACTAATAGAAAACGAGCTTATGGAGAACGCTAAGGTAGTGGGGGAGTATTATCTGGAAAAGCTTAAGGAGCTTCAAAAGGATTTTGAGGAAATAGGGGATGTTAGGGGTAAGGGATTGATGATAGGAATAGAGTTCGTGAAGGATAGGGAGACAAAGGAGTATTATCCCGAGTTCAGGGATAAGGTGGTGCTGAAGAGTTTTCAGAAGGGCGTACTTTTCTTGGGTTGCGGTCCTTCCGCTTTGAGGATAGCTCCCCCATTGATAATAACTAAGGAGCACGTGGATATTGCGGTGGACGTCTTGGCGGAGGCGATTAAGGAGACGAGGGAGGAGATAAAATAAGGCCGAAGAAGCTTGAGGAATTCGTAGGGCAAAAACATATAATTGAGAACTTAAAGGTTTATATTTCGGCTGCTAAGGGAAGGGGAGAACCCCTTGAACATGTCCTTCTGATAGGACCTCCGGGGCTTGGTAAAACAACCTTGGCGCACATAATAGCTAAGGAGATGGATGTACCTTTAAAAGCCGCATCCGGACCCTCCCTTGAGAGGCCCGCGGACCTTGCGGGGATATTAACCTCCCTACCCAAAAACGGTATCCTATTTATTGACGAAATACATAGGATCCCCAAACCGGTTGAAGAGTTCCTGTACACCGCCATGGAGGACTTTTACATTGACGTTGTGGTTGATAAGGGTCCTGGGGCAAAGACTTTAAGGCTTTACCTTCAAAAATTCACCCTAATAGGCGCCACGACGAGGATGGGGCTCTTATCAAAACCCCTCCTTATGAGGTTTGGGATAGTCTTCCGCCTTGATTATTACTCTCCGGATGAAATTTTGGAAATTCTAAAAAGAAATGCAAAAGCTTTGGGGATTGAAGCGGAGGAGGGGGCGCTTATGGAGATAGCAAGGAGGTCAAGGGGGACACCCAGGGTTGCTAACAACCTCTTAAAGAGGGTGAGGGACTTCTTACAAAGTATGGGAGAAAGCTTATTAACAACGGAAAAGACCCTTATGGCTTTGGAGAAACTCGGGATAGATGAACTCGGTTTAACGGAGGAGGATATTAGGTATTTGAGGGTACTTTATGTAAAGTTCGGAGGGGGACCGGTGGGGTTGAAAACCCTTTCCGCGGCACTATCGGAGGATGAAGGAACCATAGAGGAGGTAATAGAACCTTACCTATTAAGGGAGGGGTTGATAGAGAGGACACCGAGGGGTAGGGTATTGACCCTTAGGGGGCTTGAACATATAAAGGGTAAAGTAAAGGCTGGATTATGACGATAGGAAGCGGAGCATTTTTGATACCTTTCTATTCACTTAACTTCTTCAGTGGCACAAATCCATCTTTACCAATATTCGAGATGGCTTTTTCAAACCCCAACACCCTATTTTATCTCTCCAGCTCCCTATCAAACAGGTTATCATCTCCGAACTTGAAGCTCCCGGATGTTTGCGCCACGCTTACCAAACTCTCCGGTTCAAATCTCCGTGTGGGTTTAATATCAGACCCTTACCTTGAGGCAATTAAGGACATTTCCGGCGATAATCCCCTTGGGAAGTTCATATTTGACAACTACCCAAAGCTCCCAAAAAGCACCATAGATTCCCTCCAAATGCTACCCTCCTTTGTCCCGAGGAGAATAAATCTTTTAACCACCGCTATTTTGAAGGTTTATTTATCCTCAAAGGTAAATCCCCCGGAAGGTTGGAGGGGCTATATTTGGGACAGCTTAGAGATTGATAGGAAGATAGCCTTTGAGGAGGAGGGCCTTAAGAGGTTCAATAGGGAGAGGTTATCTTATGCCTTTCAGCTCCTTTGTGTTTTAATGGATTCATTAAAGGAAGAGGTTAAAAGGAGGGGGGCGGAGATCAAAAGCTTTTACCTTCCTACGCCCATTGGTTATATCTCCTTCGGCTCAACCAAAACGGATACCTTTCCAAACTCCATTATAGTCGTGGATGCTGGAGGGGATGATTATTACAATGGGGTTAAGATTGGTTTGGACTTTGCGGGAAACGATGTATATAATGGAAATATAGCCTTTGCCCTGTTTGATGTAAGCGCCTTTCTTGATCTTGGTGGAAACGATAGCTATGATGGGGAATTTGTGGGAAGCGCATTTTTCGGATATAGCATTTTGATGGATTTTAATGGGGATGACAACTATAAATGTAAGGTGTTTTGCTTGGGAGCAGGTTATAACGGTGGTAGCATAACCATAGATCTTTCCGGAAACGATAGTTATTACTCCATATCGAAGGCGCAGGGGTTCGGGTGGGTTGGTGGGGTTGGGATTTTGGCGGACGTTCAAGGAAACGATGTGTATAGGCTTGAAGATTCCGTTCTATATTTCCCTTCCCCCCAAAGCCCAAAGCATAATACTAGCTTGGGGCAGGGTATGGGTTTCGGGGAGAGGAGGGACTTCCTTAACGGCATATCCCTTGGAGGGGGTTTGGGGATCTTACTGGATATAAGCGGGGATGATAGGTACTTCTCGGATGTTTTTTCTCAGGGTTCCGGTTATTGGCTTGGAATCGGGGTTCTTTACGATGGGGGTGGAAACGATGCGTACTCGGGAGTTTGGTACTCGCAAGGGGCAAGTGCGCACTTTGGGATAGGGGCCCTATACGATCTAAGCGGTGATGACGTTTATTACTCAAGTTTATCAACATCTCAAGGGGTTGGGCACGACTTTTCTTACGGTATCCTCGTTGATGGAGGTGGGAACGATACGTATAAATGCGGAAACCTATGTTTGGGTAGTGGAAGTGCTCAGGGCGTAGGTATCTTTTGGGACCTTGATGGGAATATGAAAACCTCAATATCGGGTAAGGGATTGGGTTTTGAGAGCCCATCCGCGGACAGCACCTCCTTCAGGTTTTACTTTCCAACAAAGGGTTTTGTTTGTAAGGGTAAATCCTGCCCGTAAAATTTCAGGTTATGATCCTTATTCTTTCGCAAGTACAGGTTTATCCGGAACAAATATTTTCCTTCGCTGAGGAGTTATATTCGGAGGGGAAATATAGGGAGGCGGCCTTGGAATACATAAGGTTCTTCTCCTTATTCCCCCAGAGCGACTCCGTGGATTACGCCCACTTTATGGCGGGATATTCTTATAAAATGGCAAAATTGTTGGATTTTGCGGAGGAGATTTTTAAGAGGCATATAAAGGAGAAGAGGAGGGGAACGGTTTGGGCACATTACGAGTTAGCAAAGATATACCTTTACAAGGGTGATACTTTCAAGTTTTACGAGCAACTCTCAGAAATGCCGGAAAATTCATTGCAAAGAAAATCCCTGGTAGCTTGGATGAAACTTCAAGATGGGAATTGGGTGGAGGCGAAAAGGGCGGTGGAAGGTACGGTTTTGGAGAGGTACGTTAAGGATCCACAGCTTAAATCTCCGAGAAAAGCGGCTTTGTTATCTATAGTTCCCGGATTGGGAAGGTACTGGCTTGGAGATAGGGGAACCGCCCTTATGGGGTTCTTTACCGTGATGGGCTTTTATGCTTTGGGATTTTATTACAAGTTCAAGGAGAAGAGGGATATTCCCGCTTACGCCTCCTTCGGGGCAGGTTTGGCGTTCCATGCTGGGCAGATATACGGTTCTTATGTATTTGCGAAGGTGTTAAATAGGGAGAGGTGGAGGGAGCTTTTGGAGGAGTATTCAAGGGCTGTAGAAAATTTTATGAACCCGAAGTTTGAGGATTTTTTTAAGAGATGAGGTCTGGGATAGACGAGGCGGGTCTGGGTCCCAAGGTGGGATCATTATTCGTGGTTGGGGTTGATGTGGAGGGGGATTTGGGCGGGATAAGGGAAAGTAAGGAGATATTTAGGAGGAATTTGAGGGGATATAGTGTTGGTGAGGGGATCGTTATAAGTTCCCTTTATGGTTTGGGGATTCCGCATAGGACCGCCGGGGAACTTTTTTATAACCTTTTCGGGTGGGCGGAAGGATTCCTTTATGAACTTGAAATACCAACCTTTGGGGGGAAATACTTGGATCTTCCCTTTAGGGTCATAAGAATTTCGGCGAGGAGGATCCCAGCCAAAAACTTAAGGAAAAATAGGTTTTTGGAGGATGCGAAGGCAATATGCGAAATTGCGGAAAGTTTGGAGGGGAGGGAAATTATCGCGGGAATAGCGGGGGGATTTAGAGATTATGGGAGATTTTTAAAGGGTTGGGAATTGGATGGGAAATTTTTTAGAAAGGGTGAGAAAATTTTGAGGTTTGAAGTTTCGGCGGATAAGAATTTTGGGGAGGTTGCCCTTGCCTCCATTTTTGCCAAGTACTTTAGGGAGTTGGAGATGAAAGCCTTAAGTACCCTTTTGGGATTTTACGAAACGATCCCCTATTTCAGTGGTTATCCATCGGATAAAAAAACCGAAAGTTTGATAAAAACCCTTAAAAGTTTGGGCTTTGAGGAGTTTATAAGGTGATTATAAGAGCCCCTTTTCCCTCAACCAATCCTCGTTAAAAACCTTTGAAAGGTACCTGAAACCGCTGTCAGGTATTATTACAACCACGAGCTTATATCCGTCGTTCTCCTTTAAGTACTTATAAGTTCCCGCAAGGGCGGCACCCGCGGAGCTTCCCGAGAGTATCCCATCAACAACCGCAAGTTTCCTCGCCCATTCGTAAGCCTCCTTATCCTCCACCCTGTATATCCTGTCGATGTAATTAAAATCTATGGTGGATGGTATGAAATCCTCCCCTATACCCTCTATGAGATACTGATGAGCCTCCTCCCACTTTCCCTTATAAAAGTAATCGTAATAAACGGATCCCTCTGGATCCACCGCCACAGTCTCAACATTCTTCCTCTCCTTAGGAACTTGCCAACCCCCGTTAGAGTTCCCCCCGTCCCTATTCCCGCCACAACAACATCCACTTTGCCTTCCGTATCCTCCCATATTTCCGGTCCTGTGGTTAAGTAATGAGCCAAAGGATTTGCTGGGTTCTCATATTGATTTAGGTATATTCCTCCCCTTTCCTCCGCTATCCTTTTAGCAACCGAATAATAGCTTTCGGGTGATTCGGGAGGAACATTGGTGGGACATATTATGACTTCTGCGCCCAAAGCCCTTAAAAGGTCTATCTTCTCCTTTGAAACCTTGTCAGGAACCGTTAAAACGCACTTATACCCTTTTAAAAGGCAAACCAAGGCGACCCCAGCTCCCGTATTCCCCGACGTTGATTCAACCACCGTCATACCTGGTTTTAATATTCCCCTCTTCTCCGCATCTTCTATCATATATATCGCTATCCTGTCCTTAACGCTACCCATAGGGTTGAAGGATTCAAGCTTTAATACCACCTCCGCTTTAAATTCTTTAAATAGCCTCGTTCTAACCAAGGGGGTTTTCCCAACAAGCTCAAGTATGGAGTCGTAAATCCTCATATATAACCTCCGTTTGAGGAAAAAATCCTTTTTATCCTACCAAAAACCCCAAAAGGAACCCCAGCTACGAAACCACCTATATGAGCCCACCAGGCTATGCCTGTCTCAATTCCGGAAATGGCATATATGTAATTCATCAGAATCCAAAATCCTATGAAAAAGTAAGCGGGGACCTTAACCAGATACCAAAATATATAAGTGTAGATCCCGGCATTTGGGAACATTATCATATAAGCGGAGAGGATGCCGGATATTGACGCCGATGCCCCAACTAGGGGTATATGAGAGTACGGGTAAAAAATAGCGTGGAAGAGCGCCCCCGTCACCCCAGCGGTTATGTAAAGTAAGAGAAAACCAAGTTTTCCAAGCTCATCCTCCACATTATCCCCAAAGATGTAAAGGTAATACATATTTCCGAGAATATGGATCAGGTTTCCATGGAGAAAGATGTATGTTAAGGTTTGAACCCATTCCCCGGAAAACCAAAACCTAACGGGCACAAATCCGAAGTTCCGGGTTATATACTCGTCCTGAATTAGGAAAATTATAGAACTTAGAATTATGAAAACCCACATTAAAATCGGCCTTCTCTTTGATGGAATATCGTCACCTATCGGAAACATCTTCTATCATATCCACCCTTATTGAATGCCTACC
>JGI26464J51801_1000290_pt1 | contig 13962 bp, 14 predicted proteins | sample PerSpoAPS_AMetaG_FD_51801 | JGI IMG/M metagenome (IMG submission 51801) | reverse complement strand
GTCGCCCACCCCCTTCGAGAAGATCCGATTCAGAAGCCGGACGCACCTCGCATGGCGACTTCCGATCGGGCTCATCCACACGATCTCTCCTTCGATCAGCTCAATCCGATCGTCCTCAGAGAGGATCCCCGCCTGGGCCATCCGATGATACTCATCCACGGTGAACAACCGCCGTAGCGTCTGAACCGCCATCCCTCCCTCCATCCGCCCTGGGGGAGATCCGCCTCGGAGTTAGAGCCCCCGACCGCAGGTCTTAGATCTTCTCCACCTGNGTGAAATCCAGCTCCACCGGGGTTTCCCGGCCGAAGAAGGAGACCAGAACCCGCACCTTCGCTTTGTCCGGGTCGATCTCGTCCACGATGCCCACGAAATCCGCGAAGGGGCCTTCGGTGATGCGNACCTTCTGGCCAGGCTTGAAGGTGACCCGGATGCGAGGGGATTTGCTCTCCATGCGCTTGAAGATCGCCTGGACCTCCTCCGGGCGCAGTGGGGTGGGCTGGTTGCCCATCCCCACAAAGCCCGTCACCCCCGGCGTGTTCCGCACCACCGCCCATGAATCCTCGTCCATAATCATCTCCACCAGGATGTAGCCGGGATAGATCCGCCGGCGGACCGGACGTTTCTTGCCTTCTTTGATCTCGATCTCCTCCTCCTCGGGCACCACGATGTTGAAGATCTTGTGCTGCATGCCCAGGGAGGCGATGCGCTGCTCCAGATTATGCTTCACCTTGTGCTCGGAGCCGGAGTAACAATGCACCACATACCAGGCGGGTTCGGCGGAGGCTTCTACCGCGCCTTCGCCGGGAGCCTGAAGGGGTTCCATGACGGGCTCCTCTCCTTTCTCGGGAGGAGCGGAGGCCGGTTCTTCCAGTTCCAGTTCGCGCAGCAGCTCCTCCAGCGACTCCGTATCGACCTCCACCGGCTCCTGTGGCACCGACCGCTCTTCCTCCATAGATCTCCTTTCCATTGCGCATAACAGAGGAGGCCGGAGCGCTCCGTCCTCNCCCGCCTCGCCTCACTCGCGGCTGAGGGCGAAGGCGAGGGCTCCCAGCCCGATCAAGCTGCCCACTACGGCGATCCCGAGCCGCAGGGGATCCTGGGGCGTGGTGAAGATCCCGCCGAACAGCCAGAAGAAGAAATAGTCGACCAGCCCCAGGAGAATCGACATGCCGATGGTGACCGCCAGGACCACCCCCGTCAACCGGTAAAGCTCCTGCCGGTCCGGCCAGCGGACCTTCTTCAGCTCCCCCTGGACCTCCCGTAGATAGCGCAGCGGGGCCCAGTCGCCCCGCAGCCACCGCCGGGTCTCCGCTACCTTCGCCACCGGATGCGCTCCCTGCAAGAGATCTCCCGGCAAGACCGCCGGGACTTCGAAGCCACCCCTCCCCTTGATAGGGGCCGAGGCCACATCCCCCTTACACAAATTGGGACACCGCCAAGCGGTGTCCCACGGGGGAACTTCAGGCAGGCCGGCCAGGACTCGAACCTGGAACCTGCGGATTTGGAGTCCGCTGCTCTGCCTGTTGAGCTACCGGCCTGCGAGCAAGAAGCGAAGAAGATCTCAGCGTGTCTCCCGATGCAGCGTATGCTTGCGGCATCGGGGACAATACTTGCGCAGCTCCAGGCGGTTCGGGTCGTTGTTCCGGTTTTTCTGGGTCGTGTAATTCCGTTCCTTGCATTCCGTGCACGCCAGGGTGATCACCACCCGCACCTCTTTCGCCATTGCGCCCTCGACGGTCTCGATAGATTCCGGNGATTTGCGCTGGGGCGAGCCCGGAGGGCAACCGCCCCAGCGCCTCGCCTCCTATATTTTAACCGGAACGGGGCCGGGATGTCCAGCCGCCGTAAGCCCAGGGGTTAGTCGAGGATTTTGGTGACCACGCCGGCGCCGACGGTGAGGCCGCCTTCCCGGATGGCGAAGCGCAGCCCTTCCTCAATGGCCACCGGCGCAATCAACCGCACCCGCAGGTTCACATTGTCCCCCGGCATCACCATCTCCACCCCCGCCGGCAACTGAATCTCCCCCGTCACATCCGCCGTCCGAAAGTAAAACTGCGGCTTATACCCGCTGAAAAACGCCTTGTGCCGCCCCCCCTCCTCCTTCTTCAACACATACACCTCCGCCTCAAACTCCCGATGCGGCTTGATCGTCCCCGGCGCCGCCAGCACCATCCCCCGCTCCACCTCCTCCTTCGCCACACCCCGCAACAAGCACCCCACATTGTCCCCCGCAATCCCCTCCTCCAGCGACTTGTGAAACATCTCAATGCTCGTCACCACCGTCCGCTTCACCTCCTCCCGCAGCCCCACAATCTCCACCTCCTCCCCCGGCCGTATCCGACCCCGCTCAATCCGCCCCGTCACCACCGTCCCACGCCCCTTAATGCTAAACACATCCTCAATCGGCATCAAAAACGGCTTGTCCACCTCCCGCACCGGCTCCGGAATATACTCGTCCAGCGCCCGGATCAGCTCCCAAATCGGCCGATACTCCTCCGCCTCCGGATCCGTGCTCTTGCTCTCCAGCGCCCGCACGCGCTCCCCCGAATCACCGGCACCTCATCCCCCGGATACCCATACTGGCTCAGCAAATCCCGCACCTCCAGCTCCACCAGCTCCAGCAACTCCGGATCATCCATCATATCCACCTTGTTCAAAAACACCACCATCGCCGGCACGTTCACCTGCCGCGCCAGCAGCACATGCTCCCGCGTCTGCGGCATCGGCCCCTCCGGCGCCGCCACCACCAAGATCGCCCCATCCATCTGCGCCGCACCCGTAATCATATTCTTGATGTAATCCCGATGCCCCGGACAATCAATGTGCGCATAATGCCGCCGCTCACTCTCATACTCCACATGCGTAATGTTAATCGTAATCCCCCGCAACCGCTCCTCCGGCGCCTTGTCAATCCGCTCAAACGGCACAAACTCCGCTAACCCCTTCAACGACAACACCTTCGTGATCGCCGACGTCAGCGTCGTCTTCCCATGATCAATATGCCCAATCGTCCCCACATTCACATGCGGCTTCGCCCGCACAAACACCGCCTTCGACATCGCTCGCCTCCTCTCGAAGAAGGTTTCAGTCGGGTTCGGAACTTTGCAGCCTGCACCACCCATACGGATGCCCGGGGCATGCCCCGGGCATCCCCCGCGGTTTTCCAACAAAAAATAAAAATCAAGTGCAAGCGTCTGAGAGATGAACAGGAGCCCACGACGGGACTCGAACCCGTGACCCCACCCTTACCAAGGGTGTGCTCTGCCGCCTGAGCTACGTGGGCTCGCGGAACTGCTTCTGCCGGGACAACCTGGATCAACGATCGGCCGGTGCGATGGGCCGGGGCGCCCATGGCGCCCCGGCGTGAGCCGTTTCAGTGGGCGGGGAGGGATTCGAACCCCCGAAGGCTTCCGCCACCTGGTTTACAGCCAGGCCCCGTTGGCCACTTGGGTACCCGCCCAGGTCAAGCCGACGGCGGGATTCGAACCCGCAACCTCGCGCTTACAAGGCGCTTGCTCTACCGGTTGAGCTACGTCGGCATCCCGGACTCAATTATACCCGGTCCGAATTCTCCCGGTCAAGCCGACGAGCGCCCGCCCATCCGGGTTGGATAGTATACTGAGGAGAGATCAGGTTCGTCAAATCGCTGGTGGAGAGGAGCCCAGATCCCTTTCTCCCGGGAGAGAGGAGCGGTGACATCCAAACCTTCGCTGCTGGAGCGTCTGGCCCGGGGTCCGGTGCTGGCCGATGGGGCGATGGGCACGATGCTCTACGCCCGGGGCTTCTCCTTTGATCGCTGCTATGAAGCGCTGAACGTGGAAGCCCCTGAGGTCGTCCGAGAGATCCATCGGCTGTATCTGGAGGCCGGGGCGGAGATCCTGGAGACCAACACCTTCGGGGCGAACCGTTACCGGCTGGCGGAGCACGGTCTGGAGGATCAGGTGGCCCGCCTCAACCGCGCNGGGGTGGAGCTGGCCCGTCAGGCTGCGTCGGACGCCGGCCGCCCGGTGTGGATCGCCGGCTCGGTAGGGCCCCTTGGGGTTCCCCTGGCCCCTCTGGGCCGGGTGAAGGCGGTGGAAGCCCGCGAGGCTTTCCGGGAGCAGATCGCCGCCCTGGCCGAAGCCGGGGTGGATCTCCTGATCCTGGAGACTTTCTCTTCGCTCCCGGAGCTGGTGGAGGCGGTGCGGGCCGCCCAGGAGGTTGCCCCGCATCTTCCCCTGGTGGCGGAGATGACCTTCGCCCAGGATGGCCATACGCTGATGGGCCACACGCCGGAGGAGGTTGTGGACGCCCTGATGGCCCTGGGGGTNCCCCTCATCGGGGCGAACTGCTCCGTGGGGCCCGCCAAGCTGCTCCCGGTGATCCGCCGGATGGCCGCCCGGGTGCGGGAGGCCGGGGGACCGCCTCCCGATCTGGTGGTGATGCCCAACGCCGGCTGGCCNGAGATGGCGGCGGGCCGCTTGCGCTACCCGGCCACGCCGGATTATTTCGCGGACTATGCTGGACGTTTCCTCGCCCTGGGGGTGCGGGTGATCGGCGGATGTTGCGGAACGACGCCGGAGCACATCGCGGCGATTCGCCGCGCCCTGTCGGCCCATCCGGAGCCCGCTCCGGAGCCTCGGCCGGTGATCCTCATGCCTCCTCCACCCCCTGCGCCCACGGAGCAGCCCCCGACGGAGCTGGCGANGCGCCTGCGGTCGGGGCGGCTGGTGATCAGCGTGGAGGTGGATCCCCCCCGGGGGCCGGATGCCAGCGCCCTGCTGGAGGTGGCCCGCTCCCTGAAGGCCGGCGGGGTGGACGTGCTGAACATCGCGGACAGCCCGATGGCCCGACTGCGGATGAGCCCCTGGGCGCTGGCCTTCCTGGTGCAGAACCACGTGGGGATGGAGACCATCCTGCACTTCCCCACCCGGGGTCGCAACCTCCTGCGCATCCAGTCCGATCTGCTGGCCGTTCACGCGCTGGGGGTGCGGAACCTCTTCATCGTGATGGGCGATCCTCCCGCGCAGGGGGATTATCCGGAGGCCTCGGACGCCATGGACATCGTGCCCTCCGGCCTGGTCCGGTTGATCAAGGAGCGGTTCAACGCGGGGCAGGATCACGCCGGGGAGCCCCTCGGCCGCCCCACCGCCTTCTTCGTCGGGGTGGCGTTGAACTTCAACGCCCCGGATCCGGCCCGGGAGATCAAGGCCCTGCGCCGGAAGGTGCGGGCGGGGGCGGATTTCATCATGACCCAGCCGGTGTATGAGCCGGAGGCCCTACGAGCTTTCCTGCGGCGTTATGAGGAAGAAGCGGGGCCGCTGTCCATTCCGATCCTGGCCGGCGTGCTTCCCCTGGTCAGCCTTCGCCATGCGGAGTTCCTCCACAACGAGGTCCCCGGTATCATGGTGCCGGAGGCGGTGCGGGAGCGCCTGCGGCGGGCCGGGGAGGGGCGGGCGCGGGGGGAGGGGCTCCGCATCGCGCAGGAGGTCGTCGCCGAGCTGGCGGAGTTCGTCCAGGGCTTTTACGTGATGCCGCCGATGGGCCGCTACGAGCTGGTTTTCTCGCTGATGGAAGCCATCCCGCCCCATCGGCGCGGGGGAGGCCGGACCGGGGAGCCTGCGATGGAAAGCGAGGGCCCCCAAGTCTCCGGCGGGCATGGGGAGCTTTCCGACGAACACTGAGGCGAGGTTCGCAGGAGCCCCTTCGATCGGGTGGGCGGATCCCGCCGTCCGCCCGGGAAAGGAGCGTGCGGAATGGGATACATCGAGCGGTTGCTTGGGGAGAACGAGCGGATCCTCTTCCGAACCCATCCCCATCCGGTGGTCCTCCTCCGCCCGGTTCTGGGCTACGGGGTGCTGACCGGCGTGTTGATCGGCCTGGCCCTGGCGGGAGGNGCTGCTTTCCCGACCCTGACGCCCCCGCTCCTGATCGCCGGCCTGGCGCTGGCTGCCATCCCCCTGATCCTGTTGATCCACACCCTCCTGCGCTGGTGGAACGAGGTTTATCTGGTGACCACCCGGCGGGTGGTCCAGGTCGAAGGGATCCTGAACAAGAGCGTTATGGACTCGTCCCTGGAGAAGGTGAACGATGTCATGCTGCGCCAGTCCCTGTTGGGGCGCTTGCTGAACTACGGGGACATCGAGATCCTGACGGCCAGCGAGATCGGGGTGAACCGGCTGCGCTGCATCGCGGACCCCCTGCGGTTCAAACAGGTGATGCTGGATCAGAAAGCCGCCCTCGAGGGGCGCTTCGCGCTGGAGGGCGAGGAGGGTGGGGAGGACCGCGCCCGGCTGCTCATGCATCTGGAGGCCCTGCGGCGCAGCGGTCTGCTCAGCGAAGAGGAATTCGAGGCGAAGCGACAGGCTCTCCTCAAATCCCGGGGATGAGGGNCTCCGAATGCATGTCCACGAGGTGATCCCCCGCTCGGAATACGAGGCGGCCGCCNCCTGGCTCCGCGAGCGGCTACCTTCCCTGCCGCGCATCGGACTGGTGCTGGGATCCGGCCTGGCGGCGCTGGCGGAAGCGGTGGAGGAGGCCATGGTCTGGCCGTTTGCGGAGATCCCGGGCTTTCCGGCCGCCACGGTGGAGGGGCATCCCGGCCGGGTGATCGCCGGCCGTCTGGAAGGACATCCGGTCCTGGTCCTTCAGGGGCGGGCCCATTTCTATGAGGGCTACTCGGTGCAGCGGATCACCTTTCCCATCCGGGTGATGCAGCTGCTCGGGGTCCGGATGCTGATCCTCACCAANGCGGCGGGGGGATTGAACCCGGCTTTCCGGCCCGGGGATGTGATGATCGTGCGGGATCACATCGGGCTTCCGGGGATGGCNGGGATGAACCCCCTGCGGGGGCCCAACGAGGCCGATTGGGGGCCTCGCTTCCCCGAGCTCTCACGGGCCTATGATCCGGCGCTGCGGGCCCTGGCGCGGGAGGTCGGGGAGGCGGAGGGCCTGCCGGTCCATGAGGGGGTTTACGTGATGCTGGCCGGGCCCAGCTTCGAGACGCCTGCGGAGGTGCGCTTCCTGCGCATGATCGGCGCCGACGCGGTCGGGATGTCCACCGTCCCCGAGGTGATCGTCGCCTGCCATGGGGGGATGCGCGTCCTGGCGCTCTCGGGGATCTCCAACGTTCTGAACCCGGAGGCCTTCGAGCCGCCCACCCATGAAGAGGTGCTCCAGGCCGGTCGGGTGCTGGNGCCTCGCCTGCTGACCCTCATCCGCGGCGTGCTGCGCCGCCTCCCCCACGAAGCAGGGTCTGACCTTTCGAAGCCGCACGCTTGATGGAAACCCTTCGCGAGCTGCTTCAATCGTTGGCCCCCGTGCTGTATGGGGGGATCGGCCTGTTGTGGCTGATCACCCTGGGGCAGGTCTGGCGCGCATATCGCCGGCTCGCCCGTGCTTTCTTCCGGGTGGANCGGGAGATGGCGCAAATGGAGCTGTGGGGCGGGCTGGCCCGGGCGGGCCTGCTGCTCATCGTGGGGCTGGGCCTGTGGCTGCTGCTGGGACCGGGCTTCCCTGTGCTGGGCCCGGCGGCACCCTCCCCTACCTTCACGGCCACCCCTTCTCCCACCCGGCCGGTTCCAGCATTCCCTTCCCCGACTGTGCTTCCTCCACGCCCTACGGAGCCTCTTCGAACGCTCACACCTGTCCCGTCTCCTTCCCCCTCACCGTCCCCTTCTCCCACCCCGAGCCCAACCGTTCCGCGAGCCCGCTGCCCGGATCCGAACGCGCAGATTGAGATCCCAGCCCCCGGCCAGGTGATCTCCCAACCGGTGACCATGATCGGGACGGCCACCCATCCGGCCTTTCAGTTCTACAAGGTGGAGATCCGCGGGCCGTATACGGGAGACCAGTGGGTCACTCTGGGGGACGTGGTGCGGCAACCGGTGTTCCGGGGCCCCTTGTGGCGATTTGACCCCCGTCCGTTCTTCAGCCAGCCGGGGGCTTACCGGCTGCGCGTGGTGGTGGTGGATCAGGCGGCCCGGGAGGCTGCCCAGTGCGAGGTTCTCATTCAGATTCAGCCGTAAAAGCGCCGGGGGGCGCTCTCAGGCGCCCCCCGGCGACCGGGATGGAGGCTTCAAGGGCCGCGCTACTTCTCCGCGTTCAGGAACTTCCCGAAGAAAGCGCCGAAGTATTCGAAGGTTCCCGTGCGGCCCTTGTGGTTGGGATCCTTGGCGTCCCACTGGGCCTTGAAGGTGGCCACCACGTCGTTGGCGTCCAGCTCCGCGCCGTTGTGGAACTTCACCCCCTTGCGCAGGTAGAAGGTCCACACCGTGAGGTCCGCGTTGGCCTCGTAGCGCTCGGCGAGAGCGGGGACCACCTCCACGCCGCCCACCTTGTAATCCAGGAGCGGCTCGTAGATCTGGACGCAGGCCCGGAAGGTCTCGCCGTCGGTCTCATCGGCGCACCAGAGGGCGATGGGCTCCGCGTTCTGCATCCAGACCAGCTCGTCCTTGCCGGGGTCCATCACCGAGAAGCGCTCGTTGTTCAGCGGGCTGGCGTGGGCGCCCTTCACCGTCGCCTTGAAGGCCGCGGCGGCGACCCCGTGGGCCAGGGGGATCATGGGGACGTGCTGTTTGATCAGCTCGTTCACCTTATCGTAGTGCTTCTGGCGCTCCGCCGGGTCGGCCAGCCGGGCTGCGGCGCGGATCTCCTCGACCAGGTCGGGGAAGAGCTTGCCGAACTGCTGGTTCTGCTCGTTGGCGAAATGGTAGTCGTAGAAGTTGGTAGCGTCCGGGTAATCCGCCAGCCAGCCCAGGAGATACATCGGCTCGCTGCCGGCAGACACCGCGTCCAGGAAAGCGCCGGACTCCATGACCTTGATCTTGACCCGGATGCCGACCTCCGCGAGCTGAGCCTGGATGTCCTGGGCGACCTGGCCCGGCCGCGGCAGGTAACCCCGCACCACGTCGCGGTAGGAGAGGGTGATGTCGAAGCCGTTGGGGTAGCCGGCCTCGGCGAGGAGCCGCTTGGCCTCCTGCGGGTTGTAGTCATACCACTTCAAGCCCTCGGTGTAGCCGGGCTTGAGGGCCGGCGGCACGAACTGCTCCGCCACCATGGAGCCCGCCGGGTAGAAGTTCTTGACCAGGCGCGCCCGGTCGATGGCCATGGCGATGGCCTGGCGGACCTTCTCGTTGTCCAGAGGCGGGTGGTTGTTGTTCAGGCCCAGGTAGGCGATGTTCAGCGGCGGACGGATGTAGAGCTTGAGGTTCGGATCCTTCTGGATGGTCTCGAAGTCCTCCGGGTTGGGGTTGTCGATGCCGTCCACCGTCCCGGCCTGGAGCTCGAGCAGACGGGCGGCGGCCTCCTTGGACCAGCGGAAGACGAGGGTCTTGGCCTTCGGCTTCTCGCCCCAGTAATCCGGGTTCGCCTCGAAGATGATGCGATCGCCCCGGATCCACTCCTTCACCTTGTAGGGGCCGGTCCCGTTGGGCTTCTCGCTCATCTTCACCGTGTCGCCGCCGTTGGCGTCCAGGTAATCTTTGTCCTGGATGGCGAAGGCAGCGAAGGCCACTTTGGAGGGGAAGGCGGGATCAGGGTAGCACAGGGTGAAACGCACGGTATATTGATCGACGGCCTCGATGGCCTTGAACTCCCCACCGTAGTTGCAATCCGGCGCCTCCACCTTCATGGGTTGGAAAGCCGGAGTCGGGGTGGCAGGTGGTGGGGTGGGCGTGGGGGGCGGAACCGTGGCCGTCGGCGTCGGGGTCGCCCCGGGCGCGCAGGCGGCCAGCGCCAGGGCGAGCAGGACCAGGACACGCGCAACGACAAGACTCTTCCGACGCATGGCTTCTCCTCCTTTCGCAAAACAGGGGTTTGCGGGAACGCCTGACAGGCCCCAACGGAACCCGCGCTACACCGAGTATAGTAGAAGCAGCGGATCCTGCCAACCGGGCAGGTTGGGTCCGGCCGGAACCCTCGTCGGAAGGGCCGGCTTCGCGGATTCGCTCCATAGCCTGTGGATAGCGCGAAGGGAGCCACATCCCACAACGGGAGCCAGTCCGGATGGAAGATCCCAGGATCCGGCTGACTGAGGCGGATCTCCATCCGCATTGATGCGCTCCTATGGGCCAGCGGGGTGTTACCCGGGAGGAGATCAAAAACCCTTGCAACCTCCGGCCGTCTCGATGACGGAAGATGCGAGGCGGGAGCCCTTCCGGTTGTAAGCCGAAATTCATTTCGGCACCCATATGTTTGTTGCAGGAGCGGCTTTCGCCGCGACCGTTGTGAGATCGAGGAGACGGAGGTTTGGGCTGCGGAAGCGGCTTTCAATGCGAGCCCCTATATGGGATCAAAGAAGACAGGGATTGCGGGCGGAAGGCTCCTCCTTTCGAAACGATCGCGGTTGCCATCGAGATACCGGTTCGGAGCTGAAGCCCCTCCTGCAAAAGATCGATAAAGATCGAGGCCCGGACAGTGTGGATCGCTCCGGGTGTGCATGCGGATTTCGATCGGGAGGGCCGGCTGATCGGCATTGCGGTGCTGGATGCTTCCGAGCGGCTGGGGCAGACCCTTTCGCTTGAGGTCTCCCTCGCGCTCTTGCCGGCCTGAGGGCCTGCTGAACGCTCGGAGGCCTCCTCCGGGCCAGAAGCATGAGATGAGGTGTGCGACGCCTCATCCACACGCGAAGTGGGAAAGGCGATGGAACCTCACGATCCGCGATGGATCCAGGCCCATGAGGTCGGGGAGTATGTCTTCTGCGCCCGGGCGTGGTGGCATCGCCGCCAGGGGCATCCCGTTGCGCATCCCGAGCAGGCGGAGGCGGGCCGCCGCCATCATCACCGCCTCGGCCGGCGGCGACGCTGGGGGGAGCGTCTGATCGTCCTCGCCGCGCTTCTGCTGCTCGTGGGCTCCCTCCTTCTGATCGTCGCCCGGCTGTCGCCCTGACCGAGAGCCGGGCGACGCCATATGATCGGCCTTCCCCGCGCGCACGGTCCGGATTAAACAGAGAAGCCGATTGAGGCGGATTGCCGATCGGCACAGGGAGCCAGGCGGGTCGCTACCATCGTCCCCAGGCCAGCCCGCCCCAGGTGGCGGCGAACAGGAGCACGCTGATGTAGGCGTTGACGTTGAAGAAGGCGACGTCCACCCGTGAGAGGTCCTGCGGGGAGACCAGACGGTGCTCGTAGACGAGCAGCGCCGCCACCCCGGCCAGCCCGAGCCCGTAAGGCCATCCCAGCCGGAGCCCGAGGCCCAGTCCGGCCAGCAGGAGAAGCATCCCCAGGTGGTTCAGGCGGGCCAGCCGCAACGCGGCGGCCACCCCGAACCGGGCCGGGACGCTGTGCAAGCCCTCCCGGCGGTCGAAGTCCACATCCTGACAGGCATAAATCAGATCGAAGCCGGCGATCCAGAGGGTGACGGCAGCGGTCAGGATCCAGGCGGGGAGATCCTCCGGTTTCCAGAAGGAGCCCCGCAGGGCGATCCAGGCTCCCATCGGGGCCAGGCCGTCGGTGAACCCCAGGATCCAGTGGCTGAGCCAGGTGAAGCGCTTCGTGTAGTGGTAGCCGATCAGGAAGAGCAACGCGACCGGGAGCAGAGCCACGCAGAGGGGATTCAGGGCCCAGGCGGCGATCACCAGGATCACCCCGGAGACTCCCACCGCCCATCGAAGGGTCTCCGGCCGCAACAGCCCCCGGGGCAACGGACGGTTCGCCGTGCGCGGGTTGCGCGCATCGTATTCCCGATCCGCCAGCCGGTTCATGCTCATCGCCAGGGTGCGGGCCGCCGCCATGGCCACGGTGATCCAGAACACCTGATCCAGGCGGGGCCACCCTCCGGCCGCCAGCAGCATCCCGATGTAAGCGAAGGGGAGGGCGAAGATGGTGTGCTCGAACTTGATCGCTTCCAGGAAAACCCGCACTCCCCGCCACATCCCACCGTATCCCCTCGAGGTCAACTATGCCTCCGCACCATCCGCCCAGCGGTCCAGGATCGCCGGGATCTCCGAGAGCGACCGGATCACCGCATCGGGCCGGATGGCCCCTGTCGGCGCGGAGGTCCCGGCGACCATCGCCGCCCAGATGCCCCGCATCCCGGCCAGATGGGCGCCCCGGATATCTGCCTCCGGGAGGTCGCCGACCACGGCGATCGCCTCCGGGGGGAGACCCCAGGCTGCCGCGATCCCTTCGAAGAGAGCCGGGTGCGGTTTCCGCCAACCCACGGCGGCGGAGATCACGATGGGATCGAAGTAAGTCTGAAGCCCGAAGCGCCGGATCAGCCGCCAGGAGTGATCGGCGTCGCCGGAGTTGGTCAGCAGGGCCAGGCGATAGCCCCGATGCTTCAGCTGATCCAGGGTCGGGAGGGCATCCGGGAAGAGCCGCCAGCGGGCCTCCTGAGGGGCCAGGAACGCCCGAACGGCTTCCCGGAGGATCGCCTCCGGCGTCCCGGGATAGCCCAGCTCCGCCAGGGCCAGCCCGAAGGTCTCCACCAGGGGATACTCCCGCCAGTCCTCCTGCCAGCGTCCATACCGGAGGGCCATCCAGCGCTCGAGGGCGGCCCCGAAGGCTTGCGCCTCGACCTGGATTCCGTGATGGCTCAGCGCGCTCCGGGCGGCGGCATACATCTCCCGGCGCAGGCTCTCCGGATCCGCCGGCAGCTCGATCAGCGTGTGGCCGAGATCGAAGATCAACCCCCGAATGCGCATCGCTGTTCCTCAAACCGGAAAGTTCGAAGAGATAGAAGAGAACGTCTCCGCCGTTTGCTAATTGGGTGTGGATCGATGCAGGGAGATGGGTCCGGCGGCCTGCAGGCGGGCCCAGAGGCGGGCCTTGAGGGCCTCCAGCCGCTCCCGGTAGGCGGCGGAGCGCACCCCCTCCACACTCATCACCAGGGCGTCCTCCAGGTTGTCCCGATAGTATCGGGGGCGGCGTCCCACGACCTCCAGGCCATACTTCCGGTAGAGGCGCTGGGCGATCGCGTTGGAGGCCCGCACCTCCAGGGTGATCAGGTTCGCTCCATAGGCGATGGCCTCCTCCACCAGAGCCAGGAACATCAGCTCCCCCAGCCCCCGTCCCCGCCACGGCGCGTCGACGGCGATGGTGCTGATATGGGCCTCGTCGGGGACCAACCAGAAGCCTCCATAGCCCAGGATCGGCAGGCGCTGGGAAGGCCGCAGCGGCATGGCCGTGCGCACCTCCCGCGGGCGCAACACCAGGTAATGGGCGTTGGGGTTGCGCAGGAGCTCCTGCTCGTAGGCGCGCATCGGCCATGGCATGGAGAACGTGCGCCGCTCGATCTCCATGACCTCCGCGACGTCCTCCCAGCGCATCGGATCGATCTGAAAGGGAACGGACTCCGGGATCGCCAGCGCCGGCATTCTCCCTCGAGATGAAGGCAGCGGATGCGGAGCTTTTACGAATTGATCCAGGCGCCTGCGGACGGACGGTCCTCCGCGCCGGCCGGGGCCGCGGTCGACGGTCGAAATGAGTTTCGACCCGCAAGCATCCGGCTCAGAACCAGGGCCTTCCCTCCGCGCACAGTCCGGATTCAATGGTGAAAGCCCATCCATCCGCCGCGAAAGTGCCCGCCGCCGGGACGCCCGGCTCGAGCCCCCACCGATTATAGCGCAGGGGGAGAGGCGATCGACGAGCCTCGAGCGAATTCGCCCTCAAAGGATCTTCGCACCGGGCGAAAACAGGCGAAGCCGAAAAGCGCCGGCGAAGGCCGGCCCCCGGCGTGCTGTGCGTCGAATGAACTCGACCTCGGGGGCCTTCGGCCGATGGTCGGCCTGCGCCGACCGGGAGGGGGTTCTTTGCGTCGGCGGAGGCCGACGCCTGGCGCGCAGCGCCTTGGAAGGCCGATTTCAATCGGCGCAAAAGCCTTCGGCCGGTGGTTGGCCTGCACGCCGAATGAATTCGGCCTCAAGAAGCCTTCGGCCGGTGGTCGGTCTGCGCCGACCGGGAAGGGGTTTTGCGTCGGCGGAGGCCGACGCCTGGCGCGCAGCGCCTTGGAAGGCCGATTTCAATCGGCGCAAAAGCCTTCGGC
>JGI26464J51801_1000268_pt1 | contig 14311 bp, 13 predicted proteins | sample PerSpoAPS_AMetaG_FD_51801 | JGI IMG/M metagenome (IMG submission 51801) | reverse complement strand
GCGCACCCTTAAAGATTCATCCATTTCTTCCTGTGAAGAAAAGCTTTTCAAAACTATCCCAAATCCGAAATCCTTCCAAACTTTGTTTATAACCCTTTTGAAGTGATAATCGTGTATTTCCCCGAGGGAGTACCAGACCTCAAGTTCACCTTTACCGCAAGAAATTAAAAAAAGCAGTGTTATTAATAGTTTGCGCATTGGTTATTTTAAGGTCGCCCGGAAAGAGGCGTTTTATGATTTCCGATGCTATGGGTGCCGCCTTCGCGCTTCCAGCCCCCGAGTTTTCAACCACCACCGCGATGGCGATTTGTGGATCGTCGTAAGGCGCAAAGGCTATGAAGAGGGAATGGTCCTCACCATGGGGATTTTGGGCGGTTCCCGTCTTTCCCCCAAATTTTAACCATGGGACCTTTGAGTTTTGAGCTGTTCCCTCCTCAATCACCTTCAGCATACCCCTTTTAACCGCATCGTAAGCCCAATCCGGAGCATACAACCGTAAGGTTTCGGGCTTTTCATATTCGGAGAATCTTGGCAACACAACCCAACCCTTGTTTCCGACAAGCCCCGCAAGGACCGCAAGGAAAACAGGGGTTGTTAATATTTCCCCCTGTCCTATGGCAAGGTTTAATGCGGTTCCTAGGTAAATTGCCCTAACGGGTATCCTTGAGGGAACCTCCTCCTTCAAATTCGTAAATTTTCTACCAAACAAACCCGTACCCTTAAGGGAGTTTAAAATTTCTTTCGCCCCATACCTTCCACCGATGTTGTAAAAATACACGTTACAAGATTGTGCTATCGCCTTTTCAAGTTTGGTATATCCGTGAACGCTCCAACACCTAAAAACCCTCCTACCTAAGTATATTGCTCCTTTACAACTTACCGCGAAGTTCGTATCTATTATCCCGTCCCTTAAAGCCAGAAGTGCAATTAGGGGTTTTAGGGTGGAGCCTGGGGGATAAAGTCCGCTTAGCGCCCTGTTTAACAAGGGAGAAAGGGTGGGATCGTTTGTGTCGAGGGGGGAGGGTTTTGAATAGGATAGATATACGAAACCGTTTTGAGGGTTGAAGGCAAAAATTGCCCCCCTTTCATCCTTAAACAAACTATCCGCCAAGAGGTATAGGTCGTATCTGAGGGAAACGGTTATATCGCTCGGCATAACGTTTATGTAAATCTCGGGTTCGGATAAAACCCTACCCAAGGCGTCGCTCTCAAACATTATGTTCCCTATCTTCCCCCCTATTACGTTGTCATAAAGCGCCTCCAAACCCCCAAGCCCAACACCATCCGCAGAGACGCTACCTATTATGTGCCAGCATCCCTTACAAACGAGCTTCCTTTTTACTTTCGGGATAAACATAAGGGTCCTAAACCTATATTTATTCCGCATAAGAAGGTATACGTCTTCCTCGGAGAGCCCCATTACCTCCGAAAAGCCCATGTACCTATATTCCCTGAAATTTATGGGTTTTCTTAGGAGTTTTTCCATACTTTCCCTCTCCCGCAAATATTCATCCCCCTTTGTCATTAGCTGAATTACGGAATAACCGACCTCAATATCCGTTAGGTATTTACCACTCGGATCCACAAACCTACCCCTCACCTTCCCCATGCTTACCACCCTGCGGTAGTTTTCAACATCCTTTCCCCTTAGAGATGTATCGGTTATCCTATCGTAAAAGGTTAGAAATGCAAAGGCAAACCCCAAAGCATACAAAACGATAAATAAATAAGATTTCAGGATCACCTCTCAACCGAAACGAACTTTATTGTTGTCCTCCTACCCATATTCTCCAAACCGATAAGGTAAAATCCGGGTGCAAGATCATTTTTAAAGGAGCAACCCTTCTCCCTCTTAACTTCAAATCCTGAAGGGGTAAAGATCTTTAATGTGGAATTTGGGGGACAGTTTAGGATCTTCACTTCCTTTCCTTTAAGGGCGGGGTTTGGATAAACCTTAACGTTCTCCCACCAACCTGAGAGGACGGAGCTGTCACTAAATATTCCAATACCCTTTTCCGTGGCAACGAATATCCTACCGTTTTTTAGATCGGACAATAGGGAGAACCTTATAGGATATAAAACCGAAGGGGAAAGGGATATTCCGGGAATAGGGGAGTTTTCGGGGGAGTATATCTTTAAGGAATTCCCCTTAAGCCTCGCAAGTCCCATACTTCCAGAAGCCCAAATGGATCCGTCCAAACCCACCCACAAACCCGTTATTACATTTCCCGCCAAAACTTTACCCAAGTATCCCAAGGACCTCAAAGAATACATCTCCACACCATCGTCCGTCCCAAAAAGCAAAGTATCCCCGAAATTGTAAATCACGTTTGCCTTGACGTTTATACTGGCGTATTGGTTTAAATTTGGGGAGTAAAACTTGCAGTTTCCCTGCCCACACATTATCAGCTTATCATCCACAGAATACAAAATATCCATTGCGTAGTCGGTTAAAACATCCGTCAAGACCGTATCAGATATACTATCTCCCACTTTAAAGCTTAGTTTAAAAAGTTTTGAACTACCCGAGGGTTCCCAAGCAACGAAATATACGGTATCCCTAAATACCGCCATATCAAAGACGTACGAGAACCCACCTAACCTCGAAGGGGTAAAAATTACGGTATCTTTAAAGGAGTTTTCACCAACGAGTAAAAGAACCAAACCCCCACCCATTTAAGCCCAAAATAAGGACCCTATCGTTAAATTTCCTGACAAAATTCGTTATTCCAAACCCAAAGGTGTTTCCGGAAGGCCAAACCGCGCAGGCGTAATATCCCCCCCTACCACAGGCTATCAAGCTATCACCCAAGAGTACCATTCCCGTTATTGTGGTATGGGGTAGCCCACCTGTTCTTATCCTTTGCAAGTTTGGGAGGGTATAAATTCCGTACCCGAACATATAATATGGTGAATTTATCTTCCCCAAACCGAATAAGTTTTCGGATAAGTAGGATACATAACCGTCAAGGAGTTTAAAGGGGGAATATGAAGGTGGCGAGAGTCTATATAGGGAAGAATCCGTTGACAAATAAACCGTATCACCCCTCAAGCTTAAGAATCTTATAACTTTCCCCGAAAGCCATAAGGTGCTTCCCGAAAGGTTTTTAACGCCATCATCCGTCCCAATTAGCCAACTTAAGGTCGGATGTTTAACCGCGGAGAAAACAGGCCTTCCATAAAATAGGGTATCCCACCTTAAAAATTCGTCGTACTTCGCTTTATATAGCCCCAATGTGTCCCCCACAAAAACGGAATCCCCAAAGATCTCGAGAAACTTGGGCTTTGAGAACCTAAAGTTTAGAACAACCTCCGTTGATTCCGATATCTTATAAACCATAACCTTAGATTTCCCTAAAATGTACAGGAAATCCCCCACCGACCTTACCCTTCTAGCGTTTAAAACCTCCTCCGGATCCTCAAAGGCTATTAAGTCAACCGTGTAAAACTTCCCGTTTTTGTAATGCTGTAGGGCACCTCCGCTTAAAACCCAAAGCCCATTTTTGCAGGATATGGAAAGAACATCCGTACCCTTCAAACCGTCAAGCTTAGTGATCGTTTTATTAACGGAGCCATTTACAAGGATCACCAAACCTCCTGGCGTAGCGAGATAAAAGGTGTCAGAGGAAAAGCAGGCATCAAGCAAACTTTCCGTATTCGTCCATAAATACCACATTGTCCCCGTATTTTAATGTAGTTCCTTTATTCCAAAATGGAGGCGAAGGAGGGGCTTAATGAAATATTCAAGCTTCCTGCGAAATTCCTCTATATTCTCCGCAAAAAAGTAGGTATGCCCCAAGGAGTTGTTCGTGAGTTCGTTTAATTTATTAAAGATTTCCAAAACCCCATTTATATCCCCATCCTCCCAACCTTTGCTCCTTAGGAAATCCTCAAGCTCCTCCCTTGAAGGCTCAAAGAATATAACGGGAAACCTCCTCAATATCGCCTGATCTATCTTCACGGTGCTAACATCCCTTTCGTTTAGGGTTGCTATGATGTATAAATTTCTTGGAACTAATAAGGGCCTTGAGGAGTAGGGCATTATAACGGGGCTTTCCCTGTACTCAAGGGCATAAATAAGCTCACCCAAAAGCGCGGATACATTTCCTCTGTTTATCTCATCTATTATTACCACAAACTTCCTACTTCTGTCGTTCAAAGCCCTATTTACCATCTTCAAAAATGGTCCTTCAACCACCTTGAAGTTTATTATTCCACCGGCTTCAACTGGTTTCAAACCTTCTACGAAGTTTTCGTACTCAAAGGATGGGGAAGCCTGAATAAGGATCCAACCTTCCCCCTCTTTACCCGCCATGTATCTTGCTATGCGTCGGGCGGTGTAAGTTTTCCCCGTTCCTGGAGGTCCAACGAGTAAGACATTTCCGTACCTGTTCAAAACATCGATTATTTCCTCCTCTTTTTCGCTAAGACTCTCAAAAGAAATATAAACCTGCTCGGAAGGTTCTTTCAGTTTTTCCCTTATATCCTCCAGATCGGAATCGTATCCAAGGAAGGTATGATCCCCCAAGCTGTCCGGAAAAGCACCGCAAGTGAACGGTGAATTTCCAAAATCCTTGGAGACCTTAAATAGGTTCCTACCTTTTCTGGAATTCAGGAATATCCCGTAAGAGTTCCCACCTATTTCCCTTGATATTAAGATCTTTCCAAAATCCCCCTTAGCTTCAACCCACTCCGCACCCACCGCGTTAAAAACCCTTATCCCCAAGGACCTTATTATCCCATCAAGTTTCGCCTTCCTTTCGGGAAAAACCCGAAGATAATAGTTTGCAAACCTTTGAAGTGTCCTTATGAAAGTTTCTGGCAGTTCCCTAACAGAGATCTCAAGATAAGCGTAAGCCCCTACCTCCAAGGTGGAATACTTAACCTTCCTTATGAGATCCTCAACATCAAAAACTTTTCTATTCTCTTTCAAAAACTTTACCGAAAACTTCCCATCGAAGAAAGGCGAAAAGATCCCAACAAGTTCTTCATCTTTAAGTTCCCTCAATATTGGCTTTTGTGGAACGGAAGAAAAATTTGGAGAGAAAAATCTGAGATGCCAAGAGCCCTTTGAAAAGGAAATGTGGGGTAGGACGTTTGCAAAAGGTAAAACGGTTATAAGGATATTCCCGTTTTCTGTTTCAACCCTTAAATTTCCCACCTCAAAAGTATTTCCGGAAATTTCCATAACCTTACCCCCCGTCTCAACCTCCAAGAACCTTACCAAATCCTCAAATTTCATCTTTGGAAATTTTAAAGTTGCGGTGCAACCTTAAAATCCCCAGCTATGCTTTACCTATACCCCTATATCTCCTTTGCAAGTGTGGATCTTAATCATTACAACCTCTGGGCGGATAAGATGAGGGCGGATGGATATCCCGTGAAAAACCAAAAATCCGCCTTCGGTACGGGTCTAGGATTAGGCTATAAGGCTAATCTCCTCGACGTGGGGGTTTCCTTCGCTATCTTATATTCCTCATCAACATCGGGTTGGAACCCAATAAACGGAGTTTATTCGGAAAGGACGCACTCCCTATTAAACTTCCTAATGAACGTACCTGTAGGTTTAAACTATCCCCTTTCCGATCAGTTTTCGGTTCTTGTAGCATTTAAACCGATATTTGGATATTCAAGGCTCAGATTGTACGATTCAACGGATTCAAGGATAATAACCCGTATTTGGCAAGTTTCGGATGCCTCCTTAAGTTCCACATCCTTCGGTTTGGGTTTTGAGATGGGTGGTGATTTTTCCTTTTCNAGGTCGGTTTCTCTCGCCCTTAGGTTCGGTTATGATGCTATAAACTTTAAGAGGTATGAGGGGGAAGAGGAGGAAAGATATTCGGATGGAACTTACAGGAAGAATTTCGCCTTTTTTGTCTTTGACCTCGATAACAACGAGATAAAAGTTAAAGACAAATACCCCGATCCTTCAAAGAAGGAGATCTGGGGGGAGGAGAATATAAGCGGTTTTAGGTTTTCGTTAGGATTGAAGATAGGGATTGGAAGATGAGGGTTCTGGTTTTGGGAAAGGGGGGAAGGGAGAGTGCCATAGTTTGGAAACTTTCCCAATCAAGCATAGAAAAGGAGATTTATACTGCACCCGGAAATCCTTTCACCGCGAAATTCGGAAAGAACATAAACATAAACGAGGAGGACATAGAGGGGATATTAAGATTTGCGAAGGAAGAGAAGATAGATTTAGTTTTTCCGGGAGGGGAGACTTCCATAGTTTTGGGAGTGGCGGATAGGCTTGAGGAGGAGGGAATAAAAGTTTTTGCACCAAGAGCCTACACTGCCAAGCTTGAGGGGAGTAAGGTTTGGGCGAAGGAGTTTATGAAAAAATACGCCATCCCCACCGCGGATTTTGAATATTTCGATAAGGAAAATTTTGATGAGGCGGTAAGGTTTTGCGAGGCTTCCAAATATCCTTTGGTAATTAAGGCGGATGGGCTTGCAGGGGGTAAGGGTTCCGTTATAGTGAGAAATTTCAAGGAGGCGGTTAAAACCCTTGAAGAATTTTTAGTTAAATCAAAGTTTGGAAAAGCTTCGGAAAAGGTTGTGATAGAAAAGTTCTTAAGGGGTGAGGAGGTTTCGCTGTTCGTTATTTCGGATGGAAACAGGTGGGAGAAGCTCGGTTATGTTAGGGATTTTAAGAGGCTTTACGATAACGATGAGGGACCAAATACGGGGGGTATGGGTTCCGTGGCCCCCATAGTCTTGGATAAGGAAACGGAAAGTTTAATTGATGAGACCATTGTAAATAGGACATTTGAGGGTTTGGCAAAGGAGGGACTTAGATATAGAGGGATCCTGTACTTTGGCTTGATGATCACGGATGGGGGCCCTTTTGTGCTTGAATATAACGTAAGACTTGGAGATCCGGAAACCCAAGCCCTACTTCCCATATTGGAAGGTGACCTTTTGGAAGCGGTAATTTTAGCTTCTGAAGGGCGATACAAATTGGGAAGTTTAAGATTAAAGGAAAACCTTTACTCTTGTTGCGTGGTGATCGCATCAAGGGGGTACCCCGAGGAGCCAGAAAGGGGGAAGGAGATCTTTGGAATAAAGGAGGCAGAAGAGGTTTCCTTAGTTTTCCTTTCCGGCGTTGAGGAGAGGGATGGGAAGCTTTATACTGCGGGGGGAAGGGTGCTATCGGTTGTAGGTTTGGGTAAAAGCAGGGTGGAGGCAAAGTCAAAGGCTTATAAGGGGGTTTCAAGGATCTCCTTTGAGGGTATGCATTACAGGAAAGATATAGGTTTCCCCCCGACTTTATAATACGCATATGAGATTGCTGGGATTTTTGGTTGTTTTATCGCTTACCATAATCTCCCTTTACTTGCAATTTTCCGGTAATTCTCTATCAAAGTACCCCCTCGCCCTTGCGTGTATAATAACCTTCATCTTTTGGATATTAAAGGGTGCACTTGAGTTAGGGGTTGAGAGCGTGAGGGGACAGCTTTACGTAATTGTCGGAACAGGTTTCCTTTTCCAAGGTTTGGCTTTCTTTTTTTCGGATTTTAGCAAAGTTGTAAACTTTGAAATCTTTGGTTTGATTTTTATGACTCGCGAGGTTCTTTTTCTTTGCAGCAAACGTAAGGTATATTTGGTTCTTCCAGACTTCGGGTTATTACCTTACATTTGTTAGGCTTATGATCCTCCTCGTAGCATTCTCATTGATTTTCACCTCCACTTTCTTTGTACCGAATCTTCCAGACCACTTTCTAAAAGTTTCACCCTTAGTTTCTTTTATTATCCTGGATTGGGGTATGGTTTTCATAGTTTTATACAACCTTTTACTCCTTTGGGGCACGGAGATCGGGAAAAGGTGGGCGATAGGTAGCATAGTTATATTTTCCTTCCTGTTTGCGGACGCATTATTTATCGCCGGCTTTCCATCAAACTTCCCCTTCACCCTGTGGACGGTGGCAACCTTCCTTATGGCCCTAATTCCCCTTATTAGAGGTTAGAGCATAAAGAATCTTTTCTTTTAATAAATCAAGGTTTTCGCCCGTCTTTGCGCTTATGAAAACCGCATCCTCGCCGAACTCCTCCATCAACCTCTCAAGCATATTTTTTGAAGGTATGAGGTCTATTTTATTAAAAACGTAAATTTTGGGCTTTTCTCCCGCCCCTATTTCTTTAAGGGTCTCCTCAACCACCATCAAGTTATCCCTGAAATCTGGTTTTGATACATCTACAACCACCAAGAGTAAGTCTGCCTCCTTTGCCACCGCAAGGGTAGATTTAAAGGCCGCTATAAGTTGGGTGGGAAGCTCGGATATGAAACCAACGGTATCATAAATCAAAATGGTTTTTCCATCTATGTACATGCCTCTCGTGTAAGTGTCCAGAGTTGTGAAAAGATCTGGACTTTCCTTTAATTTGGATTTCGTTAATACGTTCAGTAGAGTTGTCTTCCCCGCGCTTGTGTATCCTACAAGGGCAACGCGGAAGAAATCCCTGTGCCTCTTCATTCTCTCAAGCCTAGCCTTTTCAACCTCTTTTAACTTTCTCCTCAAAAAAGCTATCCTTTGCAGTATCCTCCGTCTATCTATTTCAAGCTTTGTCTCTCCCGGACCCCTCGTCCCTATCCCACCTCCAATCCTTGAGAAATACCCGGGCGCCGCCCTCAACCTCGCTAATCTGTATTGCAACTGCAGCAAGTTCCACCTGGATCTTCGCCTCCGCGGTGGCGGCGTGTTGGGCAAAAATATCAAGTACAATATCGACCCTGTCAAGGACCTTGCATGGGATTATTTCGGATAGGTTTCTGAGTTGCGTGGGGGAAAGCCTCGTATTAAAGACCACCATATCAATTTTCATGTTCTGGCAAAGCTCCGCTATCTCCTTTGCTTTACCCTTTCCTACGTAGTATCCCGGATCTACCTTTTGCCTCCTTTGTATCACCATATCCAACACCTCTCCACCCGCGGTTTTCACCAGTTCCTTAAGCTCCTCAAGGCTTCTATATACCCTCTCACTTTCCCCAGGTTTAACTAGCGCAACAAGGAGAGCCCTTTCCCTCATTCACCTATCCCAAAAATCCTAAAGATCGTCTTTTTCGTTTTACCTTCTTCCTTTATCTCGTAATATACGGGCAAGAACAGAACGGGGAATCTTAAAGGTTCCTTAAGGACGTTTAACCCGTTGGAAAATATTGAAATTTCTAACTCGTAAGCTCCATAAATCTCCTTTGTGGTTATCAGGTGCCAAGAAACCTCGCAGGGGGATAAGAAATTTTGGATGGGAGACTCCAATAGGGTTAGAAAGTCGGGAACCTTTAATTCAACCCTCCCTTCCCCTTTACCGGAGAAAACGAGCTTTATATTAAAGGGTTGTCCTAAAGAAATAACACTGGGAATTTCGACACTTTCCAAACGAAAGGGGGAGCTCTCCCTAAATTCTATTTTCCTCTTAAAGGTTCCCTCCGACCTCCTTTCCTCGAACTCCAAAAGGATGAACTTGCCCAAAAACCTTGATTTGATGCCTTTGAGGGCTTCCATCATTTCCTGGGCGGATTGAAACCTATCCTTAGGATCCTGGCTCAAGGCTTTTAAAACCACCCTCTCAAGCTCCTGGGGAACCTCGGGGTTTAGCATCCTTGGAGGCTGGATGTTGTACCCGGAAAGCTTCTGGTAATATATCTGTCTTATATCACCCTCAAAGGGAACCTTCTTAGTTATCATATGATACAAAACCGCGCCGACGGAGTATATGTCGGATCTCTCATCCGCAAGATCAAAGGACTTTATCTGCTCGGGCGCGATGTAATGGGGAGGGGGTATGAAGGCGGTTTTCTTGAACTTCATAGCAGCCTTTGATGCTATTTCCGCCATACCGAAATCCGAGAGAATAGCGGATCCCGTCTCACTTAACCTGATATTTGAAGGCCTTATGTCCTTATGGATCAAACCCTTCGAATGTGTATAATTTAGGGCATCGAGGACGTCAAGGGTTATTTCAANAGCCNTATCTATGGAAATGTCCTCTATTATGTCCTTTAGGCTTTGGGGTAGATAGTCCATAACGAAAAATATATAGACCCCATCCTTATCTATGTCGTGGATCCAGGCAATGTGTGGATGTTCCTCAAGGGATACCACCTTCCTAACCGCCTGTATTACGAACCTCGTAAATTCCAAGTCGCTGGCAATTTCAGGTATAAGGACCTTTAAGGCAACCTCCTTAGAGAGCTTTGTATGTATAGCCCTGTAAACCTCAAATATCAAACCCCTACCTATGAGCTCTTGAATCTCGTACTTCTTAGCTAAAACAACCCCTTTCTCTAAAGGCATTTTAGATATTATAAGGGCGGAAATCAACCTTAGAATTTTCAGGTATATGGTCTTGCTTTTCGTTGGACAGAATTTAATACCTGCTACAATAGAGGATTACAAAAGGCCCTTGCCCGATGCTTACGTGAACGATTACGGTGAGGTGGTCGCAAGGGCCGAGAGGCTCTATTACGCGGGTCAATACGAGAGGGCAAAGAGTATATACGAGGATCTTATAAGAAATACCAACATTCCCGACTATATAACCATAGGCTTCATAGGGAACGGTTGGTGCTTGATACACCTTAAGAGGTATTCGGAAGCGATAGATACACTAAAAAAGGCCGAGGTTAGGGGCGCAAGAAACCCAAAGTTCATAATCCCCGTATATATGGGTTTGGGGGTGGCATATTACAACAGGAAGAGGTACTTAGATGCTTATACGTACTTCTCAAAGGTCGCATACCAATTTCCCGAGTGGAGGGAAGTTTATAAGGATGCGCTTTATTTTGCCACAATATCCGCCTATATGAACTCCTCATATTCCGATGTAATATCTTTGGTTGATACCTTAGAAAAGAGGTTTCCGGGCGATGATGTTACCTTGAAGGCGAAAATCTTAAAGGTTTTCGCTTTCAAGAACAAAGGGGAGACCTTCAAGGCGATTCAGGCTCTTAAGGAAGCTATAAACTCTGGGCATCCCGAAAAACCCAGATTGGAGATAATATTGGCGGAGTGGTACGCGGAAAATGGAAACTACGATTCTTCAATAGTTCAGTACGAGAAAGTTTTAGCAAATTATCCATTTCTAAAGGACACCATCCTTTCATCTTTGGCTTATGTTGAAAGTAAGTATGGGGATGCGATAGCATCAAATCCAAACTTAAGGATAACTAACCCCATAGTAGGTGAGGTTTTGCTATACAAACCCGGCATGTCCGCATATAACTCGGGAAATATGACGAAGGCCCAAACGAGGTTTGAAAAATTTATAACCTTCTTCCCAGACGATCCCAGATCGGCGAAAATAGTCGCATATATGGGCCAGCTTATGTTCCAAAACGGAAGCTACGATAAGGCAATAGAAAAGCTTGAATTTTACATTAAGAAATACCCAAACGGTGAGGATATGCCCGCGGTTTTGGAACTTCTGGGTAAAGCAAAGTACAAGGTGGGTGATTACAGGGGGGCGGCGGAGGCTTGGGACAGGTTCCTTTTAGAGTATCCGGGGCACCAGAACGCGGAAAATATCAAAAAGCTATTGCAGGCTTTGGTATCGGAAAGGCCCGAGGTTGCCCAATATCTAAGATCTGGTGTGGGCGCGGAGGCGGTTTTTAATAACGCTCTTGCCCTTTACAATCAAGGCGCCTATCCCAAGGCTTCAAAGATGTTTGAAGATTTTCTCCAATATTTCCCCAACGATCCAAGGGCATCAAAGGCTACCTTCAGCGTGGGTTATATAGCATACATTTCAAAGGATTACGACAAAGCAATAAGCTACTTCTCCCAATATCTTCAAAAGTATCCGAATGGGGAAGATGCGGAAAATGCCCTTTACCTTTATGGGTTATCCCTTTACGCGAAAAACGATTACGAGAATGCTTTAAACGTCTTTAACCAATTTGTCCAAAGGTTTCCATCATCCGAAAAGCTCGGCGATGTTTATAAATTCATGGGATTGATATATTACAAAAAGTACGAGGGTGGGGATAGTTCCGCCAAAAAGTTAGCGGTTCAAAGCTTTAAGATGGCATCATCACATTACAAGAGGGTAGGAAAAACNAAGGATGCCCAACAACTAGACGATATAATTAAACAGTTGGGGGAGTGAAATGCTGAGCATTTTGATTTTCTCTATAAATTCGGTTGTAAGTTTGGATATCGATGGGGATGGGAACAGCGAGCTGTTGGTAGGTACGGAAAAAGGTTTGTACCTTTACCGAAACATCCTATCGGAGGAGCCCATAAGCACCCTGTTAAATTCTCCCATAAANCACCTTTCATACGATCCAGAGAATTTCAGGATAATAGCGGTTGTGGATGATCCATCTTCCCCAATAAGAATTTTTAGGTTGCCAGACCTGAAGGATAGCTCCCTGCCCATTACGGGNACTTACAGGAAGGCGTTTTACTCAAAGGGGAAATTCTATATATTATCCGATGCGGGACTTTTGAGATTTGACGGCTCAAACCTTGAGGTCTTGGAGGAGAAAGTATATGATATAACCGTTTGTGGCTTGAGGGGGGAAAGGGAGGNATTTGCGGTCGGAGAGAGGGGGATACTTGTGATAGGTTCTTCCATAGAGAGGTTTAAAGGTGGGGGGGAATTTATAGTTTGCTTGGGTTCAAGCGTTTTAACTTCAAAGGGTATAATACTTCTCAAGGATGGTAAGTACGAGTTTTTTAAAACGGAAAATCCCGAGATCTTCTCCGTAAAACCCTTGAATGAAAACTTTATCACCTTGGCGATATATATGGGCAAACCGTATGTGGCATTTGGGAAGGGAAGAATCTTAAAAAGACCAATAAACTTGCCCGTAATGTCNTATACCAGACCCTTCTACCTTTACGTTGATGGGATGGGGATCCTAATTTCCGACATAAACCTGTATAACTCCTCATCTTACGGGGTTTTCCCTTTAAGGATGGGGATGTATAGGGTAGGTATGGGGGGAAAGGTTATGGAAATAAACATTGAAAATCTTGAGAATTACAATCTTGATGAGATCTTCAGGGAAGATGGGGTTTTATCCGTAAGGGCGGGTAGGGAAGGTATAGAGATCTCCCTGAACCTATCCGGACCTTCAAATGTAGAGGTCTTTATACTAAGCTCAACGGGAAAGATTGTAAAGACGGTTTATAGGGGATTTTTGAACGGGAAATCGAGGTTTTATTGGTACGGAGATACGGACAATGGCGAGAACTTGAAGAGCGGGGTATATTTCGTTAAGGCGAACATAAACGGTTACACGATAACAAGAAGGATAGTATGGTTGAGGTAATAAGGTGGATCGTAGAGAGAAAAGAGTGGTATTCATTATTACCTAAGGGTTCTTATCTTGTGGGAGGCGCTATAAGGGATATTTTGTTGGGGAGGATACCCAAGGACTGGGACATATCGGTCAGAAAACCGAGGAGGTTGCCAAAAACATAGCAAAGAACCTGAAGGGAGTTGTGGTACCCCTTGACGAGGAGAGGGAGATATACAGGGTGGTTTTGGGGGAAGAGCAGGTGGATCTAACTCCCATTTACGGTTCAATATACGATGACCTTTTCAAGAGGGATTTTACGATAAACGCCATAGCAATTTCGCTTGATAGTTGGGAAATTATTGATATATTTGGGGGTTTAAAGGATATAGAAGGGAGGATAATAAGGGTAACGGATCCAAAAAATCTTGAGGAGGATCCGCTCCGTATGCTCAGAGCCTTTAGGTTTTCCGCAGAACTAGATTTTGAAATTGAAGGTAGAACTTTAATTGAGATATCCTCTAAATCTCACCTTATTTCNANGGTTTCTCCAGAAAGGATAATGTTCGAGATTGAAAGGATNTTTTCATCAAAAAGGTTTTACCGCCAAATTCAAGGACTTGAGGAAACTGGGCTTTTATTCAACATATTCCCCGAGCTGGAAGAATTGAAGAAACCCCTTAAGGGCCTTGATGTAGACGTTTGGTCTCACACTTCTCTAGCCCTTAGGAGGTTGGAGGTTGCGTTAAATACCTTAGAGGATGGACCCTTCACTTACTACCTCCACAGGTTGGGCGCAATAACGAACGAGAGGGGAAGATTTATAATGGTGATGGGGGTTATGTTCCATGATATTGGAAAACCCGCAACCTATAAGTTTGAAAATGGTGAGGTAACATTTCATGGGCACGATTATGTGGGTTCAAAGATAGTGAATTCCATAGGGAAAAGGATGAGGATGGCAAATGAAATTTACAAAACGATATCCCTTATAGTTGCGGAACATATGCACCCACACCTATTGGCAACCCCCAACGTAACGAGAAGGGCCCTTTATAGGTATCACAA
>JGI26464J51801_1000264_pt1 | contig 14420 bp, 16 predicted proteins | sample PerSpoAPS_AMetaG_FD_51801 | JGI IMG/M metagenome (IMG submission 51801) | reverse complement strand
GGCGCTGAGGCCGCCGCCTTGTAAACCGCGGCGGCGTGTAGCAAGGCCTTGGATGGGATACATGCGTAGTTGGTGCACTCCCCGCCTAGGTGCTCAGCCTCGATCAACGTGACGTCGATGCCGAGCTGCCTAGCCCTTATCGCCGCCACGTAGCCAGCAGGTCCGCCGCCGACCACCACCAGCTTCATAACAAAAGCGCCTCAGGCCTCTCGAGAAGTTCCTTTACCTTGTTGACAAACCTCGCAACGTAGGCGCCGTCCACCACCCTGTGGTCGAAACTCACGGCCACTAGGGCGATGTCCCTAATCTCGATCCTATCCCCCACCACCCACGGCTTTTTCCTGGCCCGCCCCACCGCCATGATTGCGGCCTCTGGGTAGTTCAAGATTGAGAGCCCGCCGAGCCCTCCCACGGCGCCGATGTTGCTGATTGTGAAGGTGGAACCCCTCACGTCTTGTATATCCAGCTTGCCGGCCCTGGCCTTTTCCGCCAATGAGCCGATCTCCCTCGCCAGCTCTAAGATGCCTTTCTTATCGGCGTTTCTCACAACGACGACCACCAGCCCCTGGTCCGTATCTACGGCAACTCCGATATTGATCTCCTTCTTAACCACAATGACGTTTTTCTCATCGTCGTATTCAGAGTTCAGCATCGGATACTCCCTAAGCGCCTGCGCCACAGCCCTCACGAAGAAGGGCAACACAGTGAGCCTCACGCCACGCCTCTCCGCCTCGGCCTTAAGCCTGTCGTGTAGCCGCAACAACTCTGTCAAGTCAACCTCCTCGAGGTGATAGGCGTGGGGGATAAGCCTCTTGGCCTTTGTCATCTTCTCCGCCACAGCCCTCCTCACCCCCCTAACTGGCACGACCTCCGCCTCAGCTGTATGCGGCGCCTCAGCGGCCTTGGGGGCTTCTGCGGCTTTCGGCGCCTCCTTGCCCTTAAGCCCCTCGGCGAATTTCTTCACATCCTCTACGGTGATCACGCCGCCTGGGCCTGTCCCCCTCACCTTAGTGAGGTCAACGCCGAGCTCCCTAGCCAGACGGCGAGCCGCAGGCATGGCCGCCACCTCGCGGGGGGCCGGCTGGCCCGTCTGCGGCTTCTCAGCCGCCGCCTCCCCAGCCGGCTCGATGACGCACAGCGTCTGGCCGACCTTAACCACTTGGCCTTCGCCGACTAGGATCTTGACCACTCTGCCGCTGGTGGGGGCGGGCAGGGTGACCGTCGCCTTCTCGGTCATGACGTCCACCAGCGGGTCGCCCTCCTTTACGTAGTCGCCCTCTTTGACGTGCCACTTAACCACCTCGCCCTCTACGAGGCCCTCTCCGAGGTCGGGGAATTTGAACTCCATTAGTACGCCATGACCCTGTCTATTGCCTTCAGCACCCTCTCCACCGTGGGGGCGTACACCGCGTCGTGGGCTACGGGGCTCTGGGGCACGTCGGGCCCGGCTAGTCTCACCACGGGGGCCACGAGCTTATCGACTGCCTTCTCGGCGACTATCGCGGCTACTTCAGCCCCAAGGCCTCCCGTCTTCGGGGAGTCGTGGATTATTATCAGTCTGCCGGTCTTAGAGACGCTTTTCAGTACTGTGTCGATGTCCATGGGGTTGAGCGTCTGGAGGTCCACTACCTCCACCGAGGCCTTGGCCTTCTCCGCGGCCTCGAGGGCTCTGTGGACCATGGCGCCGTAGGTCACGATCGTCACGTCGTCACCCTCTCTGGCTATTCTCGCCTTTCCGATTTCCACGACGTAGTCCTCCTCTGGCACCTCCTCACGGGGGGCTCTGTACAAGATCTTCGGCTCTAGAAACACCACCGGATCCTCGCCTCTAATGGCCGCCTTTAATAAACCCTTAGCGTTGTAGGGCGTGGAGGGCATGACCACCACTAGGCCGGGGGTGTGTACGAATATGGCCTCGGGGCTTTGGCTGTGATAAAGGCCAGACTTAACGCCGGAGCCCACCGGCGTCCTCACCACCACCGGCGCCTTGTATTCCCCCCCAGATCTGTACCTAAGCTTAGATATGTGGTTTAGAAGCTCGTCGGCGCCCATCCATATGAAATCCACGAACTGTATCTCGGCCACGGGCTTAAGACCTGCCATGGCCATGCCGAGGGCGAAGCCGAGGATGCCCCCTTCGTTGATCGGCGTGTCTATAACCCTCTCGGGGCCGAACTTCTCATAGAGCCCTTCTGTGATTAGAAAGACCCCGCCCTTCCTCCCCACGTCCTCCCCCAGCACGACCACTCTCTCGTCTCTCGCCATCTCCTCGTGAAGCGCCATGTTGATGGCCTTGGCCATGTTGGCCATCATAGGTCCTCCAGCCACTCGCGTAGCGTCCTCGGCACGAAGCTGTAGACATCTTTGACGGCTTCGTCGATGGGCACATCCGGCTGCGCCTCGGCGGCCTTAGCCGCCTCCTTCACCGCTTGCTCAGCCTCTTCCCACACGGACTTAATCTCTCCGTCTTTGTAAATACCTGACCACGTGAGGAACCTCTCCAGTAGGCTGACGGGGTCGCGGCGGCGCCATTCTTCAGCCTCCCTGGGTCTCTGTACCTAGTGAGGGGGTCGTCCGCCGTGGTGTGGGGGCCAAAGCGGTACGTCACGTATTCCACAAGCACCGGCTCCCTCCGTCTCGCCTTCTCCACGGCCCACTTCGCTGTTTTCACCACCGCGAGCAGATCCATGCCGTCCGCCGAGACGCCCTCCATGCCGTACGCAACGGCCTTAACGGCCAGCCTCCCCACGGCGGTCTGCCTGGCGACGGGGACTGATATGGCGTACTGGTTGTTGTACACAAAAAACGTCGCGGGCACCCTATACACACCTGCGAAGTTCAGCCCGGCGTGGAACCCGTTTGTCGAGGTGCCGCCGTCGCCTATGTAGGCGGCCACCACCTCCTCTCTCTTCATGTACTTAAGGGCGTAGGCGAAGCCGGCGGCGTATATGTACTGATGCCCTATGGGGGCTCCGATGGACAAGAAACGCCACTTCTTGAAGCCGCCCCACTCAATTGTGAGGTTCCTCCCCTTGTCTGGGTCGCCTATCTTTGCGAAGAACTTAGCCCAGATGACCTCCAGCGGCACCCCCCTGGCAATTAGGAGAGTGAGGTTTCTGTAGTAGGGCGCGATCCAATCGTCGGGCTTCAGCGCCAGCGCCGTGCCGGCGTCGGCGGCTTCGTGGCCCTCGTGAGGGCCATAGGTAGACTTGACCTTCCCCATTCTGTGATACAGCAAGGCTAGTTTGTCGAGGACTCTCCCCAGCACCATCCACCTATGAGCGCTGAGGAGCTCTGACTCAGCTGGTTTATAGCCCACCTCGTAGGCCTCGCCGGGGGACCCATCGTCGTTGAGGACTCTGAAGACCCGGGGCTCTCTTACCTCCGTGATATATTGTCTAGGGATTTCTAAACTTGTCTCTAACATTGCGAAAGTTTCGAAATTAGTATTTAAATCTTAACTTATATACACTATATTTTTCAAGGCCTCCTTATATAGGTAATACGATCTGTAGGAGCTACGCACAAGAGGCCCAGCGGCCACGGCCTTGAAGCCCATGGACCTGGCAACCTCAGCCAACCTCTCGAACTCCTCCGGAGTCACGTACCGCGCCGGCTTTAGATGCCTAGGCGAGCCGCCGGGTCTGAGGTACTGTCCGATGGTGACTATGTCCACGTCCGCCCTCCTCAAGTGGTCTAGCGTCTCCACCACCTCCTCGAAGCTCTCCCCCAGGCCCAGCATTATGCCGGACTTAGTCAAAGACATCCCAAGGTCCTTGGCCTTCTTCAAAACGGCGAGAGACCTCTCGTAGCTGGCTCTCGGGTCTCTCACATACGGCGTGAGCCTCCTCACGGTCTCCACATTGTGGGCGAAGACATCCGGCGAGGCATAGACCACGCTGGCAACCGCAACCTCGTCGCCGCGGAAATCGGGAACCAACACCTCCACCAAGGCCCCGGACTTCTTCAGCCTCCTCACAGCCGCCGCAAACACAGAGGCGCCCCCGTCTGGGAGATCGTCCCTAGCCACTGAGGTGATCACGACGTAGCGGAGGCCCAACTCCGCCACAGCCCTTGCCAGCCTCTCCACCTCCCCAGCGTCAATAAATCCACGCGGGTTGCCGGTCCTCACAGAACAGAAGCGGCACGACCTAGTGCACACCTCCCCCAAAATCATAAACGTAGCCGTGCCTTCACCCCAGCAACTAAAGACGTTGGGGCACCTCGCCCCCTCGCACACCGTGTAGACACCGTGGCGACTCAGCACTGACCTAATCCTCTTAATGTTCCCGTAGTCGCCCGCGGCTGTCGCAACCCACCCAGGTAACACATGGACATGCGAAATGTATAATTTAACAATGCCCAGCCAACGCTGGGACAGCGACGTCCTCTCTAGTTAACCAAAAATGCTGGACTATCGACTTAGGGTGAATAGCCCCGCGCGGCCGTGGCCTACATCATCAATATAAAACAGAAATATCTCGACACAGCGATAGAGAATGGACGTTACCTTTGGCAACTTCCGAGCTTTTTCAGCACCGCTATTAGGAAGCCCAGGCCTTTCTGCACCTCTGGGTCCCTCAGCGCCGAGAGGAGGCCGAAGAGGCCCACGGGCTTAGCGTCCTCAGCCGCGGCCAGGGCGTAGGTGAGGCAATCCACCTTGGAACTGTCCATGGCCAGGTTTGTCCCCGCTATCAATGCCACCTCCTGCAACTTCCCCACCTTCTCCATGAAGTCTCTGGTGAGGAGGCCCTCTGTGAAGAACCTGAGGGAGGCCGCCGCGTTGAGCAGATCGTCCAACACGCCGCTACGTTTAAAGTCGTAAAGCGTGTTGACGAGCTCCTTTAAAATGTCTGCACGCTGAACCAAGGCGGTAAGCGCGTCAAGCGTCTTCTCGTCCTGGAGTAGCTCGAGTAGCTTGTCGAGCTTCTCCTCAGCCGCGCTCATAGCCCGCACCTAATGGCCGACCATATCGAGTAGTTAGTCATGTCCTTCAGCCTTAGGAAGAAGCGGCTCGACGGCGGCGGGTACTTAGCCGGGTTCTCGTAATTCCAGGAGACCTGCGTCGCCTCCTCGAAGCCGGTCAAGATGAAGCATATCACCCTACCGTTGTACTTGGTGTCGGCGTGGCCCAGCTGGATCTCCTCGGCGATGCGGGAGCCACCACCTCGCTCTGGAAGTGCGCCACGGAGCCGGCCTTGGGCACCGGGAGGTTGGTGGCGTCACCCAGCGCCATCTCCGCCCCCGTGGCGCCCTGGCCCTGGATCTGAAGCGTGTGTTTATCCACAGGCACCCATCCCGCCTGGTCCCCTATGCCGGATTTAACCACCACCTCCGCGCCGCCGTGCGGCGGCACGGCCACTACCAAGTCGGCCTTTATCTCCTCCGGGCCGGAGACCTTGCCGGGCTCTATGGCGTTTACCTGGAACTTGGTCTTGTATTCAAAGCCCCAGAGCTTAAGTTGCTCCTCAAGGAACTTGTTGACCTGGGGCTGGGCGTGGAGGTGTGGGGCCACGGTCGTAAACACGACCTTGGTCTTGGCCCTGAGGCCCGTGGCCATTAGGTAGTCGTTGAGAAGGCCCATGAACTCGTAGGGCGCCACGGGGCATTTATACGGCGCCGAGGTCACGGAGACCACGACCGTGCCGCCGTTGAACCTGGATAAGGCCTCCCTGAGCCTCCTGGCGCCTTCATAGGTCCATAGGGTGTGCCAGGCCTGGCCGAAGCCGGGAAACGCATCGGTCTTCACCACGGCGCCTGTACCCACCACGAGGTAGTCATACTTAAGCTCCTTCCCCGACTGGAGGACCACCTTCTTATTCGGCAGGTCGATCTTGGCCGCCGGCTCCCTCTCCACCCTCACCAGCGGCGATATCAATTTGTTTACAGGCCTAAACATCACGTCGGGAGGTAGCTCCGAGAACGGCACATAGAGGAACCCGGCTGATAAACCTGTTTCTCCTGAGGCTCCACCAGGGTGATCGAGACCTCGCCCCTCCTCACCTCGGAGGCCAGCTTCGACGTCAGCTTATTGGCCGTAAACAGACCCCCGACACCTCCTCCCACTATTACAACGGACTTGGGCATGGGCGAGGCGTTCGGATTTTGATTTAAGGCTTATTAACGCTACGATGTTTAATAACGAACCTGCATCTTTTTAGAACAAGCTGTTAAAACGTTAACGGCAGGTATCCCTCTCTTAGCAACGTAGCGAGGCGTTCCCCATAGGGGGCGAGCTTGATGCCCCTCTTGGCGAGTTCTTCGGCTATGCCGTGGCCCTCCGCGTATCTGACACATGCGGAGTCCACAACCCCCGCCGCCGCGAGCTCGTTCACCATCTTCATCAAGTCGCCGTCGAGCTTCGCCAGCCTCCTCTGGCTGGGGCCGAAGAAGAGTAGCTTAACGTCGTCGAACCGCCTGTGTGTCCAGGACCGGTACACGAAGACGATAGCGACGTCAAACTTCTCGTCGTCTGAAACCACTGTAACCACCACCTTGGCCATGCCTCCCCCTCGGAGCGGCTATATATACTTAACCGCCGCAACAGCTCAGCTTCGACGGGTCTGTGTAGAAGGCCAGGGCGGCTAGGCGCGCCGCTTCGCCGAGCGAGGGGAAGCTGGGCAGGAAGTCCACGAGGTCGTCCACGGTGAGCCCCATCTGTATGGCGAGAGCGAAGAGGTTAATCACCTCCTCGGCCTCGGGAGCAACGACGAGGGCCCCCGCGATTTTGCCCCGCCTCACCGACACCCTCCAGGTCTCCGGGTAGGTGTTGATCTTTATGAAGCCCCTCAGCTGCCCCTTGGTCCATGCGGCGGCCACCGCATCCACGGGCGCCGCCCTGCACCTACACCCTATGCCCCCTCTTATCATGTCCTCCTCCCTGAGGCCCACAGCCGCCACGGGCGGGTCAGTGAAGACGACCCTGGGCACGGCCAGGGGGTTGAACTTGGCGTCTCCCCCCAGGGCGTTTACCGCCGCCGTCACGCCCTGCCTCGCAGCGGCGTTCTCCAGATACCGCACGCCCCACAAGCCCCCGGTCACATCCCCCGCGGCGTAGACGCCGGGGAGGGANGTCTCCATCCTCTCGTCCACCTCAACCCCGCCGTGGGGGCCGAGCCTCAGGAGCCCGCCCAGCGGCTCCACGTTGGGGATCCGGCCGGCGGCGACGAAGACCGCCTCCGCCGCCACCACGCCGCCCGTGTGCCTCACCTCCACGCCGCCGTCCTTAGCCTCGACGGCGGTTGCCTCGCCCCTCACGAGCCCCGCGCCCTCCTCCCGCAATAGCTCCTCCACGAACTTGGAGGCGGCCTCCTCCTCGTATTTAAGGAGGGCGGATCTGTAGATTATCCACGTCTTCACGCCCAGCCTAGCCAGCGCCTGGGCCAGCTCCACGGCCACCGCGCCTCCGCCTATGAAGACGACGGAGGAGGGCATGCGCCCCGCCGAGAAGAACTCCTCGTTTGTGAAGGCCAGGCCCCGCCTGAAGGCCACCTGCAGGCCCTTGATCTCGGGGATCCTCGGCCTAGACCCCGTGGCCACGATTATCCTCCTGCCCTCCAGCACTCTTCCGCCCACCTCCACCTCCTGCGCGCTTCTCAGCCTCCCGTAGCCCTCCACCACCTCCACGTCGTAGTACGCCAAGACATCTTCATACTTCTCCTTCCTAAGCCTCTCCACCACCTCACGCATATGCGCCATCAGCGCCTCCCCATCCACCTCCACCTTGGCGGAAAGCCCCCTGAAGTACGGCCTCTCAGCCGCCCTCCTCAACGCGGCGGCTCTTATTAGAAACTTGCTGGGGACGCACCCCACGTTTACGCAAGTGCCGCCCAGCCTCCCCACGTTCACAAGGGCGACCCTGGCGCCTAGCTGAGCCGCCTTAACCGCCGCGGCGACGCCCGCGCTACCGCCCCCCAGCACAACCACATCATACATGCCCCGGGACTTCCCAGAGCTTAAAAATCTTTAAAAAAGACGGAGGTGAGTACCTCGCTACGCCGGAGACTCCTCCCTCTGGTATGTGGACAAACGTACTACAAAATTTCAAAGTCGTTGAACTGGCCTGCGTAGGGCTCCCAAGTCACCTCCTCTACTCTGCAGTTGAAGCCTCTGCACAGCTCCTCCACGAGGCGTCTTATCCTCTCCGAGTCCCCCTCCAGCACCACCTCCACGCGGCCGTCCGGGAGGTTCTTGGCGTATCCGTTTAGGTCTAGCGCCTTGGCCTTAGCCCGCACCGCCGGCCTAAAGCCGACGCCCTGCACCTCCCCCGCCACGTAGACCCTGGCGCGGCCCGGCTTCTCCACGGTCTTGCCCAGCCCGCCGAGGACTCTCTGCGGGCTTTCCAGCTTCTCCCTCAGCTTCTTGCTGGATATGTACTGAAGCGTCGGCACCACGAGCCTGCCCTCGCCTCTGCCCAGCACCCTCCCCACCACCATCGGCTTGAGGTGTGGCATCTTCTCCAGGCGGCTCAACACCTCGTCTACAAGCCGCTTGTGCAGGAACAGCGCCACTGCGCCGTTGGTCCCAGCCGTGGCGTCGGGCATTATGTAGTTCTCCGCGGCGAAGAGAGACAGCTTGGGGTTGAGGAGGGGTATGTCGAAGAGCTCCACGTCTACGTTGGCCCGCTCAGCCACCTCCTTAAACACAAAGACGCCGGGTCCCGACACGTCTATCGTGGCGGCTATGTGCCGCTCCGGATCAAACCGCTCGCCCAGGTCGGGCAGGTGGTCGTAGATGACGCGAGCCACCTCTACGTTGGGCGTGGCCATGAGCTCCAGAACCCTCCTCTTCTCTTTCTCAAACTCGTCCACCGGCATAACCTGCTTCTCAAACTCCTTGTAAAGCCCCTCGTCTGTGTGGATGGCCACGTAGACTGTGAAGTACGCCAGCTCGCCGAAGGGCCGCGTAACTATTATATAGAAGTTTTCGTCTATCTTGTCGTAGTACGTGGGTGGCTCCCTGTCGAGGTGGGCATGGGCCGTGGCACCCAGGAGGAGGTAGCCCCTCTGCGGCTGGGGCGCCTTGATTAACTTGCCGAGAGACGAGGCGTATTCAAGCATTCTGAGCTCCACGCGGCTGTGGTAGGGCTCAGGCGCGTCGTAGACCGGGGCTATGTGTACTCTTTGTAGGCCCCCTTCACGTAGAGGTCGTTGAGGGCGTTGTTCACCGCCACGGCGACTTGAAGAGGCGAGTCGAAGTCCTCCATGGGGTCTATCACCTGTATGGTGTCGTTGTTGGCCAGCAGGTAGCCGGGCCCCCTCTCTATCTTGAAGAGGTCCACCATGTAGAACTCGGCGCCGGGCTTGGTGCTCACAATACTGTGGGCCTTGCCCAGCCACACCCGGTGCCGCGAGGAGCCCAGCGCCTTGTAGAGCTTAGCCGCGTACTCGGCGAAGCGGTCCGAGGAGGCCGCCTTGGCCATGTAGAGCTGTACCAGCACCACGGCGAGGTCCGGCGCCAGCTTCTCAAGCTCCTCCGGGTCGATGTGGGGGTTATCGGCGTTGAGGAATAGGCGCCGCATCTCCGCACCTGCGCCGGGCATAATCGCCGCGTCTTCCCTCGGCGCAATGACGAGGTTCAGCCTCTTAACCTCGTCTCTGAGGAGGGCGAGGGCTGGGTAGAGGACGTTGTAGAGGTCGATCTTTACGGAGCACCCCAGCGACAGCGACTCCAGCGCGACGCCTGCCTCCCTATACAGCCTAACCCTCTCCCTAAACCTCTCGAGGCTCATCGCCTCCTGATCACAATCCTCCAGACGCCTTTCCCCACCTCCTCCACCGCTATAACCTCGTGGCCCTCCCGCCTAGCCACAGAGGGCACGTTTTCGCAACTAGGCGGGTTGTCGGTGATGACCTCGATGATTGTCCCCGGCGGCGAGTTGCGCAACTCCTTCAAAGTGGCCAGCTGGGGATAGGGGCATACGTAGCCTCTCAAGTCAAGCCTCTTCACAGCCACCTCCATGGGTGCAGTTCAGTTTTGTGCTTAAAAACACATCTAAAGGTGCAAATATATCACACCTTCACTTGGTTTGTGGAATAAAGCATTTATAGGGCCAACGGGGCAGTATATAATGCTGGCGGTGAGCTACGACAAGGTGGTATCACCTTGTGTCTATGCGACGTGGTGGCGTACATAAAGGCTCGGGAGGGGCGGGTGGTGTTCCCGAAGGAATACGCCGGCAGGCGGCTGGAGGAGGTAGTTTCGGCCTTCCGCGGGGTGAAGCTTGCGGCGGAGAGAGGCGGCTTCACCCACGTCTTCGTCGTGAGGCCGTCCGCCGTGGAGAAAAAGCTCAAACCTGTTGCCGCCCCGGCGTAAACTTCCAAGGGCAGACTTGAAATAAAAGATTTTTTCCACAACTACACAAATTTGCATGCTGAAGTTGATTTCTGCCTGCCGCCTCGATGAGGACCAGTTGCTCTCTGAGGTTTTGCGATATATAATACTCAAGGGGCCCGCCACCGCCTACAGAATCGCGCGGGATCTCAACCTGCACTTCACCCAGGCGTACAGAAAGGCGGCCCGGCTGGAGCGCTTCGGCATGGCTAGGCGGGCCGCCAACCATAGAGGCAGTATGTTCGAGGCCACAGAGAGGGGCATCGTGATGTGCTACTACTTCGGATGCGCCAACTGGGAGATCTTGATAAATAAGCTGGCGGCGCGGCACAGGCTCCCCGGGCCGGTCTTGAGGGCGTTTCTAGACACGTATCTCGACCACTTCAAGAACGACGCAGTTGTAGAAGACATACCCGTCATGGCGTTCTACGCTGCCTATAGGGGTATGGAGATCCCCCAGGAGCTGGCGTCTGCAGTCGCTAGATTTCTGCCGAAGGCGGCCCACGTTTCTTACTGATTGTTAGCAAAATTTTTTAATATCCAACACTAGGGGCTTATGCCAGTCAAATGTCCAGGGGAGTACGAAGTGGCGGGGAAAAAGGTCCTCCTAGACGAGGACTGCTTTATGCAGAACGCCGAGGACTGGGACGAAAAAGTAGCCGAGTGGCTGGCTAAGGAGGTGGAGGGCATATCGCAGATGACGGAGGAGCACTGGAAGCTCGTAAAATACCTCAGGGAGTACTGGGAGACCTACGGGTCGTGTCCCCCCATCAAGATGGTGACTAAGGAGACAGGCTTCTCCCTTGAGAAGATCTATCAGCTGTTCCCCTCGGGCCCAGCCCACGGGGCTTGCAAGGTGGCAGGTGCGCCGAAGCCCACAGGTTGCGTCTAAATAAGCGCTTTTAAACGCGGAAATTTTTTAACTTACCTAATTTATTCAGCAATGCGGATAATTTCTCCGCGGCCTGTCGCAGTTGACGCCCTCCCCTGCCGAGCCCCCGATCTAGAGGTTCTGGACCTCCTCTCTTTTCTCGTGAGAAGACCCGCCTCTGCGTACAGAGCCGCAAGCGCCCTCGGCCTCTCGCTCTCCACGGCCTACGCCAAGGCCGCGAGGGCGAGGCAACACGGCCTGGTGGAGGCCAGGGGACGTAGCCTCCACATAACTACGAGGGGCCTCATATACTGCCTGTGTAAAAACTGCGAGGAGAAGCGGCTCGTCTTGGAGAGGCTCATGCAGAGGTTCGAGATAAAGACGGACCCTGCGTACGTAGAGGCCTACGTATATCTGTTGCTCAAAGCCCTCGAATCCCTCTCTATGCCGCTGGAAGAGGCGCCGGTGGAGAAGCTCTGTAGCTCTGCCGCCCTCGTGCTGGCGGTGCTGAGGAGGGCCCCCCTCGGGGAGCTCCCCAAGTTCCTCCAGCTGGACTGGGGGATATATTCGGCGGCCCTCCCCGTGCTTGCCGAGGGCCTGGCCCGGCTTGGCCTCGCCATGGATCTAGGCACGCACTACTACTTCCCCGCCTTCGGCCTCGTGGTCTGCAAGACGCCGTGTAGCGGACACTGCACGATTCGTGCTGAGCTCAAGGCAGTGAAAAGGAAAATTCGGCTGAACCTCAGGNNCTAAAGCCCAGACAGCAACAACGCGCTTTCTGTGGCGAAGGCCGCGGCTACGCCGGCGGTCAGAGCCAGCCAGAAGCGGGGGCTCGACACGCCGCCTAGTTTAGACATGGCACTGAGGTTCACGTGCAGTAGCGCATAAACAAGCGAGGCCTCGGCGGCGGTGCCCAACACGGCGAGAAAAGTCTCACTATACATGCCGAGGTAGTACACGGCGGCGCCCGGCACAACGGGCAGGCCAGCCAGGAGAGACAGACCCACGAGCAACCTGAGGTCGGCGCGGGCCCTCCTATCCCCAAGCAACGGGGCGGCTATGCCGAAGCCCTCGGTGGCGTTGTGCACGGCGAACCCCACGGTGAAGAGAAGCGCATCAGCCACAGCCCCAGAAAGCAGNGCGCCGGCGATCGCGAAGCCCTCCCCCACGTTGTGGACGCCGTAGGCCAAAGCCACTATAAATGCCGTGAGGAGGGATTGCGGCATGCCTCTCGCCGTCGCCCGCCTCTCAACCCACGAAAGCAACAAGAAGACGCCGGCAAACACCGCCGTGGTGAGCACAGCGTCCCGCAAAAACAGCCCAAAGGTCTCCCACTTCGCCAAGCTCTCCANATACTCAGCAACCTCGGCCCCTATCTCCAGCGCTATGTAGGCAAGGATGCCGCCTGCAAAAGCCTGCAACGCCCCCAAAGCCGTCTGCGAAGCCCGCCCCCTTAACGCATACAGTAGCGCCACGCCTGCTAAGACCGTAATCCCGGCCACGAAGCCGTATATCATGGGGGTGTAATCCGCCATGACACCCTATATGTTATTACTATTTAAGCATTAACAATGTAAACGAATCCGAAACGACTTCTGAAAAACTTAGGCGAAAAAGTTTCCGNATATACTCCTTTTTGCTTTAACTAAGTTAATACAAGAGACGCCAGCGATGCAACGTATCGTTTCCATTAACAGAAACGCCTGGAAGTACCCGAAGGAGCTGACACCTCACGGAGACGCCCTTGCAACGGCTGAAGCTCCGCCCCTAAGGCGCGACTGCCGAAAAAACTACGCCCATCGGCTTCAGCGCACGGCACCTACAGGCGTGACAAGTATTAGCCGTCCACCGCAGTCTGCTCGCGACTAGCCACATCTCTACTCTGCCGTCGGAAGATTAGACGCCGTAGGCCGTCGCGCAATGAACAGATAGCCGCGGCTGGGGGCCTCCACAGCAACCTGCAGGCGGCGCTCCCGGTCTATCTCTGCTTAGGCATATCACACTTATATCGTCGGTAAATTTCATCAAGCAGTTCCCTGAACCTGCGCCGCAGATACTTGAAGTAGACGACGCCGGAGCTTCATATGGCGTTCTGATCATAACTATTGGCTCGAGCTCGCGACTATCCAGAGTAAGCCGACGACAACTACGTCGGGATTAGACGATAGACGTCCAGGAGGAGCTGGGGCTACACTATATAAATCCAGGAGTTGTTTTATATATGCGGCGGTATGAAGTCAAGGGGCCTTGCCCCGAGCTCGGTATGGTGCTGTCTAGACTGGCCGCGGAGATCTCCCCAGGCGAAAGCGCCGTGGTGGTCAGCAAATGGCGCTACGTCCTTACAGATGTAAAAAACGCGGCCGGGCTCCTCGGGCTAGAGGTGGTGTCCACCAACTAGGGGCCAGACGGCGTCGAGGTGGTGGTGAGGAAGCCGACAAAACCTGAGCACTAAACCGGCGTCTTTGCTGAGGGCGCCAGCGCACTTGACCCCCTACACCGAGCATCATAGCCACAAGCTAATCAACGTAGACCACGACGCATATCTTCAACGGCCAGCCCCGTCGGCTTGACCCACCTTCCCGCCAGTTGAAGCCCAGCCGCCTGCACGTCTCGACGTATCCTGAACAGCCTCCGGCTCCCGCCCGCTACTTCGCCGAACCATAGACAGCCCGGCAAGCTCTCTTCCCCAATCCAAGTCAACCTAGCAACACCCAATCCGGTGCCTTTTGATGCGGCGTCTCTTTACTCCGGCTCTCTGAAACATCGTGAAGTGGCTTTATCAAGAAGAAGTTGAAAACCATATCAACACAATGAAACCCGATCCGGCTGAGTGCCAGATGCACATCTCTCCAACGCCGCACTGGCGTCATCACCGCAAACCCCTTGCATTCATTATTTCGACGCCCGTAAGTAACGTCCTTCTGTCGAAATAAGCTTCTGCCGCCGCTCGGCGCAGATGTATAGCCGTCAACCTGAAAGCTGTGCGACCCAAGCCGGACCTGTTCGCCCATGAACCAAAGGGAAAGAGAAAAGTTTTCAGGTTCCGATAAAAAAGTCTATTACTTTTTGATGTCGCGTCAGCCTCCGTGGCCGTGGTGGCCGTGGCTTCCGTGGCCGTGCATTCCTCCCATCCCTCCTCTGCACCAGTTGGGCCGCGGCATGCCGGTTTTCTGCATAACTTCTCTATACAGCTGGAGCATCTGGTCGTATGTGTAGA
>JGI26464J51801_1000262_pt1 | contig 14437 bp, 15 predicted proteins | sample PerSpoAPS_AMetaG_FD_51801 | JGI IMG/M metagenome (IMG submission 51801) | reverse complement strand
CGAAAGCCATCTTCGGTTGAAAAGGGAAAAGAGGCGGCGTGCCCTAACGGGAAGGGCTTACATGAGGGCACCAACTTTCGGGGTCAGCCCAGCCCCTCCCAAACACAGAAAGCCCTTCCAACTCGCACGCCGCTTCCTTTCGCAACCCACAACTCTGTTGCCTTTCAACTTGACCGGAATGCGGGAAAGAGAAGGGCGTGCCCTAACCGAGGAGAGCATACATGGTCGCCCAGTGGAAGGGCACCGGCTTTCGGAGCCAGGGGTCGCGGGTTCGAATCCCGCCCATGAACTCAACTGCTCCCTCAACTTGCACGCCCTTTCTCCATTTTCAGCGCTTAAGGTGATCTGCCATGACCGAAGCGGATGTTCGCCTTGACATTTTGCGTTCCATCCTTCGTTCGCCCCACGGCAAAGTGGAGGACTTGGCGAACTTGCATAAATCGGCTCAGGAACTTGACCCTCTCTTTTACGCCCACTTCGCCGTTTGGTATCAGCAAAAAGGCGAGGTCCGAGACCACAAACACTTGTTCATCGCCAGATTGCTGACTTCACCTGAGCCGATGACGGAATTCCGCTCTGTCGGTCGTGCCCTTTTCATGACGCTGCCAATCCGTGAAGCAGCGAGGGTCATCAGTTATGCGCGCAAATTGTTTGGAGGTGCGCCCAGATTTCTCAAGCGAACCGTTGAAAGGTATTTGCGGCAACTGGAAACTGACAGGAAGCGGTTTGAAGACGCTGCCGTTCGCAACCGAAAAGACTTGAAAGGGCTTTACGCTTCTTTGCACATCAAGCCGTCGCCCCTCGCACAAGCCATACTCTTTGATGACAAGCCGCCTGAAGGGAGCAAGCCGTGGATTGTCAAGCAGTTGAAGAAGGCTTCGCCCGAGGAAGCAGCGAGGTTGATTTATCAGCATCGTGTGCCCTATCTCGTCGCCGTCGGTGCCGTCCCGAAAGTGACGCCGACCATCGCCATCGCCTTGATAAGCGTCATGACTCCGCAGGAATTGCTCAACAACCTCGCTTCCATCAGAAGGCGAGGCTTGCTGGATGACCCGTTAGTGCGTAAGTTGGTTGAAGAGAAACTTGAAGCGGCAAAGACAGACGCTCGCATCTCAACGATGAAAGCGGATTTGGCGATGGCTCATGCTGACGAAGAAATGGCAGCGAAAGTGAGAGAGGTCAGGGATATCCGAGTAGAGAGCAAAGCGGAAATTTTGCTGCCGACTGCTCTGTTCGTTGACAAAAGCGGTTCAATGGAGCCAGCCATTGAAGTTGGGAAGCAAATTGCAGCCCTAATCGCACCCATCGCCAAAGCAGGGCTTTGGGTCGTCGCTTTTGACAGCGTGGCGAGGGAAATCAAGGCGAAAGGGACTTCCATGAGCGATTGGGAAGAAGCCTTCAAATACATCAAAGCGGACGGCTCAACATCGGTTGGCTCGGCATTGGAACTTTTGCGCCGCCGAAAAATAGCCGTTGAGCAAATTATCATCGTCACCGACGAGGAAGAAAACACTGCACCGAGATTGGCGGATGTTTATCGGCGCTATCGCCAAGATTTGGGAGTTGACCCGACTTTCATCATCGTTCGCGTCCGAAGCCGATACGATGGCTTGGAGCGAGAGTTGATGCAGGAAGGCGCATTGGTTACCCGATTTGACTTCACCGGCGATTACTACAGTTTGCCCAACTTGTTGCCTTTGGTGGCGGGGCGTGGCTTGATTGACTTGGTGGACGAAATCATGCAAACTCCTTTGCCGAAAGCAGCGTGACTTTCACGGGAGAGCGACGAAATGAAGCGACTGGACGAACTTCTGAGGCGATTTGCCGAAGCGGAGAAGAAATTGCTTCAAACCAACTTCTTGGCTCCAACGACGGGCAAGGGCAAAATTGCCGTCAGACTGCCCAATGGCGCAATTTACTTCTTCCGGGCAGTGCCGAATTTTTCAGGCTGGGGCATCTTTCAGCCAACAGGCATAGACACCCTTCAACTCGTTCGTGAAGCCCACGAATGGGAACGGTTGGCATATTTGGAGGCTTTGCCAGCGTTAAGAGTTATCGCTGTCCACGCCCTGCGAGGCGACACTTGGCTTTGCGTCGCTTTCAACCGTTCCGATGCTCGCCAACGCAATTTCCCCACAGGACCCTTTCTGGCTCACCTTTTCCTGTCCGAGGTTGCGCCTTTGGATGTCGTCATCGTCCGAACAGACGGAAGCAACTGGTGGTATGATGGGCTTGACACTCATTACGAACTTGAACGGAGCGAAAGGCTGAGGGCGTTCGTTCAAAGCCAGTTGGAAAGTTGCCTTGATGCGCCGACACCTTTGGAGCGACTGAAAAGGCTCAAAAGCCACACGCTTGCAAGTGTCCCAAACGCTTCACCAGAAGAATCTTTTGCTTGCGAACTCCTTTTTGCCCAAGAACGGCGGAAGTGGGAAGAACAAGAGTGGGGGCGGTTGTCTCCGGAAGAGAAGGAAAATCTTTTGACCGAGCAGGAAATGCGGTGGCAACTCAGTTTGTTGGGCGCTCAATTGGTCAGCGTTCACCAAGAAGGCGACACTTATCTCATCCGATGGAGGGACGGTCATCGCGAACACACTACCGTCTTGGACGCTTCACTCTCCGTCTTGAGCGCAGGTATTTGCCTTGCTGGGCGTGAACAGGAATTTGACCTCGCTTCCATCGTCAGCGTGATGCGCGAAGCGGAGCGAATGGGTTGGCGTTAATTTGGCTCTGGCGGGTCAATCAGCGATGGGATTTGGATTTCCGCGTGCATGTCGTGAAGGGCGATGACATCAACCTCGCGAGTTTCAGCGACGCTCTGAAGGGCAATCAAAAGTGCCCTCGCAGTGTCCAAACTGGTGATGCATGGAATGCCATGTTCAACTGCTGCTCGGCGAATGATCAAGTCATCCCGTTGCGACAGCCTTGAAGCCGATGGCGTGTTGATGACCAAATGCACCTGCTTGCGGGTGAGAAGGTTCAGCAGGTTCGGTTCGCCCTCTTCAATTTTGCGGACGACTTCGCAATCAATGCCGTGTCGTCGCAGGAAATTTGCCGTCCCGCTTGTTGCGAACAGTCGGAAGCCCAATTCAGCAAAGCCCTGCACGATGGGCAACACTTCAGGTTTGTCCTTGTCCGCCACCGTCACTAACAACTTGCCACCCAGTGGCACATTGTAACCTGCTGCCACCAGGGCTTTGTAAAGTGCCTTCGGGAACTCACGGTCAATGCCCATCACTTCGCCCGTGCTCTTCATCTCTGGACCGAGTTCAATTTCCGCTTTGAACAACTTGCCCATGGAGAACACGGGCGCTTTAACGCCGACGAACTCGGGTTCAGGCAGCAATCCACCCTGCCAACCTAATTGTCGCAAAGTCATGCCCATGATGCACTTGGTTGCCAAATTGACCATCGGAACACCTGTGAGTTTGCTCATGTAAGGCACTGTCCTTGACGCTCGTGGGTTGATTTCCAGCACAAAAACATCGTCGCCCAAAACGACGAACTGGATGTTAATCAACCCTCGCACTTTCAAGGCTTTTGCGATGGCTTGCGTGTAATCCACGATGCGTTGCTTGGCGAGTTCCGAAAGCGTTTGTGGCGGACAGACAGCGATGCTGTCGCCGCTGTGGATGCCAGCCCGTTCAATGTGCTCCATGATGCCAGGGATAAGGCACTCCTCACCGTCACAAATTGCGTCCACTTCTGCTTCCGTTCCCGCCAAGTATTTGTCAACCAGAATTGGTCGGTCGGGAGCGACGCTGACGACATACTCAAGGTAGGTCAGCATCTCTTCCTCGTTGTAAACNATGTCCATTGCTCGTCCGCCCAGAACATAACTCGGTCGCACCAAGACAGGGTAACCAACCTCGCGGGCGACACGAATCGCTTCTTCAATGCTCGTAACTGCCTTGCCGGGCGGGTAAGGGATGCCAAGTGAGTTGAGCAGCCAGTGGGTTCGGTCGCGGTCTTCAGCGATGTCAATGCTGTCAAAGTCCGTTCCCAAAATCGGCACGCCTGCTTTGTGCAACCCTTCAGCAAGGTTCAAAGGTGTTTGACCGCCAAACTGAACGATGACTCCAACGGGCTTCTCGTTCTCAACGATGTGCAGGACATCTTCAAGCGTCAGCGGCTCAAAGTAGAGGCGGTCAGAAGTGTCAAAGTCGGTGGAAACAGTTTCAGGGTTGCAATTGACCATGATGGCGTCGTAGCCCAATTCTTGAAGCGCCCAGACGCAATGGACGCTGCAGTAGTCAAATTCAATACCTTGCCCAATTCGGATTGGACCTGAACCGAGCACAATGACCTTGGGGCGTTCGCTGGGAATTGCTTCGTTCTCGCCGTTGGGTTCGTAGGTTGAGTAGAAGTAAGGCGTTTCAGCCTCAAATTCGGCAGCGCAGGTGTCAACCATCTTGTAGACGGGGCGGATGTCCCAGACTTTGCGCATCTGCCTGACCCGCTCTTCCGCTTCCCTCAGCGATTTCGTTCCACGCCCTCCGTCCTTCGTCCCAAGGCACTCAGCGATGTATCGGTCAGCGAANCCCATATGCTTCGCCTGCCAAAGCAAATCTTTTGTCAAACCATCCCAACCTGCTGACGCCAACTTGAACTCCATCTCAACGATGTTGCGGAGTTTTTCCAAGAACCAAGGGTCAATGTGCGACAGGTTGTGGATTTCCCGAACAGTCATTCCTCGCCGCAGGGCTTCGGCAATGGCGAACAGGCGCAAATCGTTGGGTGTGCGGATGAGTTCTTCCAACTCAATGTCCGATCTGCCGGCAATTTCTCGGTGGAACAAACTCAGCGTGCCAACTTCCCAGCCTCGCACTGCCTTCAACATCGCCTCCTCAAAACTCCGCCCAATCGCCATCACTTCGCCCGTGCTTTTCATTTGAGTCCCGATGGTTCGGTCGGCGGTTGGGAACTTGTCAAAAGGCCAGCGTGGGAGTTTGACGACAACATAGTCAATGGACGGCTCAAAGCAAGCCAGCGTTTTTTTCGTGACGGCATTAGGGATTTCGTCCAACCGCAAGCCGATGGCAATTTTCGCCGCCACCCGTGCGATGGGGTAACCCGTCGCTTTTGATGCCAAAGCTGATGACCGCGACACACGCGGGTTGACTTCAATGACGAAGTAGCGAAGGGAGTTGGGGTCAAGGGCAAACTGAATGTTGCAACCGCCTTCAATCCCTAAGGCGCGGATGATTTTCAACGCTGCCGAACGCAACATCTGATACTCCACATCCGTCAGCGTTTGCGTTGGCGCAACGACGATGCTTTCGCCCGTATGGACACCCATCGGGTCAAAGTTCTCCATCGCACAAACGGTGATACAGTTATCGGCACCATCCCGCATGACCTCATACTCAATTTCCTTCCAACCCAGCACACATTGCTCCACTAATACTTGCCCGATCAAACTCAATGCCAGACCTCGTTGGACAATTTGTCGGAGTTCATCTTCGTCATTGGCGATGCCGCCACCAGTTCCGCCCAAAGTGTATGCTGGGCGGATGATGACAGGGTAACCGATGCGGTTGGCAAAAGCGATGGCTTCTTCAACGCTCGTGACCGCCACGCTTTCAGGGATAGGTTCGCCAATTTGCTGCATCAATCGTCGGAACAATTCACGGTCCTCGGCGTTTTGGATAGCAGTCAAGGGAGTGCCCAAGAGTTCCACACCGTAGCGGTCTAAAATGCCTTCCATCGCCAGTTGCGTCGCTAAGTTCAAGCCAGTTTGACCGCCAAGGGTTGGGATGAGTCCGTCAGGGCGCTCCTTTGCGATGATGCGTTCCAAAAACTCAACGGTCAACGGCTCAATGTAAACTCGGTCTGCCATGTTTGGGTCAGTCATGATAGTGGCTGGGTTGGAGTTGACCAAAACGACTTCCAACCCTTCCTCCCGCAGGGCTCGGCAGGCTTGCGAACCTGAATAGTCAAACTCCGCTGCCTGCCCGATGACGATCGGACCTGACCCGATAACCATCACCTTTCGCAAGTCCTTGCGCTTGGGCATGTGCACCTATCACCTCGCTGCTTTAGTTTTTGCCTTTTTCGTTCCGTCACCGCTGACTTTGCGGCGGTTTGGCTTCTCAATGAAGACAAGGATGTCATAACCTTTGTCCATCAGGATGTCTAACTTGCGCCGAATGAGAATGTCTCGCTGGCGCGCAATCCCCCCTCGCCAATCACTTGGCAGTTCAACGATTATGTCTGCATCCTCNGTTTCGTATGGCGGCTTAACACGCACTTTCGCTCCGGGGAAAAGTTGCTGCGCCAATGTGCACAGTTCATCAACATACCGCTGTAACTCCTTTTTGGTCTTCCTCATCGTCGCACCTCCTCGGCTTTGCGAACGAATTCTGCTGCATAACGAAGCAGCCGTTCCGCTTGATTTTTGAACACGGCTTCCTTCCCATAGGCTGCCTTAATCCGAAGGTTGTAAGCGATTTCCAACCGTTTGTTCCACTCTTCAGGGCACAAATGCCACTGTTTGACCAAAACCAGACCGAAGTAGCGTCGGATGTCACCGTGTGACCACTCTTCTCGCTTTTGCCCAGTCCATTCCAGCAAAGCGATAGTTGCCCAAAACATTGCGTAGTAACAATCCTGCGCGCAAGCGTTCAGTAAACCATTTGACAAAGCCAATTGCGCTGCACTCAAAAACTCTTTCGCTTTCTCCACACCTTTCACCTCGCCCCTGCTTTCACTTCATCCAGCGTCCGCAGGGAAACGCCGATGTCGTAGCCGTGTTCCATCTCAATTTCCCAAAGCCTCTTGTAAACTGCGTCAGCGATTTTGTCGGCACGACGAGTCCATTGTCGGTAAGGTAGCAAGACTTCTATGTGTGCATCTCCCGCTTCATAAATCCGATGTGGCACGACGGTCACTTTTGAGTTGGGCTCCAACTCGTGGATGAATTGGCAAACTTCCTGCAAAAGGCGGTTCAATTCGCTTTTTGACTTGCGGCGTCGTCTCACGGTCGGCACACCTCCTCAACTTTTTGAACGAAAGCCATTGCTTTTCGCAGGGCTCGTTCGGCTTTCTTTTCGGTCGTTAGTTCTGTGCCATAAACGGCGTCAGAACGCAGGAAATAAAGTTCCTTCAGCCACTCGCCCAACTCAGGCGGGCACAGTCGTCTTTTCTTGATGCACTCTAAGCCGAAAACTTGCCTCAACTCATCGTGTTTCCACCTTGCGCGACGAACTCCAACGAAGCCTAAAATCCCTATCGCTGCCCAAAAGACGGCATGATAGCAAAGGCAGGCGCAAGAGTCACCTTCACCAACATTCAACGCTGCTTTAGCGCCGTTCAAAAACCCTCGCGCTTTCCTCACACTTTCAGCAACTACCATCAACCTCACCTCGCCTCCGCCTTCACTTCGTCCAGCGTCCGCAGGGAAACTCCGATGAAGTAGCCATGTTCCATCTCAATTTCCCAGACTCGCTTGTAAACGGCATCGGAAATTCGTTCCGCTTTTCGGTTCCATTCACGATAGGGCAACAAAACCTCTATCCATGCATCGTCGTCTTCCGAACGCCCTTCTGGTTCTATTCGCAAGATTTGGGCTTTCGGCTCTAACTCTTGAACGAACTTGCACATTTCGTCAATTAGTTGGCGCAGTTTGGCTTTTGACTTTTTGCGCCTCATTAACGGCACACCTCCTTTGCCTGCTGAACGAATTGCTCAGCCTTGCGCACTGCCCGTTCAGCGGCTTTGAGTGTCGCAAACTTTTGGGTATACATGGCGTCATCCCTCAATTCGTAAAGTTCGCCCATCCAATGCCCGAACACCTCAGGGCACAGTTTTCGCCGCTTAATGCACTCCAAGCCGAAAGCGGTTCTCAGATCGCCATGCCTCCATCTCTTTTGCCTGATGCCCACATAATGCAGCATTGCGATGGCAGCCCAGAAGACGGCGTAGTAGCATGCGATAACGCATGTGTCTGTCATTTCCGCCGCCAGCATAACTTTCGCTGCCTTCAAAAATTGCTCCGATTTCACTAACGCCCCTTGAACGCTCATGACCTTAGCCTCACCGTTTTTGCTCTTTCATCATCGCCACGAACTCGTCAAAGATGTAGCCGTTGTCCCAAGGTCCCGGAGCTGCTTCGGGGTGATACTGCACCGAAAGGATGTTGAGTTCGGGATGAGCCAAGCCTTCAACTGTGAAATCGTTCAAGTTGATGTGGGTGACGATAGCGCCCGTGCCCTCAAGCGTCTTTTCGTCCACAGCGTAGCCATGATTTTGGGTGGTGATGTAAACGCGTCCCGTCCGAAGGTCTTTGACGGGATGGTTGCTACCGCGATGACCAAATTTGAGTTTGAAGGTTCGTCCGCCCAATGCCCAACCGAGAATTTGATGCCCCAAGCATCCCAAACAACGGCACTTTCCCAAATAACTCGCGGGTCGTTCGGATGGCGTAACGCAGCAAGGCAGGATCGCCAGGTCCGTTGGACAGCAACACGCCATCGGGCTCCCACGCCAAGATGTCTTGCGCCGATGCTTTGGCAGGCGCGACGATTACCTCACAACCGCGCCGTTGCAGTGACCGAAGGATATTGAACTTCGTGCCCATGTCTATGGCGATGACCCGCAACCGTTCTCCTTTGGGCAAGACCCGTTCCAACGGTTTCAAACCGCCATCCCAAAGGTGAAACTGGCGCGTCGTCACCAGTTGCACGAAATCTAACTCGTCNTAGCGTGGCGANTTTCGTAGCAACTCAAAAAGTTCGTCGGCATCTTTGCCNACACCCAANGCTCCCATCATGACACCATAGATGCGCAACTTTCGGACAAGCCCTCGCGTGTCAATTTTTGCAATTCCGGGTATCCGATGNTCGGCAAGGAATTCGTGAAGTGTCTTTTGTGCCCGAAAGTTACTGGGTTCTTCNCAAANTTCTCTGACCACAAATCCGGCAACCTGAATCCTTGCGGACTCGAAATCNTCGGCGTTGATGCCGTAATTGCCGATGAGCGGATAAGTCATGACGACNATTTGTCCAGCATACGACGGGTCGGTCAAAACTTCCTGATAGCCCGTCATGCCCGTGTTGAAAACNACTTCGCCTACAGCGACACCGGGATAGCCGAACCCGATGCCCTCGTAAACTGTCCCATCTTCTAACACGAGAGTTGCCTTCGGATAGGTCATCGATAAAGCACCTCCAACTTATACTTCCCGAAACACAATTCGCCCGCCACAAACGGTCAGGACGACTTTGCCTTTCAGCGTCCAGCCATTGTAAGGTGTGTTGCGACCTTTACTGCGGAATTTGCTGGCATCAACTGTCCAAACAGTTTCAGGGTCAATGACTGTCACATCGGCGCGACTGCCTTCCCGCAAAGTCCCGCCATCAAGCCCCAAGATTTGACAAGGTTTGGTGCTCATGGCTTCAATCAAGCGCACGACAGGAAAGTTCGCTTTGTGCACCAGTTCTGTCCACAAAACACCAACTGCGGTCTCCAAACCGACAATTCCGAATGGGGCATCGTCAAAGGTCGTTTCCTTTTCCTCAACGGCATGAGGCGCATGGTCGGTGGCAATGCAATCAATTACGCCTTCAATTAAGGCTTCACGCAGCGCTGCCACATCTTCGGCAGTTCGTAGCGGTGGGTTCATCTTGGCGTTAGTGTCGTAATCGTCAACGGCTTCCTCAGTCAAAGTCAAGTGGTGTGGCGTCACCTCGGCAGTAACCTGAACGCCCTCTTCCTTTGCCTGCCGGATTAGGTCAACAGCTTCCTTTACAGACACATGAGCGATGTGCACTTTTGCACCTGTTTGCTTTGCCAATTCAATTGCTCGGTGAATTGCCGTCACTTCGGCAGCCCTGGGCATCCCCCGCAGCCCCAACCGCAACGCCGTCAAGCCCTCGTTCATCACCCCACCTGCTGTCAACGATTTGTCCTCGCAGTGCAAAATCACGACAGCATCGCATACCTTTGAGTAAGCGAGCACTTTTCGCAGGAAACCGCTGTCCTGAATTGGTTCACCGTCGTCGGAGAATGCCACTGCTCCCGCTTCCTTCATTGCTGCCATTTCCGTCAACTGTTCATGTTTGAGCCCAACGCTGACCGCTCCAATGGGCAGCACACGACACAAGCCAACCTCATTGGCTCGCTTCAAAACAAATTCAATCGAAGCCACATCGTCCAACGGTGGCTTGGTGTTGGGCATGCAGCAAACCGTCGTGAAACCGCCAGCGACAGCAGCGGCACTGCCTGTCGCAATCGTTTCCTTGTGCTCCTCACCTGGTTCGCGAAAATGAACATGCATGTCAACAAGTCCCGGCACAACCAACTTCCCTGTGCAGTCAATCACTTCCGCATCCTCAGCGATGATATTCTCCGCAACAGCCAAAATCCTTCCCTTGCCCCATGTCCCCTGCCCCATGTCCCTTTCAATCAACACATCCCTAACACCCATCAAGTTCTGCGATGGGTCAACGACTATCCCGTTTTTGAGAAGTAACCGACGCGCCATGCCAAGTCACCTCGTCTTTTGTTCAACGGGAAAAGACCTTAAGCACCCTTTGCAGGTCTTGAGGATTATAGACTCCTGAGTGGACAAGCACATAGCCAGCAAAAGCCATCCTTCGTCCTAAATACTTAGGTGGCGGGTAAAGGGTGTCTTCCAAAGCAGCAAGCCACTTCAAATAACTCAGCACTAACAAGACAGGATAACCCCCGATCAGCAATTTGTCGCACCCATGTTCATGAGCGGCGGTAATTGGTTCAGCATAATCAATCACAACTGATTGAATTGCCATGTAAACTTTGTCCCGCTCTATTTGAGACATTTGAGCAAACGCCTCAAGGGTAGACAAATGGGTTGGCATCCATAAGTCTCCATTCGGCTCAACGACCCAAACAGTGAAGTCTTTTTGGTTCGGACAATCAACTAATTGACTCTTAGGGATTTTGCTGTTTGGCTTACGCAACACAACTTTAAACAAGTCCTGACCAAAGGAGATGCTCTCCACCAAATAACTGCCCTCAGGGCACATACAAAATTTCTGAGCGATGTCTGGACTATTCGGCAAATTAAGAGAAGCACAGTTGTTCAGGTCAGGTGAAGCAGCGTTCTTGGGACGCTTACCTAACATGGACTGTCCCCCTTTCTCAAAGACATGCTGTCCTGAAACTTACGCGTGTCCTCTCCCTTTGCTGGCTTGCGGAATATGAACAGGTGTTCGTGATAAATGAGCAAGAAGTCACGGTTGGGTTGGCGTTGCCAGCGTTCGTGGGTGCTTTTCATCTTCCACTGCACCTTGATGACATCTTCCCGCAGAATGAAGCCAACTTGTAAAAATCGTTCCATGACACGGAAAGCGATTGGCACATAGTGCTTGTGGCGACGGGTGTCGCCGACAAGGATGGCGCAATGGCGACCGGGTTTGAGCACGCGATAGCATTCCATTGCGACTTCCGTCATAGCATCAAGATAATCGTCTAACGACCGAAGCCGTGACAAGTCGCCATCAATCGTGTTGCCTTTTGAGTAAGCGATAATGTTGGCGTAAGGCGGATGGGTCGCTATGAGGTCAATACTCTCGTCTGGGATAAGGTCAAGGTTTCGGGCATCGCCGTGATAAAGCCGAATTTCGGTTGGTGGGAGAGTTTCGTAGAGGTTTTGCGGTTCAAAGTTCAGTCGGTCAAAGGTCAGCATTAAGGCTTCATAGTTGATGTCCACGCCGATCCCGTTGCGCCCGAGCAATTTACACTCCACCAGTGTCGTGCCGCTACCGACCATCGGATCAAGAACCCACTCGTTTGGTTGTGTGTAACGCAAGATGAGATTACGAGGGATTTGCGGTGCCCAGTTGCCCCGATAGTTGCCCTGATGCGTTGCCCATGTGCCTCGGTCGGGAAAAGACCAGACGGTCGTCTGCTCCAATTCAAAATCGGCAGGCTGTAAAACAGTGACTTGCCTGCGCCCCATTAACGGGATGCGGACATCCTCAATGATCACTTCGCCCCGCTCACGCAGGAATGCCTCATATTCCTGCCTTGTGACCTCTCTCATTCTCATTGTCGGTCGGGTGGTGGTTTGGCTCATGGCGGGTGACTCTCCTGGTAAGTTAGGGATTTGATTTCGTCGGTGGCATTTGTTGCTCAACCCATTGGCGGATGCGGCGGGCTTGGTCTATGCGTTCCTGAGCCGTTTGAGCATCAAACAGTTCGTGAGGAACGCCACCAGCGATGTCGGGATAACGGGCACGCAGGTAATCTTCCGTCAAGGGTCTTCCGACGGAGGCTAAATCGGGAGGCGCCCCCAAAGTCAGGGCTAACAACTGGATGTCATGGGTGCGAGGGGGCGTGGTTCGGAAACGGAGGAGGTAGAGGGCTTTGAGGAACTTCTCAGCGGCTTGCTGGGCGAGGACGGCAGCCCACTCGTAATGGTCGTTCTCATATGCGACGCGGGCGAAATTCAAATCGTGGTCTCCTTGGGCGATCCAATACCTCAACTGCTCTTCAGGTGTCATCACCCCGTTCACCTCCTCGTCGGGAAGCAACTCGCCCTGTAACAGCCAAAGCCCTTCCCGACAGGCATCGGCGACGATACCGATTTGCCGTCGCAACCGCTCAAACTCCTTGACGGTGTAGCACCACGCATCCACCCGCAGGTGCCACGGCACTTGTTCGTTGAACATCCGAGAGCGCTGCAAAAAGGGGATGCCCTCAAAGGCGTCGGAGACGACAATCAAGTCAAGGTCGCTGTCGGGTTTTGCCGTCCCGTTCACCCGTGAGCCGAAAGCGATGAGGTGTCGTGGGTTGAACACCCTCAAAATCCGCTCCCAGTTCGCCTCTATGTAGCGTCGCAACTCTGGATCAAGCACGCCGAGCGATGGACGCACAGTCGTTCCGCTCATGATGCCTCACGCCTCCATCGGGACGGGCAAGTTATTCGCTCAAAAGCAGCCAAAGGACAGCCATGCGGACGGCGATACCGTTGGTCACCTGATCAAGGATGCGGGCTTTTTCGCTNTCGGCAAGGTCTGATGCGATTTCAACGCCNCGGTTCATCGGTCCNGGGTGCATGACCAAAGCCTGTGGGCACAGTTCCTGCAACTTNCGCAAGTCCATGCCGAACAAACGATGATACTCGTTTATGCTGGGAAACAAACCTGCTTGCTGGCGTTCTAACTGCAAGCGCAACAAGTAAACGACATCGGCATCGTGGACGGCTTCAGATAAGGTTCGGCAGATGCGGACGCCAAAGGCGGAGAATTCTTCGGGCACCATCGTGGGCGGACCGACGAAGCGGACCTCGGCATCGAGTTTGAGCAGCGCCCACATTCCCGAACGGGCAACGCGGCTGTGCAAGATGTCACCGACAAACGCCACTTTTAGTCCCTCAAAATGCCCAAAGACTTCCCACATCGTCAGCAAGTCAAGGAGGGCTTGGGTCGGATGTTCGTGCATGCCGTCGCCTGCGTTGATGATCGTCGGGACTTTGCCATTTGCTTGGCGCGCCCGCCCTTCCAACACGCGGGCGACAAAGTGGGGCGCTCCTGAATGGGCGTGACGGATGACGAAGGCATCGTAACCGAGGGCGTGTAAAGTCAGGGCGGTGTCCTTCAAACTTTCACCTTTGGCGACACTGGCGGCGGCGACGGCGATATGGGTAACACCCATGCCCAACTTGCGGGCTGCCATCTCAAAGGAGGTGCGGGTGCGGGTGCTGGGTTCGTAAAAGAGGGTGACGAGGGATTTGCCCGTTAAGGGGCTGGGGATTGGGGGCTGGGGACTGGTTTGCAGATGGCGCTTGAAGTGGGCGGCGGCGAGGAGAAAAGACCAGATTTCCCACGCTTCTAGTGGCTCAATGGCAAGCAGGTGGCGGAAGCGTGGTTTCGGCAACTCGGCAAGCGACGGCAGCGTTTTCGTTTCGGTCATTCATGCCCCCTCCGTCCAGACACACACTTTGCCTCTCGCTTTTTTCGTCTTGGGGCGATGTATGGGGGGCGATCAAAACCCTCGCAAAGTTTAGCGAGGGCACTGTTCTCTGTAAAGATGGCGGATGCCAAAATCTCTGACGGCGCTCAAAAGGTCGGAGGTGCGCAGCGATGATGCCCATCATCGGTTGGAGTCCCGTGCGATTGCTGGCGTCCATGCTGACGGGGCAACCGCCTGACCTTTCGGAGTTAGTGGGAATGGCAAAAGAGTTTGGCTTTGGGGCGATGGAGTTCCATCACGCCATGTTGCCCGCTTATGACCGACGCAGTTTGGATCAAGTGGCAGGGATTTTGCAGCGGCATGGGATGAAGTTGTCCATGCTCACTTGCGCCCCTGACTTCACCCATCCTGACGCCGACGAACGGGAGCGGCAGTTGGACGAGATGAAGACAAAGGTCGTGGCGGCATGGGTATTGGGGGCGGAAGGGGTTCGGGTGACGGTCGGTTGCGCCCATCCTGAAGTGTCAAGGGAGCAAGGCAT
>JGI26464J51801_1000252_pt1 | contig 14624 bp, 11 predicted proteins | sample PerSpoAPS_AMetaG_FD_51801 | JGI IMG/M metagenome (IMG submission 51801) | reverse complement strand
GCCTGCTTTCATTCTACCCGGAAGAGGCCGCTCCGTCAACCCGGCGCGCCCGGCGAATCGCCTCGCCCCAGGCTTTCCCATTCGGGAGACGGGGCGATCGCTGAACGCTTGACCGCGCGATCGGTAAGAATTAGTATAACCATTAGCGGTTTCGGAAGGAGAGATGTGAGGAAGGGACCCCGATGGAAGGCGTGGCGCTGCGTAGCCGGATCCATCCCCTGAGAATGGAGGGGCAGGCCCTTCGGATTCCCTCGCTTCGGATTGCCTGGAGCGAAGGCCTCGTCCGCCGGATCGGATTTAAACTTACCCCCTCCCCCGGGGGGGTAAATCCCCCTCCCTTCGTGCCCTCCGACGTCCTCGTCAGGTGTGGCGGTCCCTGCTTGCCCGGGCGATCCCGGTGGGCTTCCCCGCGCTTTCCGAGCCCCTTCGGGAATGCAGGGGGCATCTTCCTGAATCCCCTGGCGGTATCTCAGAGGGAGCGGTGTGCCGCCCCCCGACGTCGGGGATCCGGGTGGAGGGGGGCGCCGAAGGGGCGATCCTGGAAACCTTAGGGAGGGGGAATGGTGATACAGGAGTCTTCTCTGGCGAGCTGGGGGTTTCAGCCGATGGAGATCCCTCCGACGATCCGGGATCCCCTGCTGGAGTGGGTGGACCGCCTCCTGCGGTCGGCGGATCCCGAGGAGGTGCTCCGGGAGGCGGCAGCGGCGCTGGGCTCCCCGGGGCATGCGGTCGCCCTGGGGCTGTGGCTCCCGGATCCGGAGGAGGCCCGTCTCCGGCTGGTGATCGGGACGGGGGCGCTGGCGGCCGCCGCCGGGATCCTGGAGCGGCCGCTCTCCGGCGAGCCCTCCTGCGGGGCCGTGTGGTCCTATCGTTCCGGCCGGCCCTCGATCGAGACGTTTGACGCCCGGCTATGCCGGCCGTCCGCCTGAATCTCCCCCTGCGCGCCCGGGAGGACGGAGAGCCCATGGGCGTGCTCACCGCCGAGGGGTCCCCCGCCTTGCGGACGGCGGAGGCGCAGCAACGGTTGCTCCTGCTGGCCTGCCGGCTGGCCGGGCTCCTGCAGGCGGGCGCCGCTGGAGCGGCCGGGCCGCTGATGGTCGGACTGAACCGTCTGGCCCGCATGGTCAACGAGGAGATCGCCCTGGAGCCCCTGCTGGTCCGCATCGTCCGGGAGCTGGTGGAGCTGCTCCGGGGCGATCGGGGGGCGATCGCCCTGATGGCGGAGGAAGGGGATCACTTGGTGGTGGTGGCCGAACACAACCCGGCGGGCACGCCCTCCGGGTTGGGCGTGAAGATCCCCATCGCGGGGAACCCTTCGATGGCGTGGATCCTGCGGGAGCGCCGGCCCCTGGCCATCCCGGACGTCCGGGATCCGATCCTGGGGCCGGTCGGGCCGGTTCTGGGGACCATGGGGATCCGCTCGCTGTTGATCGTCCCCCTGGTGGTGGGAGAGCGGGTCATCGGGACCATCGGGGTGGACAGCGTGGGGCGCCCTCGTGTCTTCACGGAGGCGGAGCAGCAGCTGGCCCAGGTCGTCGCGGCCCAGGTGGCGGGCGCGGTGGAGCGCGCGCGGCTGCTCGCGGAGGCGCAGCGTCGGGCGGCCCATTTGGAGGTCCTGCACGCGGTGCTCCGGGAGGCGACGGCCGCGCCGGATCTGAACGCGCTGATGGAGCGGGCCCTCACGCAGCTTCGCGGGGCCCTGGAGGCCCCGATGGGGGCGATCTATCTGCCCGGCCGCGCGGTGGTGCACGGGCTCCCGATGGAAGCGAGGCGGCTCCTCGCCGAGGCGGCGCGGGCGGCGGGCCTGGCCCTTCGGGAGCCCATCGCGGTGAGCGACTGGCAGGCGCTCCCGTCGGATCATCCGGCGCGGCCGCTGGGGCCGGTGATGGCGCGATTGGGGATCCGGGCCTCGGTGACCGTGCCGATCGGGCGGGCGGAGGCGCCCCTCGGCGGCCTCAGCCTGGCCGTTCCGGAGCCCCGGGTGTGGAGGCCCGAGGAGATCGCGCTGATGGAGGNGGTGGGACGGGAGCTCGGCGCCGTGATGGAACGGCTGCAGCTGCTGGAGCGGCTGCGCGCCCAGACGGAGCGGCTCCACATACTGTGTCAAACCGCCCGGGCGCTGGCCCACGGGGAGGAGGTGTCCGAGCTGCTGGACCGAATCTTGGGGGAGATCCGGGTCCATCTCAGGGCNGATGCGGTGAGCGTCCATGGGAGGGAGGCGACGGGCTCCGGGCTCCGGCGNATGGCCGCCCAAGGGTTCTCCCCGATGNCCTGGGTGGAGCNGGNGGAGGACGCNGGGACGATCACCGGCCGTGTCGGGGCGATCGGGGAGGCCCTCTGGGTGGAGGACTGCGCGGCATATCCGTATCCGCCGGAGACCCGGGCTCTGATCGAGCGGGAAGGGTTCCGCACCCACGCCGCGCTGCCCTTGCGCCATCAGGGGGAGATCCTGGGGGTGCTCAACGTGTTCTGGCGCCGGCCCCGCGCGCTGGATCTGGAGATCCGGGATCTGCTGCAGAGCCTGGCGGATCTGCTGGCCACGGGGCTCCATCGGGCCCAGCTGCTGGAGCGGGCGCGTCGGGAGGCGGCGGAGCGGGCCGCCCTCAACCGGGCCCTGGGGGAGGCGCTGCGGTTGCGGGAGGAGATGATCCAGAACGTCTCCCACGAGCTGCGCACGCCGCTGACGGTGGCCATGGGCTATCTGGAGTTGCTCACGGAGGGGGCGCTGGGCCCCTTGAACGCGGCCCAGCGGGAGGCTGTGGAGATCAGCCGCGGGCGCCTGCAGGAGCTGCACCGGTATGTGGAGCTGCTGCTGACCATGCAGGTGGCGCGGGCAGGGGAAGGGCGTCGGCAGCCCCTGGACCTGGCCGATCTGGTCCGGGAGGCGGCGCGGCGCCTTCAGGCCCGCCTGGATCCGGCCCGCCACGCGCTTCAGGTGGAGATCCCTGAGGAACCCGTGTGGATGGTGGGGGATCCCGAGGGGCTGGCCCGTGCCCTCGGGGAGGTGCTGGATAACGCGGTAAAGTTCTCCCCCGCGGGGGGTCAGATTGGGATCGCCCTCACGGTGGAGGGTGGGGAGATCCTCCTGCGGGTGTGGGATGAAGGGATCGGCATCCCGCCGGAACATCTGTCGCGGGTGGGACAACCGTTCTATCAGGTGGAGGGGGGAACCACGCGCCGCTTCGGCGGGATGGGGATCGGCCTGGCCGCCGTCCGGGCGATCCTCGAGGCCCACGGCGGCGCCTTCCACATCCGACCCCGCACCCCCCGCGGCACCGAAGTCCTCCTGCGACTCCCCCTGCACCGGGATCCGGAGCCCCAGACGTCCTCGCCGGATCCCGATCCCCGGGGCTGAGGGGTCGGGCTGCTGCGAGCCGTTGCCTGACCAGCGCGAGGCCCAGGGCGCTTATTGAAGACCGGAAAACTCCGCTCTTCCTCGGGCTCTCTCGCTCTTTCAGGGCGGGGGCCGTATCGGACCCATAGATCCAGAACTCATTCAGCGTCCGGATCCATCCCACGCCTGGCAAGGCCGGAAGGCCCAGCCCCCTCCGCCCCNCCTTGACAAGCGATTGATTTTGAATACAATTGGAGCNAAAGAATTCGAAANCATTCGAAACCCCCATGCGGTATCCGTATGAGCGGCGGCAGGCGATCCTGCGGATTTTGGAGGCTGAGGGGCGGGTCTCGGTGGCGGATCTCAGCCGCCGGTTTGCGCTCTCGGAGGTGACGATTCGGAAGGACCTGGCGTGGCTGGAGGCGCAGGGGTTGCTGATCCGCACGCATGGGGGNGCCCTGCCGGCGGATCGCAACCCGGCCGAACTGGCCTTTGAAGTGCGGGAGCGCCTGAACCGGGAGGAGAAGATCCGCATCGGGCAGGCGGCGGCGTCTCTGGTTCAGGATGGGGACAGCATCGCCCTGGATGCCAGCACGACGGCCATGTATCTGGCGCGGTTCCTTCGGGATCGTCGGGAGCTCACCGTGCTCACCAACGGCATCCGGGTGGCGATGGAGTTCGCCGGGCGGCCGGGGATCACCGTGCTGATGCCCGGGGGCATGTTGCGCTGGGAAGCTTTCTCCCTGGTTGGAACGTGGGGCGAGGACCTCCTGCGGCGGATGCACATCCACAAGGCCTTCGTCGGCGCCAAAGGCTTGACTCTGGAGGAAGGGCTGACCGATGTGAATCCGGAGGAGGTCCGCCTCAAGCAGGCGATTGTGGAGGCGGCCAAGGAGGTGATCGCCATTGTGGATCACACCAAGTGGGGCCGGGTGGCTTTCGCGACGTTCTGTCCTCTGGATCGAATCCGGTTGGTGATCACGGATGTGCAGGCACCGCCCGAGCTGGTCGAAGCCGTTCGGCGACGGGGAGTGGAGGTCTGGCAGGTCTGAGCCCGTGATCCTTGTGACGGAGGGGCAGNGATGGCGCGGCGGCGCTCTCGTCAGAACCATGGGCGGAGGATCTGGTATATCCCGGACGGTTATCTGCCCCCGCNGTCNTCCGGGCCATCCGAGCTGGTCAGTCATGAGTCTCTCTGTCTGCTGAACCCTTCCCCGCAAGAAGCTCACGTCACCCTCACGGTTTACTTTGAGGATCGCGATCCCCTTCGCGGGATCTCCCTGAAGGTGCCGCCCGAGCGCACCTGGCATGTCCGGCTGGATCGGCCGGAGCAGCTGGGCGGCCATGTGATCCCCCGGGGTGTCCCCTACGCGTTGAAGGTGGAGAGCGATGTGCCCATCGTGGTGCAGCTCTCACGCATGGATGTGACGCAGCCGAACCTCGCCCTGATGACCACGATGGGCTATCCAGCGGAATGAAGGAGCGGGAGATGGATGCGCCTCTCCTCGCCCTTCGGAACATCTATAAGGCTTTCCCGGGGGTTCAGGCGCTGGCCGGGGTTTCCCTGGACCTCTACGCGGGGGAGGTGCACGCCCTGGTGGGGGAGAACGGAGCGGGGAAATCGACGCTGATCAAGATCGCCGCGGGGGTTCATGAGCCGGACGCCGGGGAGATCCTGATCGGAGGGCGGCCGGTGCGGCTTCAGGGGCCCCGCCATGCGACGGCCCTGGGCATCGCAGTGATCCATCAGGAGCCCTATCTCTTCCCCACCCTCTCGGTGCTGGAGAACCTGTTCGTGGGTTTTCATCCGCGCAGGGGGCCGCTGGGCCTGGTGGATTGGCGGGCGATGGCCCGGCGGGCGGAGGGCGTGTTCCGGGAGCTGGGGATCTCGTTGCCGCTGGATCNCCCGGCAGGGGAGCTCAGCGCCGCCCAGCANCAGCTGCTCCAGATCGCCCGTTCCCTCCTTCAGGACGCGCGGGTCCTGATCATGGACGAGCCCACTTCGTCCCTCTCCCAGAAAGAGGTGGAGATCCTTTTCGGGATCATCGGGCGCCTGCGCCAGCGTGGGGTAGGCGTTCTTTATATTTCCCACCGTCTGGAGGAGGTGTTCGCGCTGGCCGATCGGGTGACCGTGCTGCGGGATGGCCAGTGGGTGGGGACCTATCCGATCTCCGCGGTCACGCCGGAGGCCTTGATCGCCCGCATGGTGGGCCGGGAGCTCACCCAGATGTTCCCCCATACGCCCCATCCCCCCGGCGAGGTCCGGTTGCGGGTCCAGGCTCTGGGTCGCCCTGGCCTCTTCGAGGGGATCTCCTTTGAGTTGCGGGCAGGGGAGATCGTGGGGATGGCCGGTCTGGTGGGGGCCGGTCGTTCGGAGGTTGCCCAGGCCATCTTCGGCATCCTCCCCCCGGAGGAGGGCTGGATCGAGGTGGATGGACGCCGGATGGTCCCCCGGGCGCCCTGGGAGGCGATGGCCGCGGGGATTTTCTACATCCCGGAGGACCGTCACCGGCAGGGGATCGTCGCGCCGCTCTCAGTGCGGGCCAACCTGACCCTGGCGATCCTGCGCCGGCTGGCCCGTTTCGGCTGGATTGATCGCCGCGCGGAGGACGCGCTGGTGGACGCCTATCGGGAGCGCCTGNGGATCCGCGTGGCGGATCCGGAGCAGCCCGTGGGCACCCTCTCCGGTGGCAACCAGCAAAAGGTGGTGGTGGCTCGTGGGCTGGCCACCCAGCCCCGCGTTCTGATCCTGGACGAGCCCACCCGGGGCATCGATGTGGGGACCAAGGCGGAGATCCACCGGCTGATGGATGAGCTGGCGGGGCAGGGGATGGCGATCCTGATGATCTCCTCGGAGTTGCCGGAGATCCTGGGGATGTCGGATCGCATCCTGGTGATGCGGGCCGGCCGTCTGATGGGCGAGTTGCGGCGGGAGGAGGCCACGCCGGAGCAGGTGATGGCGCTGGCCATGGGCCTGACCTCCAATGGCGGGGTCCAGGCCCCGGAGGCGCGCTGAGGNGGGAGCCCGATGGGGTGGAAAGGACGGGAGCCGTTTCTGTTGATCGTTAACGCGCTGCTGATCGTGATCTTGGCGGCCACCACGCCCTTTATGGTGCGGCCGGACGCGGCGGGCGGCCGCGTGCTGGACCTGAGCGCGTTGCGCCTGCTACTGGACAACTACGCGGCGACGTTCATCGGGGCGGTGGGGATGACGCTGGTCATCCTGGCCGGCCAGATCGACCTCTCGGTGGGCTCCGCCCTGGCCTTGTGTGCGGTGGTCGCTGCCCAGGTCTCCCAGATGGGATGGCCGGTTCCCCTGGCTTTCCTGGCTCCGATCCTGGTGGGGACGCTCATCGGACTGATCAACGGCGCTATCGTCGCCTACGGGCGGATCCACGCCATCCTGGTGACGCTGGGGATGATGACCCTCCTGCGCGGCCTGGTGGTTCACCTGGTCCCGGCGGGCTGGGTGGCGACCAGCGATGCCTTCAAGGGGGTGGGCCTGGCCCGGCCGCTGGGGGTTTCCACCTCAATCTGGATCGCTGCGGCCTTCGCCCTGGCGATGGCCCTGGCCGCCCGTTACACGCGCTGGGGACGGGAGGTCTATGCCGTGGGGAGCAACCCGAACGCCGCGGCCATCGTGGGGATCCGCCCCCACCGCATCTGGTTCACCGTCCTTCTTTTCAACGGATTTGCCATCGGGCTGGCCAGCGCCGTCCACGCCTCCCGCTTCGGGGTGATCCAGAACAACATCGGGCAGGGATTTGAGCTGCTGCTCATCACCGCAGTGGTCATCGGAGGGACCAGCATCTTCGGCGGCTATGGGAGCGTGGGAGGGACTCTCCTGGGGGTCCTGTTCCTGGCGCTGGTTCGTTCGGCACTGATTTACTTCCGTATCCCTGCGCTCTGGGAACAGGCCGTTTACGGCGCCTTTCTGCTCTTCGCGGTGGGTCTGGACATCGCCCGGTCGCGGGCGTGGGCGCGGGCGTGGCGAGGGGGGACGGCATGAGGGAGATCCGGCGGCCGGGAGCGATCGCCCGGGGATGGACCCGGGAAGGGATCCTGTTGGGGATCGTGGCGGGATTGCTGATCGCCATCGCCCTGCTGACGCCCAAGTTCCTGACGGCCACCAACTTGCAGATCACCTCCCGCTATCTGGTGGAGGTGGGCCTGGTGGCCATCCCGATGACGATGATCATCCTGATCCGTGGGATCGACATCTCCGTGGGCTCCATCGTCGCCCTCGCCACCATCGTCCTGGGGTTCTCGTGGAGCGTNTATCGGATCCCCATGGTCGCCGCGATCGCCCTGGCCCTGACGGTGGCGACCCTTTGCGGCCTCCTGAACGGGTTGGCCATCACCCGGTTGCGGGTTCCGGATTTGGTGGTGACCCTTTCGACCCTGGCGATCTACCGGGGGATCGCCGAGGGCCTCGGGGGTGGGGGGCGGGTCTACCTGTATGAGGATCCGATCATGCGCTTTCTGGGGGAGGGACAGATCCTGGGGATCCCGGTAGGGCTATGGGTGTTCCTGCCGGTGGTGCTCATCGCCGGGCTGGTGCTGGACCGGACCGCCTGGGGGAGGTCGCTATACGCCATCGGGCATAACGAGACGGCCGCGCGCTTCGCCGGGATACGGGTGGACCGGATCCGCCTGCTGGTTTACACCCTTTCCGGGCTGGCCAGCGGGGTGAGCGCGCTCTTCATGGCCGGGCGCCTGGGGACGGCGCGGGCGACCGCCGGCCTGGGCTTGGAGTTCGAGGTCATCACGGCGGTGGTCGTGGGGGGGACGGCGATCTCCGGCGGGGAAGGGAGCATCTGGGGCAGCTTCCTGGGCGTGGTGATGGTCACCGCCTTGCGGAACGGCCTCAACCTGATCGGAGTGCCCTCCCCGATTCAGGCCATGATCATCGGCGCGTTGCTGATCCTGACGGTGCTGGTGAACGAGAATCTGCGCGTGCGCATCCGGGGATGGGTGCGCCCGGCAACGCCGGTGCCCGCGCATGAGGCGGAGCCGGCACCCGCGGCGAACCCGTCTCCCCATGAAAGGAGGTGAGACCGCAGCATCCAGAAGCCCAATTCTTCGCCTTGTTGCGACTGTAATTCAGAACCCCAAATCTCAGGAGGAGGGAGGTTGCCATGAAGCGTCGTCCGTTGCCNTTGCTGATCGTCGGTCTGGTCCTGGCCCTGATCCTGGCCCAGTGCGCGCCGGCTCCCACGCCTTCGCCGACGCCGGCGGCCCAGCCGCCCGCCACCGCGCCCGCTGCGGCGCCTTCCCCCACCGCGGCTCCTTCTCCTACAGCGGCTCCTGCGAAGAAGTTCGTCATCTACCATGTGCCGAAGGCGGTGGGCATCGACTACTTCAAGTCGGCCCATCAGGGCATGGAGGAGGCGGCGAAGGAGTTCGGCGACGTCGAGCTCCACTATGAGGGCTCCATCAACGCCAGCGCCGAGGAGCAGATCAAGGTGCTGGAGGACATCATCACCAAGAAGCCCGATGCCCTCATCGTCTCCGCCAACGATCCTCAGGCCCTGGTGCCGGTGCTCAAGCGGGCCCGCGAGGCCGGCATCACGGTGGTCACGTATGANGCCGANGTGCTGCCGGAGGCCCGNNTCTTCTTCNTCAACCAGGCCACCTTCGAGGGCATCGGCAAGGCCCTGATCGACGAGGCGGCCAAGCAGGTCGGCCCGGAGGCCAAGATCGCCATCGTCTCCACCTTCCCCACGGCCCCCAACCAGAGCCGCTGGGTGGAGGAGATGAAGAAGTATATGGCCCAGGCCTACCCCAAGATGCAGCTGGTGGACATCCGCTACGGGGAGGACGATCAGGCCAAGAGCCGTCAGCAGGCCACGGACCTCATCGCCGCCCACCCCGAGGTGCAGTTCCTGATCGTCCCGACCTCGGTGGGCTGCCCCGGCGTGGCTGACGCCCTGGAGGCGGCCGGCAAGGTGGGCCAGATCAAGATGACCTGTCTGGCCACCCCCAACGGGATGCGGGCCTACGTCAAGCGGGGCACCCTGGAGGCCTTCTACCTGTGGAACGTGGTGGACCTGGGTTACCTGGCGATGTATGTGACCCACGGGCTGCTGACCGGCGAGATCAAGCCCACGGATAAGACGGTGAAGGCCGGCCGGCTGGGCGAGCGTGAGGTCGGCCCGGACAACGTGATCCTGCTCGGCCCGCCCTTCCGGTTCGACAAGAACAACATCGATCAGTTCAACTTCTAAATGCGCGAGCATGGGGGAGGGCCGAAGAGGCCCTCCCCCGGCTCGATAGGGCTTTCCGTTCGCTCAGACGAGGGGGGAAGCCATGGCGGGGGTGCCTGGATATGAGGCCCTGACGGAAACCCTGGCCCGCCGGGGCGTGGATGTGGAGGCGGTGAAGGCTGCCCTGAAGCGGCAGCGGATCGAGACGCCCTCCTGGGGTTATGGCAACTCCGGCACTCGTTTTAAGGTGTTTCCATGGCCGGGGGCAGCCCGGAACATCTACGAGAAGCTGGCGGACGCGGCGGTGGTGCATCGATTCACAGGCGTGTGTCCCACGGTGGCCATCCACATCCCGTGGGATAAAGTAGAAGATTGGGAAGGCCTGCGGCAATACGCCGCCAGCCTGGGGCTTCAAATCGGAGCGGTGAACCCCAACCTGTTCCAGGACGACGATTACCGGCTGGGCAGCGTCTGCCATCCGGATCCCCGGGTTCGGCGTCGGGCGGTGGAGCACATGCTGGAGTGCATCGAGATCGCCGAAAAGGTCGGCTCCTCCATCCTGAGCCTCTGGTTCGCCGACGGCACCAACTACCCCGGTCAGGACGACTTCCGGGTGCGCAAACATCGCATGCTGGAGGCTCTCTCGGAGGTCTACCGCCGGATGCCGCCGGGGATGCGGATGCTGATCGAATATAAGTTCTTCGAGCCGGCCTTCTATCACACCGATTTGGCAGACTGGGGGATGGCCTATGTCATCGCAACCCACCTCGGGCCCCAGGCCCAGGTCCTGGTGGACACCGGTCACCATCCCCAGGGGACCAACATCGAGCACATCGTGGCCTTCTTGTTGGATGAGGGCCGGTTGGGGGGCTTCCATTTCAACAATCGGAAATACGCCGACGACGACCTGATCGTCGGGTCCATCAATCCCTTCGAACTCTTCCTGATCTTCAATGAGCTGGTCGCAGCGGAGCAGGACCCGCGGACGGCGGAGACGGCCCGGGCGGTGGCTTACATGATCGATCAGTCCCACAACATCGAGCCGAAGATCGAAGCGATGATCCAGTCGGTGGTGAACATCCAGACGGCCTACGCGAAGGCACTTCTGGTGGATCGACGGAGGCTGCGGGAGGCGCAGGAGGCGGGCGACGTCCTGGAGGCCCACCGGGTTCTCCTGGAAGCCTACGAGACCGATGTGCGTCCGCTGCTGGCCCAGGTCCGTCTGGAGATGGGACTGGATCCGGATCCGGTGGCCGCTTTCCGACGGAGCGGATACGCAGAGAAGGTGGCCCGGGAACGGGGGATCGCCGTTGCGGCCAGCGGCTACCCCGGCGCATCTTANCCTTGGAATTCAGGGCCGCTCCCTGAACTCTCGGCTTCATCNGGATTTGCCTCAGGAGGGATGGAGGATGCCGCGCAACCTCTGGAAGGAAGAGGAAGCGGCGGGCTTGAGCGAGCTGGAGCTTCTGGTCTACCGCTCCCGCCTGCTGGGGGCCGATCGAAGCGTGTGCAACATCTTCGGGGGCAACACATCGGCCAAGACGATCGAGCTGGACTTCCGGGGCCGCCCCGTTCGCACGCTGTGGGTGAAGGGCTCCGGATCGGATCTGGCCACGATCACGCTGAAGGGCTTCGCGGCGCTGCGGTTGGACGATGTGTTGCCCCTCATGGAGCGGGAGAGCCTCTCCGACGAGGAGATGGTGGAGTATCTTTCCCACTGTTATCTGAAGCCGGGGATGCCTCGCCCCTCCATCGAGACGCTGCTGCACGCCTTTATCCCCGCCCCCCACGTGGATCACACCCACCCGGACGCTATCGTGAGTCTGGCCACGTCGGAGAACGGACCGGAGCATGTGCGGCGTCTCTTCGGCGACCGCGCGGTCTGGGTTCCCTATGTGCGGCCGGGGTTCACCCTGAGCAAGTGGATCGCCGAGGCGGTGCGGGCCAACCCGCAGGCGGAGTGCGTGGTGATGGCCAAGCACGGCCTNGTGACCTGGGGGGAGGACGCCCGTTCCTGCTACGAGAACACCATCCGGATCATCCAGGAGGCGGAGGATTACATCGCCGAGCGGGCGATGGGCCGTCGGGTCTTCGGCGGGGTGCGCCTCCCCGCGTTGCCGGAGCGTCGGCGCCGGGAGATCGCGGCGGAGCTGCTGCCGATCCTGCGGGGCGCGGTGAGCCGGGAGCGCCGACATGTCCTGCGCTACGACGACAGCCCGGAGGTTCTGGATTTCGTGGGCAGCGAGGGGGCCCGGGAGGTCGCTCGAGTGGGCTCCGCATGCCCGGATCATCTGGTGCACACCAAGCACTGGCCGTTGTTTGTGGAGTGGGATGGCTCTGACGTGGAGGGACTGAAGGCCTCCCTGGTCCGGGAAGTTGAGCGCTATCGAGAAGAGTATGTCCGTTACTTCGAAGCGCACCGGGGTCCCCAGGACACGATGATGGATCCCTCCCCACGCATCATCCTCATCCCGGGCCTCGGGCTGATCGCCACCGGGAAGGACGCGTTTATGGCCGGTGTGGCCCGGGATCTCTATCACCGGGCCATCGCGGTGATGCGTGGCGCCACCGCCCTGGATCGTTTTGTCTCCCTCACGCCGGCGGAAGCCTTCGCGGTGGAATACTGGCCGCTGGAGCTGTATAAGCTGACCCTCCGTCCTCCCGAGCGGGAGCTGGCGGGCCGGGTGGCAGTGATCACCGGAGGGGCTTCCGGCATCGGCCGTGCGACGGCGTATCGCCTGGCTCAGGAAGGGGCCCACGTGGTGATCCTGGACATCAACCGGGAGGGCGCGGAAGCGGTGGCCGCCGACCTCGTCTCCCGCCATGGGGAGGGACGGGGGATGGCCGTGCCCTGTGATGTCACCGATGAGGCTCAGGTCGTTGAAGCCTTCCGCCGCACGGTTCTGGCATATGGAGGGGTGGATATTGTGATCAACAACGCGGGCATCGCCCACTCAGCCCCGGTTACGGAGACCTCGACGGCGGATTGGGATCGCCTGTATCACGTGCTGGTGCGGGGCTATTTCCTCGTGGCCCGCGAGGCGTTCCGGATCTGGAAGGCGCAGGGGATCGGGGGGAGCATGGTCATCGTCGCTTCGAAAAACGCTTTGGTCGCCGGGAAGAACACCGCCGCCTATAGCTCCGCCAAGGCCGCAGAGGTGCATCTGGCCCGCTGTCTGGCCGAGGAGGGAGGCGAGATCGGGGTTCGTGTGAACGTGGTCTGTCCCGATGCCGTGATCCGGGGTTCCAGCATATGGGACACACGCTGGCGGGAGGAGCGGGCGCGCACGTATGGGATCGCCCCGGAGCAGCTGGAGGAATATTACCGCCAGCGCACGACCCTCAAGGTCAACGTGTATCCAGAGGACGTGGCCGAGGCCATCCTCTTCTTCGCCTCCGATCGCTCGGCGAAGACCACCGGCGGGATCCTGACGGTGGATGGAGGGGTTCCCGCGGCCTACGTTCGCTGAGGGGCACATCTTCCAAACCGGAAATGGCCGGCGCTCGGGTTGCTCAGACCGACGGCACAGGGCACGGAGGGTTGGCGCATGCTTCGTCTGGCGGCCATCGACCTGGGGGCGGAGAGCGGACGGGTGTTCCTGGGGACGTTCGATGGGGAACGCCTGTCCGTCGAGGAGATCCATCGTTTCCCGAACGTCCCGGTTCGGGTTCAGGGCACCCTCTATTGGGACATCCTTCGCCTCTTCGAAGGAGTCCGGGAAGGTTTGCTCCGGGCCGCCCGGGTTTCCGGAGGGCGCATCGCTTCGGTGGGGGTTGACACCTGGGGGGTGGATTTCGCCCTGCTGGACCGCCAGGGCCGGCTGATCGGGAACCCGGTGCATTATCGGGANCGCCGCACCGAAGGGATGATGGAGCGGGTTTTCCAGCGCATCCCCCGCGAGGAGATCTACCGCCGCACCGGGATCCAGTTCATGCCGATCAACACCCTCTATCAGTTGTTCGCCATGGTGGCGCGGGAGGATCCCTGGCTGGAGATCGCCCACACTTTCCTGACGATCCCTGACCTTTTCCATTACTGGCTGAGCGGGGTGAAGGCCTGCGAGTTCACCAACGCCACGACCACGCAATGTTACGANCCCTTGGCTGGGGATTGGGCGCGGGATTTGCTGGGACGTCTGGGGATCCCCACTCACCTTTTCCCCGAGATCCTGCCCCCGGGGACCATCCTGGGGCCGCTCCAGCCGGAGCTGGCGCAGGAGCTGGGTCTTCCCGAGACTCAGGTGGTCGCGCCGGCCAGCCACGACACCGGCTCCGCGGTGGCCGCTGTCCCCTTTCAGCATCCCGATGCGGCTTATATCAGCTCGGGGACGTGGTCCTTGGTCGGCGTGGAGGTCAGGGCCCCGGTGATCCGGGAGGAGGCCCTGGCGGACAACTTCACCAACGAAGGGGGCGTGGGAGGGACCTTCCGGCTGCTGAAGAANGTGATGGGGCTGTGGCTGCTTCAGGAGTGCCGGCGCACGTGGGCCGCCCAGGGACAGCAATGGGATTATGAGGCTCTGGTTCGTCTGGCGGAAGCGGCCCCTCCGCTCCGATCGCTCATCGATCCGGATGATCCGCGATTCCTGCCTCCAGGAGAGATGCCCGCACGGATTCAGGCGTTCTGCCAGGAGACCGGCCAGCCNATCCCGGAGGAACCCGCNGAGATCGTCCGCTGTATCCTGGAGAGCCTCGCCCTGAAGTATCGATGGGTGATCGANCGCCTGGAGGCCCTGCTCGCACGCCCNATCCCGCTGATCCACGTAGTCGGCGGCGGATCCCGCAATGCCCTCCTCTGTCAGTGGACGGCGGACGCCGCCGGACGCCCGGTGCTGGCCGGGCCTGCCGAAGCCACAGCGCTGGGCAACCTCATCGTGCAGGCGATGGCCCTGGGCCATCTCTCCAACCTCGAGGAGGCTCGCGCGGTGATCCGGCGCTCCTTCGCTCCGCTTCTCTATGAGCCCCGCGCTTCCTCCACCTGGGAGGAGGCTTACCAGCGCTTTGTCACCCGGATCCTTCCCGCTGGAAGGAAATGAGGATAGAGACGACCCAGCAGGTCGCCCCTGCCGGATCGAACGGCGATCGCC
>JGI26464J51801_1000251_pt1 | contig 14627 bp, 14 predicted proteins | sample PerSpoAPS_AMetaG_FD_51801 | JGI IMG/M metagenome (IMG submission 51801) | reverse complement strand
GCCTACGGCCGACGGTCGGCCTGCGCCGACCGGGAAAATCCTTCGCGTCGGCGGAGGCCGACGCCCGGCGCGTCAGCGCCTTGAGAGGCCGATTTCAATCGGCGCAGAGCCTTCGGCCGGCGGTCGGCATGCGCCGACCGAAAAACATCCTTCTTGCGCCTTGAAAGATGGATCTTCACAATTGAATTCGGGCCGCGCTGAAGCCAATGCATGAGCCGAAATTCATTTCGGCATCCATCCTGCCGGGGCGGCTTCGCTGAGACCCTTGTGCCATCAAAGGCGGAAAGTTCGGGGCGAAAGCCCCTCCTGCAGAAACCATCTTTTTGTAGGAGCGGCTTTAGCCGCGAACTCTTGCTTCCGCCGCAACCCTTGCGCCATCGAAAGGTGAACGGGCGTGCGGATTGACGTCGTGACGTTGTTCCCGGAATACTTTGAGAGCCCCCTGCGGGTCAGCATCCTGAAGCGCGCTCAGGAGTCCGGACACGTTCAGATCGTGATCCACAACCTGCGCGCCTTCGGCATCGGACGGCATCGGGTGACCGATGACACGCCTTACGGCGGGGGCGGCGGGATGGTCATGCGGCCGGAGCCGATCTTCGACGCCGTGGAGCATATCCTGGCGGAGGTCCCGGAGGCCGAGCGTATGCAGATCCCCATCATCCTCCTGGACCCGGCCGGGCGGCGCTTCACCCAGGAGGTGGCCTGGGAGCTGGCCGGCCATCCCCGCCTGGTGCTGATCTGCGGTCATTACGAGGGCGTGGACGAACGGGTGCGGGAGCACCTGGCGACCGACGAGATCTCCATCGGCGACTTCGTCCTGACCGGCGGCGAGCCCGCCGCCCTGGTGATCCTCGACGCTGTGGTGCGCCTGGTGCCCGGCGTGCTGGGCGATCCGGAGGCCCCGCGGCACGACTCCTTCGCGGGGAGCCTCCTGGAGCATCCCCACTACACCCGCCCCGCCGTCTATCGGGGCTGGGAGGTCCCCGAAGTCCTGCGCTCCGGCCATCACCAGGCCATCGCCCGGTGGCGCCGGATGCAGTCCCTCCGGCGGACCTGGGAACGTCGCCCGGATCTCCTCCTCCGGGCGGCCCTCACCGAAGAGGAGCGCTCCTGGATCGCCCGCTGGGAAGCGGAGCGCCGCGCCCTCCTGGCCCCCCTGCTCGAAGGGGCGCCCCCTGGGGAGCCCTCCGCACCCTTGCCGGATGAAGCGCGCGGTTGACATCCTGGCCGGGAGATCGCCATGGCCCCTCGGACCCTCTCCCAGCTGCTTCAGGCCCTTCCTTTCCCGTATCGTCACACCGGTGGCGACCCGTGGATTCAGGACGTGGTGACCGACTCCCGGCAGGTCCGGCCGGGAGCCCTTTTCGTGGCCTACTGCGGGCTGCAGCACGACAAGCACGCCTTCATCCCCGACGCCCTGGCCCGCGGGGCGGCGGCGGTGGTCGGGGAGCGGCCCCGGGAGACGCTCCCTCTCCCGGAGGACGTGGCCTACGTGGAGGTCCCCAGCGGACGGGAGGCGCTGGCCTGGCTCTGCGCCGCCTTCCACGACTTCCCCTCCCGCCGGTTGATCCTGATCGGCGTGACGGGGACCGACGGCAAGACCACCACCGTGAACCTCATCCACTCCATCCTCACCGCCGCCGGGGTCCGGGCGGGGATGATCAGCACCGTGAACGCCGTGATCGGGGATCGGGTCTATGAGACCGGCCTCCACACCACCACGCCCGAGGCCCCGGAAGTCCAGCGCTATCTCCGCGAGATGGTCGAGGCGGGCCTCACCCACGCCGTGCTGGAGACCACCTCCGAGGGCCTGGCCCAGCACCGGGTCACCGCCTGCGACTTCGACATCGCCGTCCTCACCAACCTCACCCACGAGCACCTGAACTTCCACGGCACATGGGAGAACTACCGGGCCGCCAAGGCCCGNCTGTTCGAGATGCTCCGGGCTTCCGCCCGCAAAGGGCTCCCCAAAACCTCGATCCTGAACGCCGAGGATCCCTCTTACGATTACTTCCGGCGCATCCCGGCCGATCGCTACCTGAGCTACGCCCGGGAGAAGCCGGCCGACCTGACGGCCGAGGAGGTGCGCTTCGAGCCGGGCCGCACCCGCTTCATCGCCCGCACGCCGGTCGGCGCCATCCCCATCGAGACCGTCCTGGTGGGGGAATACAACATCTCCAACATCCTGGCCGCCGTGGGGGTTGGAGTCGCCCTGGGGTTGCCGCCGGAGGCCATCGCCGAGGGCGTGCGGCGCCTCCCGGGCGTCCCGGGCCGGATGGAACGGATCNACGAGGGGCAGGATTTCATCGCCATCGTGGATTTCGCCCACACGCCGAACGCCCTGGAGCAGGCCCTGAAGACCGTCCGGCGCATGACCTCGGGGCGGGTGATCGTGGTCTTCGGCAGCGCCGGGCTGCGNGACGTGCAGAAGCGGGGGATGATGGGCCGCGTGGCCGGACGGCTGGCGGACCGCATCGTGATCACCGCCGAGGATCCCCGGACGGAGGATCTGGAGGCCATCCTGGAGGCCATCGCCGAGGGCGTGCGGGCAGAAGGGCGCGTGGAGGGGGTGGATTTCTGGCGCATCCCGGACCGGGCCGAGGCCATCCGCTTCGCGGTGGACCTGGCGGGGCCGGGCGATCTGGTGATCGCCTGCGGCAAAGGCCACGAGCCCTCGCTGTGTTACGGGACCGTGGAATATCCCTGGGATGAGCGGGAGGTCATGCGCGCCGCCCTGCGGGAGCGGCTGGGGAAAGGCCGCGACCTGATCCGGCCCTGGTGCNACCTCCGCGCCCTGCAGGAAAAAGCTTCTTCCGGCTGATCCCCTTCCCCCGGCCTATCGCTCCCAGTTGAACGCCTCCATCAGCGCCGCCAGCGCCTGGCGGTTGGGGATCAGGACCGCCGCGCCCCCCGGCGTCTGCCAGGGGCGGACCATGGAGGGCTCCACGGCGAGCAGGCGGATCCGCTCCTCCGGCACNCCCCGNGCGAACTGGGCGATGGCCAGCATCTCCGGGATCGTCAGATCCGTCTGCACAGAGTTGCCCAGGGTCCGCAGGATCTCCGGGATCTGGGGCAGGGTCTGAAGGGAAAGGACCTTCGCCCGCAGGGCCATCAGCACCTGCTGTTGCCGCTTCAGCCGCCCGAAATCGCTGTCCGCATGCCGGGTCCGCACATACTTCAGCGCCAGCTCCCCATCCATATGGATCCGCCCGGCCGGGATCACCAGGCGCTCCGTGCGATAGTCATCCGTGGGGTAAGCGTTGTCCACGATGGTGCGGGGCACATCCACCTCGATCCCGCCCACCAGATCGATGATCCGCTTGAAGCCGTTGAAGTCCAGGAGGACGTAGCGGTGCACCGGGACGCCGAAGTTGTAAGCCACCGTCCGCTTGGCCAGCTCCCCGCATCCGCCGAGGTGGTAATAGTCCCCGTAGAAGCACGCGGTGTTGATGCGGCTCTGGGAGATCCCGCGCTCCTCCAGCCCGGGGATGGGCACATAGAGATCCCGGGGGATGGAGAGCACGGAGATCGTATCGCTGATGGGGTCCAGGCCGATGAGCATGATCCCATCGGAGCGGACCGGGACGTCCTGTTCGTCGGGCCGGCGATCCACGCCCAGCACCAGGATGTTCAGACGGCCGGGGACCGGCCATGCGGGCGCCGGGTTGAGCCACTCAATGGGATTGAGCATCCGCCCCACCTCGGAGATGGGCGGCAGGCCCAGCGGGCCGCCGCCGGAGCCTCCCGCGCCGGCCATCGCCCGCCAGCGCTGGGCGCGCGCGGCCATCACCACGGCGATCCCCAGCCAGGTGGAAAGCAACGTGGAGGCGAGCAGGACCGCCACGAACAGCCGGTAATACCGCCCGCCTGAGGCCGGGCGGGGAGAGGTCGATGTCGCGGAATTCACAGCCTCCTCCGTCCCTGGGTTTCGACCTGCCCTTGCAGGACCCTCTGCGGGCCTTCTGCGTTCTCACACCGACCCTCTATTGTAATCCACCTTGTGGGACAACTGCGAGCAGTTGTCCCACGATTTTGGGACACATCCCCGCTCCTGCGGAAGGAGCGCAGCCGCGCTGGGCCCTGCCTTCCGGCGCCTGGGGTGTCAATGATAATTGACAGATTGGCCAGAATCCATTACCATCGCGGTGTGTTCCACGGGAGGGATGCGATGGGACGGCGTGTGCGGCTGGAGGGTGGGGAGAACCGGGTGCGGGAGATCCGGGAGGGGCAGGGGATGAGCCAGGCCGAGCTGGCGCGGCGGGCCGGGCTGAGCCGGCAGGCCCTCAGCGCCATCTAGGCCGGCCGGTATCTGCCCAACGTGGCGGTGGCCCTCCGCCTGGCCCAGGCCCTCTCGTGCCGGGTGGAGGATCTGTTCCCGGCTCCCCCGGCGGCGCAGATCCTGGAGGCCGAATGGCCGCTCCCGGTCCGGCGGGGCCAGCCGGCGACGCGGCGGGTGGGCCTCGCTCGGGTGGGGGAGCGCCTCATCGCGTGGCCGTTGCAGGAAGCATGGGGGTTTCACGCCCCGGCCGACGGCTTCCTCGTGGAAGGCGGACGCCCCGGACGGGTCCGGGTGGCCCTGCGGGTCCCCCCGGCGATCCTGGAGCGGACGCTGCTCATCGGAGGGTGCAACCCGGCCCTGGCGCTGCTGGCCGCGCATCTGAGGGAACGGTTCCCGGAATATCGCCTGCGCTGGATCCCGATGAACAGCCAGGCGGCGCTGCAGGCCCTGGCGCGCGGGGAGCTCCACATCGCCGGCACCCATCTCGCGGATCCGGTGCGGGGGATGGACAATCTCCCGGCGATCCGTCGCATCCTGGCCGGGCGCCCCGTGGCGGTNGTCACCCTGGCCCGCTGGGTGGAAGGAGTGATGGTGCCTGCCGGCAACCCCGGTCGGATCCATCACCTCCAGGATCTGGCCCGGCCCGGCTTGCGGGTTCTCCTGCGGGAGAGCGGGGCGGGCAGCCAGCGGATCCTGGCGTGGCGGCTTCGTCGGGAGGGCGTCCCGCCCTCGGCCCTTCCCGCCCTCCGCTGGCGGGCCCGGGATCATCTGGAGGTGGCCGCGGCGCTCACCGCCCGGCTGGCCGATGCGGGGCCGGGGGTGTTGCCCGTCGCCCGGATCTTCGGGCTGGGGTTCCTGCCCCTGGCGGAATCCCGTTACGACCTGGTCATCCCGGAGGCGTTCTTCCGGACCCCTGCGGTGGAGGCTTTGCTGGAGGTATTGAGCAGCCGCCGCTTCCGGGAGGAACTGGAGGCCATCGGCGGCTTCGATCCTGGACCTGCCGGCGCCCTGGTGGCCCGGCTGGAGACNTGAGGCGGTGCCCTCATGCGTCGCATCCGCATCTTCCTGCTCAGCGCGGCGATCCTGGCCGCCTGCGCCGGGAAAGGTTCTCCCCCGGATCCGNCCGCGAGCGCTCCCGCGCGGGAAGGGGAGGTGATCGTGTTCGCGGCCGCCTCTCTCACCGAGCCCTTTCGGGAGCTNGCCGTGCTCTTTGAGCAGGAGCATCCCGGGGCGAAGGTCATCTTCAACTTCGGCGCTTCCTCCATCTTGCGAACCCAGATCCTGCAGGGAGCGCCAGCAGATCTCTTCGCCTCTGCGGATGAGAAAAACATGGAGGAGGTGGCGCGGGCCGGCCGGGTGGCGGAGGGTCCGTGGATCTTCGCCACCAACCGATTGGTGATCGTGGTGCCGGCCTCCAACCCCGGCGGCGTCGCCGCCCTGGCGGACCTGACCCGGCCCGGCCTGCGCCTGGCTTTGCCCGGACCGGAGGCGCCCATCGGGGCTTACGCCCGGGAGGTGCTGGCCCGCGCCGCCCGGGATCCGGCTTACGGGCCGGATTTCGCGGAGCGGGTGCTGCGGAACGTGGCCTCCTCAGAGCCCAACGTCAAGGCCGCCCTGGCCCGGGTGGCCCTGGGGGAGGCGGACGCCGCCTTCGTCTACCGCACGGACGTGACGCCGGCCTATCGGGAGAAGGTGCGGGTGGTGGAGATCCCGGATTCCCTGAACGTGATCGCCCGCTATCCGATCGCCCTTTTGAAGGAGGCGCCGCATCCCGTCGCGGCGCGCGCCTTTGTGGATCTGTTGCGTTCCCCCCGGGGCCAGGCGGTCATGCAGCGCTGGGGNTTTGGCGCTCCATAGGCGGACCTGTCGTGGGGAGGTTGCGCATGGTTACGGATCGCATCGCCGCGTTTCCTCGCCGGGGCGGAGCGAGGCCGCAGGTCTTCCTGCGCTCCGGGATCTGGTTGTATGTGTGGAGCCTTCCCCTGGCCCTGTTCCTGATCAGCCCCTTCCCCATCCTGATCTTCTATCTCCTGAGGATCCCTCTCTGGGAGGAAACGGGCTCCGCCCTGGTCCGTCAGGCGTTCCAGCTCACGCTGCAGACCAGCCTGGCGACCGTGCTGGCCGCCCTGGTGCTGGGAACCCCGCTGGCNTATCTGCTGGCCCGGCAACGGTTCCCGGGCAAGACGCTGGTNGAAGGGCTGGTGGAGCTGCCCATCGTCGTCCCGCCGATCGCCGCGGGGGTTTTGCTGCTGCTGGTTTTCGGGCGGCAAGGGGCGCTGGGCCCGCTTCTGGAGCGGATGGGGATCTCGTTGCCTTTCACCCCCGCCGGGGTTGTGACGGCCCAGCTGTTCATCTCCGTGCCNTTCTACATCCGGGGAGCGCGCCTGGGGTTCATGATGGTGCCGAAGGAGCTGGAAGAGGCCGCCGCCGTGGATGGAGCGTCTTCGCTCCGCATCTGGCAGCACGTGAGGTTGCCCCTGGCCTTCCCGGGCATGTTCTCCGGCCTGATCCTCTGCTGGGCGCGGGCGGTCGGGGAGTTCGGCGCCACGTATCTGTTTGCCGGGAACATGCCNGGGCGCACCCAGACCATGCCGCTCGCCATCCTGTCGGCCATGGAGAGCGACCTGGGAGCCGCGCTCCTGCTGACAGGGATCCTGACNGCGCTCGCCTTCGCCACCCTCCTCAGCGCCTGGCTGCTCGTGGGAGGCCGGGGGGAATCTGCGCTGGCCCTTTAGCGGCGTCCCTCCACCGGGTAGCGGCAGACCTTCAAGGCCTCCTTACTTCACCTCGTCCGTTCCTCCAGCTCCCTCCGGGAGGCTTCGTATAACTCGGTGGCGCGGATGTCGATCCCCTTCATCTCCTGGGAGAGAGGCACCATGGTGGAATAGGCCTTCAGTCGCTGCAAGCGCGCGTATTCATCGAAGGGCAAGATCACCGCCTCCGGCTCGCCCCGCCGGGTTATGATCACCGGTTCCTCCCGGGCGCGCTTGAGCAGCGCAGAGAAATCTTTCCTGGCTTCAGCGATGGAAATCTTCGGAGCCATTTTGAGGCTCCTTCCTCCTATAGTCCAGAGGAGACCGCGGATCACGCTCAGGCGGAGCGTCTCCCTCAGTAGCGCAGCAGGGCGGCCGTGCCGAGCTCCCGCAGGCGGGGATGGCCCTCGACGATCTCCACCTGGCCGCCGTTCTCCAGCACCGTGGCGATCAGCCAGTCCACGGCGTCCGGCAGCGTTTCGAAGGCCGCGCCGCAGAAGGGGCAGGATGCGCGCGGGATCGTGGTGAGGAAGCCGCAGCCGGCGCACCGGTAAGCCGGAGCGTGGAAGCCGTCGGCCACCAGCAATACCTGCACCCGGCCCTCGGCNGCCGCCCGCAGGGTGTCCTCCAGGTTGATCACCCCGTTGGCCCCTTTGGACGCCGCGGTGATGGCCGTCTCCACCAGGGCGAACTCCCGCTCCCGTTCGACCTGCTGGAGGACGCGCAGGGCCGCCTCCCGGAGCTCCTCCTCATCCGCCATTCGGTCCCCCGGGATCGTCCCGGCGATGCGATCCCGCCAGGGGGAGNGCAGGAGCTCCCGGAACTCCACGACGGTCGGGTCCGCCCCGCCGAGGAGCAGGTAGCGGGGCTGGTGGCGTTCACAGAAGCCCACGGTCAGCTCGGCCGCCTCTTTCAGGTTGCGATAGGCCACCTCGTCTTCGTGTCGCTGGAGCTTCTCCGCTCCCCAGCCCCCCTGCTTGTGGCGCTTGATGGGCTCCCCGCGCAGCTCCAGGGTCTCCCGGAGCTCCCCCATCTGGTAGAACAGCAGGCGGATATGGGTCTTGTCCACCAGCGCGATCAGGAAGCGGCCGTAAGCGTCCCAGAGCTTGGCCAATGGAAAGACATAGGGCTTGCGCCCTACGAAGGCCAGGTTGGGGGTGGGAACGGCAAGGGTGAAGACCCGCCACAGGCCGCGAGCCTGGGCGGAGAACACGGCCAGGCCCCGCCCCGAGCCATCGTATTCCCGTTCGACGAAACGCTGAACCGCCTCCACATCGGCCCGGGAAACCTGGTCCTCCACGCGCTCCAGCAGATGCCGCAGGTTCAACCGGTAATGATCCTTGGTCTGATGGCGGGGATCTACATTCAGGTAGAGGCTCAGGACGGGGACATCCGGGCTTTCCAGCGCAGCCAGCTCCCGCAGATCCCGCTCGGTAAACATGGTCGACCTCCCTCACCCGGTTTTCCCATCGTGCCGGACAGCGAGGAAGCGCGCGGGAGAACCTCTTCTCACTTAAATTGTAGCCTCATCCGGAGAGGGCGGCCGGAGCCGGACCATCTCCTGGAACCGCCGGGCATCCTCCCACATGGACACGTTGTTGAAGAACACGAAAGCCTCCCGGAACCCCTGACAGCGGGCCCAGAGCTCCTCCAGGTCCGCGTCGGTGTAACGATAAGCGTATCCGGTCCGGCCGTGGAGGCGGAAGTAGGCGACGTCGCCGGTGACCGGGGCGCTCGCCAGAGGATCTACGGCATGGATCAGCCGGTAGCGCTCGCAGATGCGACGGATCACCGCCTCCGGCCAGTCGCCCCGGGGCTCCCAGGCCAGCCGGAAGGGGACCTCCCGGACGCGTTCGAGGAAGGCTTCCAGGTTGCGGAGGTGGGCAGGGGTCGGGGTGAAGGAGGCCGGGCACTGCAGCAGCACGACCGCCGCGCTNAGGGCCTTCGCCGCCTCCACCGTGGCAGCCCATCCCCGCTGCACCACCGGCGTGTCCTGAAAGGCGCCGGCCTGAGGGCGTTCCTCAGGGGCCAGGGGGTGCCGCAACCGGCGGTAAGTCGGGCTGCTCGCCGGGTGGGTGACGAGCTGCCACGCCTTAATGGTGAAAACAAAATCCGGCCCCGCCTCCTCGCGCCATCGCCGCAGCGTCTTCGGCTGGGGCGGATCGTAGAACGTCTGCTGGACCTCGACAGCCCGGAACATCCGGAAGTAAACCGATCGCGCTTTGGGGAACCCGCAGCATCCGATGTGGATGATCCCCATGGGTCGGCAGACCTCCCGGGCGAAGATCTCTCGCCCCTACGATGGTTCTTCGATCCGGATGACCCGGCCGCCGGCGGCGCGGATGAGGCGATCCCGAATGGCCAGCCCCAGCCCCTCGGCCCCGAACTCCCGGGCGAGGATCAGATCCAGCCCCCGCTGGTCCAGCTCCCGGAGCGCCGGATACAGCCGGCGGGCGATGCTCGCCAGGTCCGCTTCCGAGCCCAGGATCGCGACCTCAACGGGCAGGTCGGCCACAGCCGCGCGGTCCTCCTCCGCGATCAACAGCCCCACCCGGTGTCCCTGCTGGACGTAGTGGCGAGCGATCTCCCGCAGGTGCGGGCNCAGCCTCTCTTTCGGCCCCAGCAGGACCACCAGCTCCGTGCGGGGCGCATAATGTTTGGGCAGCATCCCGGGGGAAGGCGCGGGACCCGCCACCGCGCGGTCGAACACAGCCACCGGCCCGAGAACGGCCTCCAGGGCCTCGCGGGGCAAGCCCCCTGGTCGGAGAATGGTGGGCACCGGCCGGGTGAGGTCCAGCACCGTGGACTCCACCCCGATGGCCGTGGGGCCTGCGTCCAGGATGAGATCGATGCGGCTCTCCAGGTCCTCCAGGACGTGCCGGGCGGTGGTTGGGCTGACGTGGCCGAACCGGTTGGCGCTGGGGGCCGCGATGGGCGTCCCTGCCGCTCGGATCAGGGCCAGGGCCACCGGATGGGCGGGCATCCGCACCGCTACCGTCGGCAGGCCGGCGGTGGCGAGATCGGGGACCGCAGGTTGCTTGGGCAGCACCAGGGTCAGGGGGCCCGGCCAGAAGCGCTGCGCCAGGGTCCAGACAGGGGGAGGGATCTCCCGGGCCAGCCGGGGTAGCATCTCCAGGTCCGCGATGTGGAGGATCACGGGGTCGGTGGGCGGCCGACCCTTCGCGGCGAACAGGCGCTCCAGGGCCTTGGGGTTGAGGCCGTCGGCCCCCAACCCGTATACGGTTTCCGTGGGGAAGGCCACCAGGCCGCCCTCCCGCAGGATCTCCGCCGCCCGGGCGATGGTCCCCGGATCCGGGCGCTCGGGGTCGATCGAGATCACCCGCGTCATCGTCCCGTCCTCCGGAAGGGATTTTGGGAGGGGGCTCAGGGAAAAGCAAGATGAGGACCAAGCCCGGAGCGAGGAGGGACGACTGCTTGCGGCGCCTCATGGCCGGCCTGGGGGGACCGCCGGAAAGCCCGCTCGCAGGGGCTTGCCGGGTTGTCGAGCTCCTCGGATTCCCGTATAATTGAAGTCGCGGATGCCACCTTAGCTCAGCCGGTAGAGCACCCGCCTCGTAAGCGGGGGGTCGCGGGTTCGAATCCCGCAGGTGGCTTTCCAGACCCCGGTGATTCCCTCGATGCGGGAACATCCTTCTTCAGAATCAGCGGAAAATCGGAGAAGCGTCTGGATTCCCCCCTGGATGCCCTCGCCCGGATGGGCACACGGGATCCGCGAGGGATGGCATCTTCTGCGCCGCGCATGGGGATGGCTGAGCAGCCCCTGGGGGATCGGCATCCCGGCGGCGCTGCTTGCCCTCGGCCTCCTCTGGATGCTTCTGGCCTCCCAGGCGCCGGAGCCGCGCGATCCGGCCTATGGCCTCTGGGTAGCCCGGGCCCGGCTGCGCTTCGGCGCCCTGTTCGATCCGCTGGAGCGCCTGGGTCTGTGGGCCCTGAGGGAGACGCCGGGCTGGCGGCTGGCATGGGCCGCCCTGGGGCTGAGCCTGCTGGTCCACGCCCTGGAGGCGGCCGCGGCCCGGCGTCGGTGGGCCGCCCTTAGCGCGGCCGCCCTCCTGGGGGCCATCCTTGTGGGGATCGCCGGCGAGGCCCTTCCGCCTCCGCTCTCGGTTTCCCTGGCGCCGGGGGAAGGGCGGTCCGTCGGAGCGTTCTGGCTGACCCTGGAGGAAGGGCGGATCGTCCTCTGGGAGCAAGGGAACCCTGTGGGGGGGCTGACCTTCGCGCCGAACCGTCCTCTGCGTCTGGGACCTTACATCGCCCTGGCGTGGCGCGAGGGCGCCGTGCTGGAGCTCCGGGCGGCCGGGCCGGAAGGGCCGCTGACGCTGCGCGCCNCCCTGGACGCCCCACCGGTTTCCAGCCTGTTGTTGCATCCCTCTCCGGAAGGCGAGGCCTTCGCCGCCCTCCCCCAGGCCGGTTGGATCCTCCGGCTGAGCCTCCCGCGGACGCTGACGGTTTTCCGGGAAGGGACCGGCGAGGTGGTCTGGCAGGAGGCGCTTCCATCGCTCCGCGACGGCGAGACGCTGGAGCGGGCGCTGCCGGGCGGCTATGCCCTCGCGCTCACCGCCCGNCCGGTCTATCGGATCGTGCTCCTCTCGCCCCTCGCCTTCGCCCAGTGGGTCCTGAGCGGGGCGATGGCCCTGATCGGCCTGCTCGCCGGTGCCCTGCAGATCCTCCCTGCCGCTTTCGCCCGTCGCTCCCGCTCGCCCGGGCATGCGGAGCCGGGTCCGCCGACGGCGTAACATTTCCCGAAGGAAGGTGTTTTCTTTTCAGAAGAAGCCCTCTCCTTCTGTGGGCTTTCAACGAGGAGCCCGGACGCCGGCGGACGGGGCGAGGCCCTCCGGAGGGGCCGAGGGGGTCGTTTTTCGCACCCCGCGCGCTGTCCGACATGAAAGCCCATCGAAGGGGGATCGGAGTCCTCAGGCTTGAGATGCGAGGAGTGGGCATCGAGAGGAGGCTTTTCGAGATGACGCGCGTGGTGATCACCGGGATGGGGGCGATCACGCCCCTGGGGAACGATGTGGAGACGTTCTGGCGGAACGTGGTGGCCGGGCGCTCGGGTGTGGGTTCGATCACCCTCTTTGATGCCTCGGCGATGAAAACCCGTATCGCCGCCGAGGTCAAGGGGTTCGACCCGGAGGCGTGGTTCGGCCGCAAGGAGGCCCGCCGCATGGATCGCTACGCCCAGTTCGCCCTGGCCGCCACCCAGCAAGCCCTCCAGGACGCTCGCCTGGATCCTGCCCATGTGGATCGGGAGCGGGTGGGGGTGATCCTGGGGACGGGGATCGGCGGGATCGGGGCCCTGGTGCAGGGCGTGGAGACCTTGATGACCCGGGGGCCGGACCGGATCAGCCCGTTCATGGTCCCCATGATGCTGGCGGACACGGCCCCGGGCCTGATCGCCATCGCCTATGGCTTTCGCGGCCCCAACATGGCCGTGGTCACGGCCTGCGCCAGCGGGACCAACGCCATCGGCGAGGCCATGCATCTGATCCGGCGGGGCGATGCCGACGTGGTGATCGCCGGCGGCGCGGAGGCGGCCATCCTCCCGGTGGCCGTGGCCGCTTTCAACGTGATGGGCGCCATCTCTACCCGCAACGAGGAGCCGGAGCGGGCCTCCCGTCCCTTCGATCGGACCCGGGACGGCTTCGTGATGGGGGAGGGAGCGGGGATCCTGGTCCTGGAGCGGCTGGAGCACGCCCGGGCCCGGGGCGCCCGGATCTACGCGGAGGTGGTGGGCTACGGGACCTCGGCGGATGCCTATCACATCACCGCTCCTCTGGAGAACGGGGAGGGAGCGGCTCTGGCCATGCGCCGGGCCCTGGCCGATGCGGGCCTCTCGCCCCGGGACATCGATTACATCAACGCCCACGGCACCAGCACCCCGCTCAACGACAAGAGCGAGACCCAGGCCATCAAGGCGGTCTTCGGGGAAGCGGCTTACGATGTGCCGATCTCCTCCACGAAGTCCATGATCGGCCACCTGTTGGGCGCGGCGGGGGCGGTGGAGGCCATCGTCTGCATCCGCGCCATCACCGATGGCGTCATCCCGCCCACGATCAACTACGAGCACCCGATCCGGAGTGCGACCTGGATTATGTGCCGAACGTGGCGCGGCGCAGGCCGGTGCGGACGGCCATGTCGAACTCCTTCGGCTTCGGAGGCCACAACGCCTGCGTGATCTTCCGGCGTTATGAGGATGGCGCGTCGTGAACCTTCCCCTTTCTGAATCCTCGCGGAATCCCTGACCAGGGGGAGTCGGATGGCCCGTTACGCGCACATCGTGGGCTGGGGGATGGCGGTCCCCCAGCGGGTGGTTACGAACCANGAGCTGGCTCAGTTTGTGGACACCTCGGACGAGTGGATCGTGACCCGCACGGGGATCCGGGAGCGGCGGGTGGCCGGCCCTCAGGAGAGCACCGCCACCCTCTCCATCGCCGCCGCCGAGGAGGCGCTGGCGGTGGCTGGGATCAACCCCCGGGATGTGGACCTGATCCTGGTGGCCACGGTGACCCCCGAGCACCTCTTCCCGGCGACCGCCTGCCTGGTCCAGGACGCCTTAGGGGCCTCGAGGGCAGGGGCCTTCGATCTGCTCGCCGGATGCTCCGGCTTCATTTATGCCCTGCACATGGCTGCCGCCGCCATCCGGGCCGGGACCCATGACATCGCCCTGGTCATCGGGGCCGAGACCCTCTCCCGCATCGTGAACTGGCGCGATCGCAACACGTGCGTGCTCTTCGGGGACGGGGCAGGGGCNGTGGTGCTGAAAGGGAGCGAGANCCCCGGCGGCGTGCTGGCCTCCATGATCCGGGCGGACGGCTCCGGGGGGGAGCTCCTGATCCTGCCCGCGGGCGGCAGCCGGATGCCCATCTCGGAGGCGGTGGTGCGGGACGGCTGTCACTTCGTCCGGATGAACGGTCGGGAGGTCTTCCGGTTCGCCACTCGGGTGATGGAGAAGGCCACCCGGGAGGTGGTCGCTCAGGCCGGGCTGCGCCTGGAGGATGTGGATCTGATCATCCCGCATCAGGCCAACATCCGGATCATCGAGGCCGCGGCGAAGGGTCTGGGATTGCCGATGGAGCGCTTCTTCGTGAACATCGATCGTTACGGAAACACTTCCTCCGCCAGCATCCCCATCGCACTGTGCGAGGCCGCGCAGCAGGGGCGCCTGAAATCCGGGGACACCGCCGTGATGGTGGCCTTCGGCGCCGGCCTGACCTGGGCCGCCGCCGTGGTCCGGTGGGGGATGCCTCTGGCGCGTCCCCGGCCGCCCTGGCTGGAGCGTCTGGGCCGCATCACCCTCTACCTGCCGGCCCAGCTGCACTCCCGCCTGATGCGTCTCTGGCGGCGCTTCGACGCCTGGCTGAGCCGCTTCCTCCGGCAGGAGGGCGAATAAAAGAAGGGGTTGTCTTTTCCTCGCGATGGCCCCGGCCGCGTCGCAGGGCGCGGAGAGACCGCTTCCCCTCCGCGATCCCCGGATAAGGGGTGTGTCCCAAAATCGTAGGACAACTGCGAGCAGTTGTCCTACAAAGCGGCCAGGCCCGACAAAATTGGGACACACCCCGGATAGGTGTCTCGGCCCG
>JGI26464J51801_1000207_pt1 | contig 15396 bp, 19 predicted proteins | sample PerSpoAPS_AMetaG_FD_51801 | JGI IMG/M metagenome (IMG submission 51801) | reverse complement strand
GGCGGAGGCCGACGCCCGGCGCGCAAGCGCCTGTAGAGGCCGATTTTCAATCGGCACAAAGGTCTTCGGAGCTCCGGTCTTGCATCTCGGCCCGGTCCTGGAAGGACCGAGTTTCCGGAGGTGGCACCGTTGCGGATGTCATTGCGGAACATTCTGAAGGGATTGGGAATGCTGACGGGGGTGGTGCTGGCCGCCTGCAGCGGCGCGCCCCCGAACTGGCCGGGGATGCAGGTGGGGGATCAGACCCTTTACGTTGCGGATCTCGATCACGTGCTGGCGGTGGATCCGCAGTCCGGTCAGGAGCGCTGGCGNTTCCCTCCGAAGAACGGGAACGCGGGCGCCTGCGGCGGGGTTTACCACGCGGCCCCTGCGGTCGTGGCGGAGCGGGTCGTCATCGCCGCGGAGAACCCGGGCACGGGGGAGAGCCGCCTGTGCGGGCTGGATCGGGAGAGCGGGGCCCTGCAATGGGTCTATCCGCCGGCGGAACAGCCGCCCCTGGGCCCCATCTTCGCCGGCCTGATCTCCGATGGGACACAGGTCTTCGTCGGCACGGGGGACGGCTGGGTGATCGCCCTGGATCCGGAGACCGGACAACCGCGCTGGCGGACGCGCCTGCCCGAGGCCGGACGGGGGGCCGCGCGGATCTGGTCCACGCCCGTCCTCTCCGGAACGCTGCTGGTGGTGGGGACGATGGATCATCGGCTGCTGGCCCTGGATCGGGAGAGCGGGGCGCTCCGNTGGCCGGCGNCCTTCCAGGCCGGGGGGGCCATCGCGGGCGCCCTGACCCTGGACGGGGAGATCCTCTACGCAGGGGCCTTCGACGATCACCTCTACGCCGTGGACCTGCAAAGCGGGCAGGAGCGCTGGCGCTTCCGGGCCAGCCACTGGGTGTGGGATGGGCCCGCGGTGGCGGGCGATCGCCTGATCGTTGGGGATATGAGCGGGAAGGTGTGGGCCCTGGATCGCCAGGGACGGCCCCTCTGGGCCCAGCCCTTCCAGGCCAACGGCCCGGTCCGCGCCCGCCCGCTGGTGNTCGAGGATCGCGTGTATGTGGCCGACGAGGCGGGATGGCTCCATATGCTGAATCTGGCGGATGGGACGAAGGTGAAATCCGTGAACCTGGCGCCCGGGCGTCTCCTCACCTCGCCGGTGGCGGCGGCGGATCGGATCGTGGTGGCTCCCACCGGCGGTCCGTTCCGCGTGGTGGCCTTCCACCCGGATCTCCGCGAGGCCTGGAAGCTGGCCCGCTGAGGGGAGCCGGGCCCTTCGGGATAGCCGGTAAGGAGGCCGGATGAATCCGATCACGTTGATCACGAACCTGCTGTTCTTTCAGCCGCTGGTCAACCTGTTGCTGGTGCTCTATGCCCTGTTGGGGCGGAACTTCGTCCTGGCCATCGTGGCCCTGACGGTGCTCATCCGCCTGCTGCTCTATCCGCTGATGGCTCAGCAGCAGCGGGCGGCCAGGAAGATGCAGGAGCTCCAGCCTCGCCTGCAGGAGCTTCAGAAGAAATACGGGAAGGATCGGGAGAAGCTGGCCCAGGAGCAGATGAAGCTTTACAAGGAGGCGGGGGTCAACCCTCTGGGAGGGTGTCTCCCCCTCCTGATCCAGTTCCCGATCCTGATCGCCGTCTACCAGGCCATCATCCACGTCCTGGCCCTCAACCCCATCGCGGTCATCGACCTGGCCAAACTGCTCTACCGGTTCAACGGGTTCCCCGCCCTGGCCACCCTCCTCCCCATCCAGAGCCAGTTCCTGCTCTGGGACCTGGGGCGGCCGGAGCGGATCTTCATCCCGGTGGGCGGGATCCTGATCCCGCTGCCGCTCATGACCCTCCTGGTGATCCTCACGACGTGGTGGTCCCAGAAGGTGATGACCCCGCCGAGCACGGATCCTCAAACGCGGATGACCACCCAGCTGATGAACCTGTATATGCCGCTCTTCTTCGGGTGGATCAGCTACAACCTGGCGGTGGGGTTGAGCATCTACTTCATCGTCACCAACCTGATCTCGGTGGTCCAGTTCGCCCTGGTCGCGCGGGACTGGCGAGGGGCGCTGGCCCGCCGCCTGGCCCTGGGCCGGGCTCCGGTTACTCCTTCCTCTTCCTCCTCGTCATCTTCGGGACCTGCCACGCCGGCGCCGCCTGCCCGCCCGCGCCGCAAGGCCCGGAGCGCGAAGTGAGAGAAGACCGGGGGACGGTTCTCGCCTTCCTGATCACCGTTCCGGATCTCCACGAAGAGGTGAGCGATTGATGACAGATCTCGGATCGTCTCCGGAGCTCATCGTCAGCGGCCCGACCATCGAGGCGGCCATCCAGGCCGGGCTGGCCCGGCTGGGGGTCCCCCGGGAGGCGGTGGAGATCGAGGTGCTGGATCCCGGGAGCCCGGGCTTCCTGGGCCTGGGGGCACGGGAGGCCCGGGTGCGTCTGATCGTGCGCCGCCCGCCGGAGACTCCCCCTCCGCTCCCGGCTCCGGAGCAGGTCGAGGAAGCGATCGCGGAGGCCATCCATGGNCTTCTGGGGTCCCTGGGGATGTCGGCCCGGCTCTCCATCGCCCAGGAGCCGGTGGAGGGAGCAGAGGAGGGTTCCGAGCCCTCCACCATCTGGGTGGCGCGGATCGAGGGCCCTACGGTCGGGCGCCTCATCGGTCACCACGGCCGCACCCTCTATGCCTTCCAGACCCTGGTGCGGGCCATCGTGGCCCGGCGCCTCGGGGCGTTCGTCCCCCTGATCGTGGACATCAACGGCTACCGGGCGAAGCGGGCNGAGGCCCTCCGGCGCCTGGCNATGAAGAAGGCCGAACAGGTGATGGCCACCGGCCGCCCCGTCGAGCTGGAGCCCATGCCGGCCGCCGAGCGCCGGGTGATCCACATGGCCCTGAAGGATCACCCGCGGGTGACCACTTACAGCATCGGGGAGGGNGAGGAGCGACGGGTGGTGATCGCCATGCGCTGGACCGCCGAGGAGTGAGGATGTCCCCTGTGGATTACGTGATCATCGGCCACGTCTCTCGGGATCGGACGCCGGCCGGCCCGATGTTCGGCGGGACAGCGGCCTACGCGGGGCGGACGGCCCTGGCCCACGGCTGGCGGGTAGGGGTGATCACCAGCACCGGCCCGGACTGGGATCCCCGGCCGGCGCTGGATGGGGCATATCTCCTGAACCTGCCGGCGGAGCGGACCACCGAGTTCGAGAACGTGTATACCCCGGAGGGCCGCCGACAGCGCGTGCACGGCGTCGCCGAGCGGCTGCTCCCGGCCGCGATCCCCCTGGAATGGCGCCGACCCCGGGTGGTCCATTTGGGCCCCATCGCCGGCGAGGTGGATCCCTCCCTGCTGGAGGCCTTTGAAGGCGCGCTGCGCGGGGTCACCCCGCAGGGCTGGATGCGCGCCTGGGATGCCCAGGGCCAGGTCTATCCTCAGCCCTGGCGGGAAGCGGAGTGGATCCTCCCCCGCGCCGATGCGGTGGTCTTCAGCGAGGAGGACATCCAGGGGGACTGGGAGACGGCCCGTCGCTGGGCGCGTCAGACGCGCATCCTGGTGGTCACTCAGGCGGCCCGGGGCGCTACCCTTTTCCTGGACGGCATTCCCTATCCGATCCCGGCGTATCCGGTGGAGGAGGTGGATCCCACCGGCGCGGGGGATGTCTTCGCCGCGGCTTTCTTCATCCGGCTCTGGGAGACGCGGGACCCCCTGGCGGCGGCCCGGTATGCCGCGCGGGTGGCGGCCCTTTCGGTGACCCGGCCGGGCCTGGAGGGCACTCCCCGGCCGGAGGAGATCGCGGCCATCCGGCGGGAGATGGCCTTCTGATCCCGGGCGAGGGAGCGCCGAGCGATGCCGGTTTACGCCTTCGCCAATCAAAAGGGAGGGGTGGGCAAGACGACCTCGGCGGTGAACCTGGCGGCGTGTCTGGCAGCCGTCGGGCGCTCGGTGCTGCTGGTCGACCTGGACCCCCAGGGCAACGCGACGGCCAGCCTGGGGATCGATCGTTCCGCCCTCCCGCGCTCCGTCTATGAGGCGCTTGTGGACGGCGCGCCCCTCCCGGAGCGGATCCTGCCCACGCGCTGGGAGGGCCTGCATCTGGCCCCGGCCGCCGTGGATCTGGCCGGCGCGGAAGTGGAGCTGGTTTCGGCCCCGGAACGGGAGTTCCGCCTCCGCCGGGCCCTGGAGGAGGTCCGCTCCGCTTACGATTACGTGCTGATCGATTGTCCTCCCAGCCTCGGCTTGCTGACCCTCAACGCCATGGTGGCAGCGGACGCCTTGATCGTCCCGGTGCAATGCGAGTATCTGGCCCTGGAAGGGCTTTCCCGCCTGCTTCAGACGATGACGCGGGTGCGCCAGCGGTTCAATCCCCATCTGCATGTGCGGGGCTTCCTGCTGACCATGTTCGACGCCCGCTCGCGGCTGGCCCAGCAGGTGGTGGAGGAGGTGCGGCATCATTTCCCGGGGCGGGTGTTTCGGACGGTGATCCCCCGCAGCGTGCGCCTCGCGGAGGCGCCCAGCTACGGCCTCCCGATCCTCGCCTACGCGCCGAACTCCCCGGGCGCCCTCGCCTATGCGGCCCTGGCCCGGGAGCTGCTGCAGGGGGATGGCCTGCCGGTCCCTTCGCTGGAAGGAGGCGCGTATGGGGCGTAAATTCGGATTGGGGAAAGGCCTGGAGGCCCTGCTGCCGGCCGGCGAGGCCGCAGGCCTCCTGGAGGTCCCCATCGAGGCCATCGAGCCCAACCCCCACCAGCCCCGCCGGCAGATCGACGAGGCGGAGCTGGAGGAGCTGGCCCAGTCCATCCGGGAGCACGGCCTTCTGCAACCCCTGATCGTCACCCAGACCCAGGCGGACCCGCCGCGCTACACCCTGATCGCCGGGGAGCGCCGATGGCGGGCCGCCCGACGGGCCGGCCTGACGACGGTGCCGGTGGTGGTGCGGGAGGTGGCCCCCCAGCAGATGCTGGAGCTGGCCCTGGTGGAGAACCTGCAGCGGGCGGATCTCAACCCCATCGAGGAGGCCCAGGCTTACCGGTATCTGATCGAGCAGTTCGGCCTGACCCACGAGGAGGTCGCCCGCCGGGTCGGCCGGAGCCGGGCGACGATCACCAACGCCCTGCGCCTGCTCCAGCTGCCGCCCTCCATTCAAGCTCACCTGATGGAGGGGCGCATCACGGAGGGCCACGCCCGGGCCCTGCTGATGCTCCCCCACCCGGCCCAACAGGAGATGGTCCTCCGGCGCATCCTGGAGGAGGGCCTGAGCGTGCGGGCGACCGAGGAGCTGGCCCGCCGCCTGCAGGGCCAGCGCCCGGCCCGGCGGAAGGCGGCTTCCCTCCCGCCCGGCCTGGCGGAGCTGGAGGGCCGCCTGCGCCAGGCCCTGGGCACCAAGGTCCGCCTCTCCCACAACCGCAAGGGTGGGCGCATCGTCATCTACTACTATTCGGAGGAAGAGCTGGAAGCCCTCCTTCGCCGCTTGCTCGGCTCCTCGTGATCCCATCGTCCACCTCGACCCGGAGGTCTTTCCATGCCCAATCCAGCCCTCATCCGCGAGAAGGTGCGGCAGGCCATCGCCCTCCTGAACGAGAAGGGGATCGACGCCTGGCTCACGTTCGTGCGGGAGACGGAGCAGACCCGGGATCCGGTCCTCGATCTGATCCTCGACCTGAACGTCACATGGATCTCGGCTTTCATCCTCACCGCCCAGGGGGATCGCGTGGCCATCGTCGGCCGGTTGACCGGGAGAACGTGGCCGCCCTGGAGGTCTGGGATCCAGTCATCGGCTACGATGAGAGCATCCGGGGGCCCCTGGTGGAGACGCTCCAGCGACTGAATCCCCGGGAGATCGCCATCAATTACTCGGAGAACGATCCCGCGGCCGACGGCCTGACCCACGGGATGTGGTGCATGCTCCACCGGCTCCTGAGCGGCACCCCCTTCGTCGGCCGCCTGATCTCCGCGGAGGACCTCATCGGATCCCTGCGCGGCCGCAAGACCCCCCTGGAGCTGGAGGCGATCCGGCGGGCGGTGGAGACCACCGAGCGGCTGTTCGCGGAGATCGGGGCCTTCCTGCGTCCCGGCCGCACGGAGCGGGAGATCCAGGCTTTCGTCCACGAGCGGATGCGCGCCTATGGGGTGGAGCCGGCCTGGGATCCGGATTACTGCCCCATCGTCGCCGTGGGCCCTGAGGCCCCGGCGGGGCACGCGATGCCGGGGGATCGCCGGGTGGCACCCGGCGTCCTGGTCCACGTGGATCTGGGGATCCGTCAGGAGGGATTCTGCTCGGATCTGCAGCGCGTCTGGTATGTGCTGGGTGAGGGCGAGACGGAGCCCCCGCCGGAGGTCCAGCGGGCGTTCCGGGCCGTTCGGGAGGCGATCCAGGCGGGCTTCCAGACCCTGCGGCCGGGCGTTCAGGGATGGGAGGTGGACGCCGCCGCCCGCCGCGCCCTGACCGGACAGGGCTATCCGGAGTATCTGCACGCCCTGGGGCATCACATCGGGCGGACGGTGCACGATGGCTCGACCATCCTGGGGCCGCGCTGGGAGCGCTACGGTCAGACCCCGTATGGGGTGGTGGAGGCCGGCAACGTGTTCACGCTGGAGCTGGGCGTGCGGGTGCCCGGGTATGGCTACGTCGGGCTGGAGGAGGACGTGCGGGTCACGCCCCAGGGGGCGGAGTGGATCAGCCATCCGCAGACGGAGCTCTGGGTGATCCGACCGTGAAGGAAGCAGGCTATGCCGATCTCGAAGACGCCGCGCTCCTCGCGCGGATCGCGGGAGGCGACGAGCAGGCGCTGGCGGCCCTTTACGACCGGCACGCCGCCCGGGCCTTCTCCCTCGCCCTGCGCATCCTGGGCGNCCCCGAGACCGCTGAAGAGGTGGTCCTGGATGTGTTCTGGAGCATCTGGCAGCACGCCGGGGCCTTCGCGCCGGAGCGGGGCCGCTTCACCACCTGGCTCCACGCCATGGTGCGCCATCGGGCCATCGACGCCCTGCGCCGTCGCCGCGCCCGGCCGCCCCAGCTCCCGGAGCCCCCGGNGGAGGAGATGGAGCCCGCGGCCCTCGATCCCTCGGTGGAGGACCTGGTGGAAGCCCGGGAGCTGGCCCAGGCCATCCGGGAGGCCCTGGCGGCCCTCCCGCCCGCCCAGCGGCAGGTGCTGGAGCTGGCTTATTTCCGGGGATGGACCCATCGGGAGATCGCGGCCCATCTCGGCGAGCCCCTGGGGACGATCAAGAGCCGCCTGTATCTGGCGCTGCGGAAGGTCCACGACTGGCTGGCCGAGCGGGGAATGATCCCCTAAAGCCATCCGGGGAGATCCTGAAGGAGGCCCCGCGCGTATCACGGATAGAGCGCACGACGNAGACCCGCGCGCGGCAGGGGCGCGGCCTCCGGGGATGCTTCCGGANGAAACCGGAATCATCNGATNGNGTGGATGGAGCGAGGCGAAGCGATGGATCACGAGATCCTGGAAGAGGAGCTGGCGGCTTACGCCCTGGGAGCGCTGCCGCCGGAGGAGGCGGCTGCGGTGGCGGCTCACCTGGCCGGGTGCCCGGAGTGCCGGGAGCGGGCGCGCCGTTACCGGGAGGCCGCCGCGGCCCTGGCCTACGCCGCGCCGCTGCGCCGCCCCTCGCCGCGCCTGAAAGCCCGGCTGCTGGCCCGGGCCCGGGGAGCGGAGCGTCGCCGCGAGCGGGGGCTCGGGCTGGGGATCGCCCTGATCGCCGCGGTCCTGGCCCTGATCCTCTTCGCCCCCTCCCTCGGATTCCGGTTCGGGGCGCCGCCCCAGGTGGTCCCGCTCCAGGGGGCGGAAGCGGCTCCGGATGCGGAGGGCTATCTCATCCTGGAGGACGGCCAGGCCCTGCTGGTCACGAAGGGGCTGGCCGTTCCCCCGGAAGGGCGGGTCTATCAGGTTTGGTTCGCCGACGCCGCCGGGCGCCGCGTCAGCGGCGGGATCTTCCGCACCCAGCCCCGACCGTATGGGGTCTATACGGTCACCGTCCCCCTCCCGTTGACGGCCTATGTGCGTATCGGGGTGACCCTGGAGCCGGAAGGGGGCAGCCCCTCTCCCACCGGCCCCCAGGTCCTGCGCGGCGTCCTGCGTTGATGGATTCCGGATCTTCGCCGCGTTCGGACCCTGATCCGGAGGCGCCCATGCAGGCTGCGGACTGGATCCTGTGGAACGCCCGCATCTACACCCAGGACCCCGAGCAGCCGGAGGCGGAGGCCCTGGCCGTGGTGGGGGAAACCCTCGCGGCGGTGGGCCCGATGGAGGCGGTGCGAGCGTGGCAGGGGCCTCGCACCCGGATCCTGGACCTGAAGGGCGCGACGGTGCTCCCGGGCCTGATCGACGCCCACCTCCACCTGGAGGGATATGCTCGCCTCCAGATGGGAGTGGACGTCGACACGCCGACCCTTGAGGAGGCCCTGGCCCGGGTGGCCCGGCAGGCGGCCACCCGTCCGCCCGGGGAGTGGATCGTCGGACGAGGATGGCTGCAGGAGCGCTGGGGACGTTTCCCCACGGCCGATGATCTGGACCGGGTGGCGCCGGCCCATCCGGTGGCCCTGTGGGCCCGCAGCGGCCACGCCCTGTGGGCCAACCGGGAGGCCATGCGCCGGGCGGGCGTCACCCGGGACACCCCGGATCCCCCCGGGGGGCGAATCGCCCGCGATGCGGCCGGGGAGCCCACCGGCCTCTTCTTCGAACGGGCCATCGATGGGATCGCCCGGGTCATCCCGGAGCCCTCCATCGAGGAGCTGGCGGAGGCCCTGTATGAGGCCCTCCACGCGCTGGCCGCCCTGGGGCTGACGGCGGTGCACAACTTCGATGGCCCCCGCAGCTTCGCCGCCCTCCAGATCCTCCACGCGCGGGGGATCTCCCGATCCGGGTGGTGCAACACATTCCTCTCTCTGTGTTGGACCACGCCCTGGCCGTCGGGTTGCGCACCGGGTTCGGGGATGAATGGTTGCGCATCGGGGCGGTGAAGATCTTCGCCGATGGAGCCCTGGGGCCGCGGACGGCGTGGATGCTGGAGCCCTACGAAGGGGAGCCGGAGAACACGGGGATCGCTTACACCTCCCCCGAGGTCATGCGGGAGGCTGCCCATCGGGCGACCCTGGGGGGCCTGTCCCTGGCGATTCACGCCATCGGCGACCGGGCGAACCGGGAGGTCCTGGATCTTTTCGAGGCGTTGCGGGCGCTGGAGGCTCCGCGCGGCATCCCACCGGAGGCCCGGCGGCACCGGATCGAGCACGCCCAGCTCGTGCATCCGGCGGACATCCCCCGCTTCGGCGCTCTGGGGATCGTGGCCTCCATGCAGCCGATCCATGCGGTCTCCGATCGCCCCATGGCGGAGCGCTACTGGGGGAGCCGATGCGCCACCGCTTACGCCTGGCGCAGCCTGAAGGCGATGGGGGCCCGGCTGGCCTTCGGCTCCGACGCCCCGGTGGAGCCCCCGAACCCGTGGTGGGGCCTGCACGCCGCGGTGGTCCGCGACGGCTGGCATCCCGAGCAGGCCCTCCCCCTGGCTGAGGCCCTGGAGGCCTACACCGTGGGCCCGGCCTGGGCCGCCGGCCTGGAGCGGCGGCAGGGCCGGCTGCGGCCCGGGATGTGGGCGGATCTCATCGTGGTCTCCGCGGACCCCTTCCGGATCCCCCCCGATGCCCTGCGGGACGTGGAGGTTCTGGGGACCATGGTCGGCGGCCGCTGGGGGTTCCGAAGGGGGAGCGCTCTTTTGGATTGACCGCGTTGAGCACGGTGACGGCTCCAGCCCTCTTATGTTATAATCCTGATGGAGGATGCTTTCCGCAATAGAGTTCGGGAAACCGGAAGGGAGAATTATTCATGAAAATTGCAATCCTAAAGGCTATCGAAGATACGCTTTTTGCGTTTTGTCGACGCTGGAAGATTCGAGAGTTGGCCCTTTTCGGATCCATTTTGCGGGATGATTTTGGGCCGGAAAGCGATATAGATTTTCTGGTTGAATTCGAGCCNGATGCGAACTGGAGCCTCCTGGATCACATTCAAATGGAACAGGAGCTGTCCGAACTGTTGGGCCGAGAGGTCCATTTAATCAGCAAACGCGCGTTAGAATACACCCATAATTATCTATTTCGACAAGAAGTTCTAGGAACCGCACAAGTTGTTTTCTCGTCCGAGGGATCTTCCGGTCAACATGATTAGCGGGAATGATTCGATGGAGAAAGATCTGAAGATTCTCTTAGATATTGTTCATGCGGCCCGCCTGATCATTCGATTCACCGAAAATATGACATTTGAAGAATTCGTTGATGATGAGAGAACACAGTCTGCAGCTTTGTATCAAATACTTGTGATCGGAGAAGCGGTGAAACGTCTTTCGAGCGAGTTTCGTGCTCAACATCCACATATTCCATGGAAGTTGATTGCCGGAATGCGGGATCGTCTCATTCATGGCTATGATGTCATTGATTGGGTAGAAGTGTGGAATACAGTGCGCAGAGATATCCCTGACTTGCTGAGGGAGATAGAAGCCCTTCTCCCATAAGATCATAAGGATTCTTCTGGTGGTTGATTCCCAGCAGGATGGGTGGTAAGAGCAGGGGATCTCTGGATGGTGAGGAGCACTCCTGTGAGGATCAGGGCGGCCCCGAGGTAGCCCAGCGGCCCGAAGCGTTCCCCCCAGGCCAGGTAGGAGACGAGCGCCGCGACCACCGGCTCCACGGTGGCGACCACCGCCGCTCGCGTGGCCTCCAGCCGTCGCAGGCCGGCGTAGTAGGTGAGATAGGCCAGATACGTTGAGCCCACGGTGAGGAGCAGGACGGCGCCCCATGCGGGGAGGGTCGGCGGATGGAAGGAGACCAGGGGCAGCAGGGCAAGGGCCCCCACCGGCATGGCGTAAGCGAAAAGCGTCGAGGTTTCGTAGCGCGGAAGGTAGAGCTTCCCGAACAGATAATACAGGGCATACGTGAACCCGGCGGTCAATCCCCAGAGGATGCCGGTGAGGCTGACCCGCACAGCGCCCCCTTGAAGGCTGACCCNTGCNACCCCGAGCAGGGTGAGCATCAAAGCGGCCAGCTTGCGCGGTCCCATCGCCTCCTTCAGGAAGATCCGGGAGAGCAGGGCCACCCAGGCGGGGGCGGTGTAAAGCAAGACCGCGGCCATCGCCCCGCCGCTCGCCTGCACCGCGAACTGGAAGGAAGCGTAGAACAGGGCCACGCCGACGAGGCCGAAGGCCAGCACGGCCGGCAGATCCCGTNGGGCCACCCGGACCCGGCCGAGGCGGAGGGCGTGGAGGCCGAACAACAGGCCGGCGAGGGTCGCCCGCCAGAAGGCCACCTCCAGGGGCGTCCACCCGGAAGCGAAGGCCAGCCGGCTCAGCGGGCCGATCAGCCCCCACAGGCAAGCGGCGGCGAGGACGTAGAGATAACCGATCATCCGGAGGACTCCGGGGACGGGCTGGGNTTCTGCGCAGGGCCGGCCGGGGCTGCCTCCCGGAGCCGGCGGGCGAGCTCCTCCCGCAACCAGGCCTCGATGTCCTCGACGCCGACGCGGCTCAGGTCGAACCACCGGATGCGAGGGTCTTCCAGCCGGAACCAGTTGTATTGATGGTGCACGAAGGCGCGGGTGGCGGATCGGATGCGGCGGATCGCCTCCTCCAGCGAGATCTCGCCCCGCAGATACGCCCCGATCTGCCGGTAGCCCAGGCCGGTCATGGCCGGAAGCTCCCACGGGTAGCGCTCGGCCAGGCGGCGCACCTCCTCGATCAGCCCCGCGGCGATCATGCGCTCCACCCGCTCGTCGATCCGCCGGTAGAGCTCCTCCCGGGGCCGCGTCAGGCCGACCATGATCGTGGCGTAAGGCGGCGGGCTCTTGCGCCGCTGGGCGGAGAAGGGCTGCCCGGTGCGGTAGCAGACCTCCAGGGCGCGGATCACCCGCCGCAGGTTGCGGGGATCGATCCGGGCCGCCGCCTCGGGATCCAGCCGGCGCAGCTCTTCATACAGGGCTCCGGGCCCCTCCCGTTGCGCCCGTTCCTCCAGGGCCCGCCGCAGCGCGGGGTCCGGTGGGGCCGGAGGGATCTGCCAGCCCTCCACCACCGCCCAGACGTAGAGCCCGGTCCCCCCGACCAGGAAGGGCAATCGCCCCCGCCGGTGGATCTCCTCGATGGCGGCGTAGGCCATGCGCTGGTATTCGGCCAGGGTCAGGGGGCGGTCCGGGTCGGTGACATCGATCAGGTGATGGGGGACGCGGGCCCGCTCCTCCGGCGTGGGCTTGGCGGTGCCGATGTCCATCCCCCGGTAGATCTGGCGGGAGTCGGCGGAGACGATCTCGCCGTTCAGTCGCTCCGCCAGGATCAGCGCGACCTCGCTCTTCCCGACGGCGGTGGGCCCCACGATGGCCACCAGGGGGCGCAGCGGGGAGGGACGCTCCGTCATCCCCGATCCCTCAGAGGATCTCCGCGATGAGCCCGCCCAGCAGGGCGGTGAGCAGCCCCAGGTAGAGGAAGCAGTGCAACCCCGCCGCCAGGTCCAGGAGGGGGAGACCCGGAGCCAGACGGTGGAGGAGGACCATCAGGAAATCCAGGAGGATCAGGCCGACCCCGATGAGGATGGGCAGGCCCTTGTAGTGGGCCAGGAACTCGGCGGTGCGATCGATCCAGCGGTTCAGATCCGACATTCGGGCCCTCGCCGGATTCACCGCACGGGCTCTCGCGAGGCCCGTTCGGCTTCGGAGTGTTCCAGATAAGGGCGGAAGGCAGCCAGCAGCCGGGCGGGCAGCCGGCCCGAGAGGGTGACCTCGCTGTCGGTGTGGGCTTCCCACTCCACCATGCCCTGCTCATAGAACAGGGCGATGAGGTCCCCCCGGCTCAGGGGCAGCCGCACCCGCACCGGCGTGAGGCTCTGATAGAGGATCGCCTCCACCTTGCGCAGCAGGTCCTCCAGGCCGATGCCGTAGGCGGCGGAGATGGCCACGAAGTCGGGGTGCTCCGCGGCCAGGGCGCGGGCCTGCTCCGGGTCCGGAAGCCGGTCGATTTTGTTGAGGGCGGTGATCATCGGGATGTCCTGCACCCCGATCTCCCGCAGGGTGCGGATCACCACCCGGGCCTGTTGCCGGGCGTTGGGATGGGTGATGTCGAGGACGTGGATGATCAGGTCGGCCTCGTTGATCTCCTCCAGGGTGGCCCGGAAGGCGGCCACCAGCGGGTGGGGGAGCTTCTGGATGAACCCGACGGTGTCGGTGAAGAGGGCGATGCCTCCCGCGGGGAGCTTCACCCGCCGCGTGGTGGGGTCCAGGGTGGCGAAGAGCTGGTCGGCCACCAGGACGTGGGCCCCGGAGACGGCGTTGAGGAGGGTGGACTTGCCGGCGTTGGTGTAGCCCACCAGGGCGACCACCGGGATCTGGGCGCGGCGTCGCCGCTCGCGGTAGCGCTGGCGGTGGGCCCGCACCTCCTCCAGCTCGCGCTTGAGGTGGGCGATGCGCTCCTTGATCCGCCGGCGGTCGATCTCCAGCTGCTTCTCGCCGGGCCCCCGCAGGCCCACCCCGCTGATCCCCCCGCGGCCGAAGGAGCCGCCGGCCTGCTGGGCCAGGTTCTGCCAGCGCCGGGTCAGCCGGGGCAGGCGATATTCATACTGGGCCAGCTCCACCTGGAGGGCCCCCTCCCGGGTGTGGGCGTGCTGGGCGAAGATGTCGAGGATCAGGGCCGTGCGGTCCAGCACCCGCACGTCATCGCCGAAGGCGTTCTCCAGGTTGCGTTGCTGNGAAGGGGAGAGCTCATCGTCGAAGATGACCATGTTGGCGTTCATGGCCCGGACCAGGGCGCGGACCTCCTCCACCTTCCCGGGCCCGATGTAGGTGGCGGGGTGGATCCGGCGCAGGCGCTGGACCGCCCGGCCGACGACCTCCACGCCGGCCGTGCGGGCCAGCTGCGCCAGCTCGTCCAGGGAGTCCTCCACGGGCAGCAGCCCCGGCTTCCCGTAGATCTCCGTGCCGACCAGCACGGCGCGATCGACCGGGGCCGTCGTCTCCCGGGTTTCTCGTCCGATCGGACACCTCCTTGTCCGCNGTTAGGGGCGCGGGGCGCCGGACCGGCGTCCTTCCCGCCAGGCGGTCCAGAGCGCCCATCCGAAGACCAGGGCTTCGAACAGGGCGGCGGCGATGAGATAGGGCTCNTAGCTCATCCCTCACCCTCCCAGAGCCTGCTGGAAGGCCTGGATGCGGCGCGCNGCCTCCTCCAGGCGGGGGACCGGCTGGACCAGGGAGATCCGGATGTAGCCTTCGCCGGCCTCGCCGAACATGGCCCCGGGGGCGACGGAGACGCCGGTGGCCTCCAGCAATCGGGCGGCGTAATCGGCGCTGCGCCAGCCCTCGGGCAGCCGCGCCCACACATAAATCGTGGCACGGGGCCGCTCCGCCGTCAAGCCCGCGGCGTTCAGGGCGTCNACCATCACGTCCCGCCGCCGGGCGTATTCGGCGTTGCGCTCGGCCATCCACTCGTCGTCGTGGGTGAGGGCCACGGCCGCGGCCTCCTGGATGGGGCGGAAGTGCCCGGAGTCGATGTTGCTTTTGAGCCGGGCCAGGGTGCCNACCACCTCCGCGTTGCCCACCAGCATCCCCACGCGCCAGCCGGCCATGTTGTGGGACTTGGAGAGGGAGTAGAACTCCACGGCCACCTCTTTGGCCCCCGGGACGCTGAGGACGCTGGGGGCCCGGTAGCCGTCGAAGGCGACGTCGGCGTAGGGGTTATCGTAGGCGAGGAGCAGGTTGTGCCGGNGGGCGAAGGCCACCGCCTCCTTCAGGAACTCCNGGGTGGGGCAGGCGGCGGTGGGGTTGTTCGGGTAGTTCAGCCAGAGGATCTTCGCCCGGGCCAGGACCTCGGCGGGGATCTCGGAGAAATCCGGGAACCAGCCCCGCTCCCGCCGCAGCGGCATGTAGAAGACGTCGGCCCCGGCCGCCAGGGCCCCATCCGTGTAGGTGGGGTATCCCGGGGAGGGGACTAANGCGATGTCCCCCGGGCCCAGGTAGGCCAGGCTCAGGTTGAAGATCCCCTCCTTGGAGCCGATGAGGATCAGGACCTCGCGGTCGGGGTCGAGCTCCACGCCGAAGCGGCGGGCGTAGAAGCGGGCCACCGCCTGGCGCAGGGCGGGGATCCCCCGGTAGCCCGCGTAGCCGTGGGCCCGGGGGTCCCGGGCGCTTCTCTCCATGGCTTCGAGGATGAAGGGCGGGGGGGCCATATCCGGGCTGCCGATGTCCAGGCGGATGACGTCGCGGCCCTCCGCCTGGAGCTCCGCGATCCGCCGCTCCAGGGCGGCGAAGGGATACGGCTTCAGGCGCTGCATGCGCTCCGAGGGGGCAGGCGGCATCTCCCTTCCACCTCCAGGGTTTCCCCTATTTTAATCCGCCGCGGGGATGGGTGCGGAGCCGCTGCCTTTCCCGTGGCCCTTCAAACAG
>JGI26464J51801_1000196_pt1 | contig 15733 bp, 7 predicted proteins | sample PerSpoAPS_AMetaG_FD_51801 | JGI IMG/M metagenome (IMG submission 51801) | reverse complement strand
GTAAACGCTGATAAAACGACATTTATTGATGTTGCTATGAAAGAAGAAGTGATTGGATTGCCAGAGGTTGTTGTTCAAGCTGAAAGACCTTTGATTGACATCTCACAAACGAGCTCAAGATCCATGATCACTGCTGATGACATTTCAGCTCTACCGATAGCTAACTTCCAAGAAGCTTTGCGAGTTTCACCTGGAAATTTCTCCGGTTATGTAAGAGGTGCAAGAAGATATGAGACCAAGTATATAATTGAAGGTATTGATGTTAGTGATAAGTATTATGAGGCTTATACAGCGAACTATGGTGGTGGCTTTTATACAACATACCACGGGTTGAGTTTAACTTTTAGGGAAAATGCAAATATCGCAGATGTGGGCGTTGGCGCAATTGAAGAAATAGGTGTAAACACAGGTGCATCAAGCGCTGAACTTGCGCAAGCGACTGGCGGTGTGGTAAGTATAACTTTAAAAGAGGGAAGAGGCAGAATTTCTGGAAGAGCTTATGTAAGATATGCTTCTAAACTTCCACATAAAGGTCCAGATTTATATTTCGGGATTTTGCCCGATGGAACAACACCAGCTAGTAAGTATTTCGGCGAAAGAGATGCACTTAAAGCTAAAGGAGACCCCGCAAGCTTAGCTAAAGCTGCTCTATACACCTGGACCCCAGGAAAATACTGGTATGGTAATAAACCCACGTCAGAATTTGAAATCTCGCTTGGGGGTGGGTTATTTAGAAATCTCGGCTTCTTTACAGATGTCAAATTTTATGAGACCTACGGACGCTTCCCGAACGAATTTAATAGGCAACTTAACATAGTCGGAAAGTTAACATATAACTTAACACCTGCGATCAAACTCACTGGAATAGGTCTCGTAAACGATCAGGGTTTCTATTTTGGCTGGAAGAATCGTGTATTTAACGAAAATTATAAATTCTTCCTTGAAGGTGTCCCTAAATATACAAAAGGAACCTTCGCCCTTAGCGGTAAAATCACACACGCTCTATCTGCAAGGACATTCTATGAAATACAGGTTTCATTCCTCACAAGCCCAACAGAGGCTGGCTTCGTAGATAGTAATGGCGACGGTAAGATAGAATTAAACGAAGACAAAGGCGACTTCATTAAATTTTCTACGCCAGATGAAATAAAGAAATATATAAGCAAAACCGACAAAACGAAGTTCTTCACAACGACACCGAGAAATGAATCTGAATCCGAAGCCTCATTCCCTTCATCCGGTCCTTATCCACTTGCAAGACCAGGCGCTTACTATGAATATCAACGGCTCAGCCAATTTAATGTCAAAGGTGATATAAAAAGTCAAATTACAAATCATCACCTCCTAAGTGCCGGCTTTGATTTGAAGTTTTATAAGTATACACAACTGAGAAGATACACAATCGTTGGAAGATTTGATGTTGAGGATTATGTCGTGAAACCGTATGAACTTGGCTTCTACGCTCAAGATAAAATTGAATACTCCGGAATAATTGTTAACCTCGGTCTAAGGGCGGATGCATTTAATTCAGGCGCATATGAAATAGATAACTACTTCGCACCTTACACAGTGAAAACCGAGCAAATTCAACTTGGCGGAACAAATGAAGTTCTAACGGTTAATAGATATCTGATCAAAAGAAATACACCGGTAAAGACGAAATGGCTCGTTGGTCCACGAGTTGGTATTTCACACCCGATATCGGATAAAGCATCAATGTATTATTCCTTCTCAAGGTCAATGCAAGTTCCTCCATATGCATCAATTTTTGGCGACTCATATGCAGAAATGCACGGAACTTTGCCAAATATATTTCTTGTTGACCAAGAACCACTTAAATCAACGATTTATGAGATGGGAATTCAATATGTGATATCAAATTATTTCGGAATTGACATCAACGCTTATTATAAAACTATTGAAAATTATGTCCCCCTTGCTTATGGTGTGACACCCAGACCTGGTGTGGCTATAACCTATTTTATCAGGTTTAACGGTGGTTATGCGGATTCAAGGGGAATTGAATTCACTTTAAATAGTAGAGCTTTGCCTGTTGCTAACTTGTTTAGATTATCAGGGAGATTAACCTATGCCTATAGCTACATAAAGAATCTCGTTGTATCTCCCGACGCGCTTCGTGGACAGAATGTAACTGCTTTCTCAACGCTTGGTGGAGATAGCGCAAAATATGGAGGGAAATTGCCATTTGAAAACGCGAAATATTTCGCTGGATATGAAATGAATGTCGTTTCTAACCTTTCTTCTGGCTTTACTGGATATGATAGACCGCATAGAATCAACCTTAATCTTTTCTTTGATTTTCCAGCGCCGTTTAAAGGTATCCCACTTGACTTTAGGTTGTCTACATTCACCACAGCAGCAAGCGGATTTTTGTATCCACTTATTACAGCTGATCCAAGATCAAGAAAATTGGGCGAGGGTCCATGGAACATACGAACGGATATGAAAGTTGAAGCTGGCTACACGATTGGAAGGATCAGAATTTCTCCATACATTGAGGTAAGAAACCTATTTGATAGGGAGAACATCATTGGATATGATAGGACGACCGATGAAGGGCAACTTCTCTGGGAACAAAAGAAAATCCCGACTGGACCGCTTGGTCTTACGGTGTTTAGAGATGGGACAAGCGCCTTTGACATCGCAAGGGAAATTTATTTTGGTATAAATATCAACTTCTAACTCTTAAAAAAATTAAAACGGAGGCAAAAATGAAAAGGTTTTTAATTTTACTTTTCGCCATATTTCCTGTGCTTTCAATTTCACAAGTAAAAATTGATGGTTTAGAACTTTACAAAGGCGCTTCACCAGCTGTTCCAAATGATATATTCCCTGGCTCGGCTGTCATGATCGCTGGCGACCTTTGGGATTCATTCTTACCGATTGGACAGGGCGTGGATTATAGACAAAGGGCAAATGAACCAACTCAACTTTGGAACCTTATAAGAATTGGGAACATTGACCGTCAATGGTCAACACCAACTGCACAATGGCCAGGTGGCTACCCGATAAGCTACTTTTGGGCTCAAGATATAATGGCAGTTGAATATAGCCCTGGGATTAATCCAAGCAAGATCAGAAGCTCAAGCGAAAATTACGCCTTTATGATTTACACAAATAAACTTGACGCCTTGGTTGGGAGAAGCCCTTATTTCATAGGTCCAATATGGATTAAACCTGACTTTACACCTGACCCAACAGGTGATTATAGATATGCGCTTTACTATGAGTCGGGCTTCCCAACCAATCTCGGCGTTTGGGTCACTGTTAGAATTCTACAATTCACCCAAAACTGGAACAATTTTAACGATTTCATAGTCGTCGGCATAACTTTCAAAAACTATGGTATTCTTGATGTAAATGCAGATGGAACGCCGGAGAAAACAAATAACAGGATAAATGCCCTTGTCGTCGGCTGGTTTTCTGAAGTAATGCATAGCGCAGAAGTCGGTGTTACAGGCAGAAGAAGCGCAAACAGGTTTGGTTCAGGAAGAAATAGCGGATATATAGCAGACCCAGATCAAACAAATTCACCCTGGGCTACACTTGTGAGCTATGCGGGAGTTAATCCGGCAAATTATGCATCATACCCTGATCCAAACTCCGTCCCGCAAGGTAAAAGGGACATGGGATTGAACGCATACCCACTGGGATGGTACACTGATGTTTGGTTTGGTAGAACTTTTCTGGCTGTTAAAGCTGACACAATTGGTCTTCCATCAGCTCCAGATAAGAAAACGATCTTTGATAGCCATCCAATTGGAACAGGACCTGAACGCGGTTGGTATCTTTCAGCTGGAACAGGTAGAGGTGGACTTGATAATCGCAACGACGCAAAATTAATACATACAATTTTAATGGGAACTTGGTATAAGGATGGGGGCAAAAGTAATAGCACTACGCTACTTGACCTGAGTCCAAATCCAAACTACTTCCAATCCGGAACCCCCGGTGACCCTCTGTCATTTGTTCCGAAACCCGTTGGTCAAAGAGGAAAGCCCGATGGGGACAAAAAATCTACAAATGTTTTTGAAAATGTTTGGGAAGATGGCTGGACAAAGGGATATTCAGCTCAACACAACTTTGACGGCGACGCTTTCATCGGTTGCGGACCCTTTTCATTAGATGTTGGGGAAGCGATTACAATTATAGCTGCTGAATATGCGGGATTTCGCCTGCCCGGATTGTTAAGGTCGTTACAAGCAGTTAGATGGGCTTATGAAAATAATTTCCAAGTTCCAGCTGGTCCAGGTGCCCCGGATATAAAAGTTGAAATCACAGATGATAATAAGGTCCTTATAAGATGGAAAAAGTCCCCAAATGAAAATGACCCGAACTTCGGCGGTTATAAAATCTACCGCGCAAGCGCATTCCCGAAATTTAAATCCACGGATATCGGCTTCAGAGTTCTTCAAAGATACACCGAACAGATGGAAGAAGGTGAGATAAAAGATGAGTTTAAAGATCCAATCAATCCAAAGTTTGACGCATTTGGGGCTCTTAAAGAAATGCAGGCGGGATTTTGGGGTCCTTATAAAGTCAGAAAAATAATACCGAAATCGCAACTTTCACAATATGCAAGCCCATCAGGCGGATATGACTATGCGTTTAAAGATGATGCTCTTGATGTTTTACTTGGATTTTCATATTGGTATTATGTTTCCGCTTATAGAAATTTGCCGTCACCCCTGACTATCAACGGAAGAACTACAAATGTCCTTGAATCGGGCAGGGTGAATGTCAATGGTGCAAGCGGTTTGTGGGAAGGAACTTATCCATGGGCTACTCAAAATTCATTCTATCCAACCACTGCTGATGGTCAAAAACGTATCGGTGCGACAGTAGTAGTTAAGTCAAGAACAACATCACCAGAAGAGCTTGCCTCAGGTGCTAAAAAGGTCGGTGTTAGACCAAATCCGTATAAAAAAGGCGCTTTCCACGATATTGGAACGCAACACAAACTCTTGTTTTATAACTTACCACAGAAATGCACAATAACTATACTTGATGTATCAGGTCAAATAATTGACAGGATTAATTTCAACACTCTAAATACCAACGATGGAACTTACACCTGGGATATGTTCTCAAAAGATGGAATTGAGGTTGCAAATGGACTTTACATCTATGTCGTTGAATATGAAGGTGGTAAACAAGTTGGTTACTTCGCAATTTTAAGATAAAAATTAACAGGGAGTTTAAAAATGAGGAAAACAGCGATAATTATCTCGGTCATCTTGATAACTCTATCAAACATTCAAGCCCAAGTTAGAAAATCCGGCATAAATTCGCTTGCCTTCCTTAAAGTTGGCGTTGGCGCAAGACAAGTTGGAATTGGCTCTGCAGCAACAACTATAAAAGGCGACCCAAATATGATATTCTGGAATCCCGCTGGGATTGTTCTATCGGACGAAAAATTGGCTGTCTCATTTACATATAACAGGTGGATAGCGGACATTAATCAAGTGGCAGTCGGAGCCGTCTACAATTTAAAAGGGATTGGGAACATTGGAGTCGGAATAATAAGCTTCGGCTTGAGCGGTATAAGCGCTGATAGGGACCTACTTCCACCGGACCTAGCTTATTTACAAATTGATCAACAGACATCCGCAACATACAGTTTTCGCGATTTCGCCCTTATTCTATCATACGCAAGAAATGTCACCGATTTGCTATCGCTTGGCTTTAACTTGAAATACCTAAATGAACGAATTGATGATTTGAGTGCGAATGCGTTTGCAATTGACCTTGGTGCAAATTATAAGATCACGGACTTCTGGAACATTGGAGCTCGTCTCTCAAACCTTGGCTCAGATATAAAATACTACGACATCGCATCGCCTATTCCTCTTTCCTTCTCCATAGGAACATCACTGTTCTACACTTTCCAGAAAAGCTTTACGGGTAGGTTATTCATTGATGTCGTTCAGCCACAGGACCTGCCCCAACTTTTCTTCACTGGTGTTGAGTTTGATGCTTTGAATTTGATCTCGGCGAGATTTGGATACAAATTTAACTACTCTGGGACAAAAGATAAGGGGACTTCATGGCGCGACCCAATTGAGACGACCATTGAAGGGTTCTCCGCTGGCGTTGGAGCAAAGATTGAATTCGGTAATTATAAATTCAGCTTTGACTATGCTTTCACCCAAATGAAAATTCTTGACAGCGTTCATAGGATAACAGTTGGCATCGGGTTAAAGTAACTTCCTCAGACCCGCCCGAGTTGCGGGCGGGTTTCAAATTTTTACCCACAAAGGCAAAACAACACCAAATGGAAACAAAACTCTTAAAAACAACCGTCGTCGGTAGTTACTCGCTTCCGAAATGGCTTGAAATCGTAAGAGATCTTCACAAGCAAGGAAAAATAACAGATGAAGAACTTGAAGAAGCTCACGATAATGCTGTGAAATCATGCATAAAAGACCAGGAACTCGCAGGGGTTGATGTGATTACAGATGGTGAATTAAGAAGAGAAACGATGGTATATTTCTTCACTAAAAGAATTTATGGCTTCAAAAATGATGGTAAAATGAAACCAATTGGAAATCTTGACCCATCTATACAAATGCCTGACCCGATAATTTTTGATAAGGTGAAAAGAATTGGTAGTATCGGCGTTGCAAAACATTGGAAATTCCTTAAAGAGCATACGAGCAAAGAGACAAAGGTTACCATCACAGGTCCTCAAATGTTGGCAAAAAGAGCGACGAATGAATACTACAAAGATGAGAAGGAATTGATAAAGGACCTCGCTGAAATTTTAAGGGAGGAAATAATTGAAGTGGTCAACGCTGGTTGTAAATTAATTCAAATTGATGAACCCGTCTGGGTTGGTTATCCAGAAGATTTACCTTGGTTGGTTGAAATTTTTAACTGGATGATAGATGGAATTGACGCTAAATTTTGTCTACATGTGTGCTATGGAAACTATCAATTGAAACGACTTTTCAAAGGGCAATATGCAGATCTTTTCCCAGCTCTACTTGATGTGAATGCACATCAACTAAGTTTGGAGTTTGCTGTTAATAATGCAGAACCGCTTAAACTTTTCAAAAAATATGGAACTCGCAATAAGGAAATAGTCGTTGGCGTAATTGATGTGAAAGACCCAAATGTTGAAACTCCAGAAATAGTTGCCCAGAGGATAAGAAAGGTTTTTGATGTTATACCACCTGAAAATGTCTGGCTTTCGCCCGATTGTGGTATGAAATTTATGCCCAGAAATAGAGCTTTTGCAAAACTTTGTGCAATGACTCAAGGAGCTGAAATAGTTCGTAATGAAATATCAAATTGATAACGACAATGACTAAAAAGATCACTTATCACTTTGTCTCACAAACCCACTGGGATAGGGAATGGGTTCTATCATTTGAAGAATATAGAGTTATGTTGGTTGATTTTTGGGATGAACTTTTTAACTTGTTTGAAACCGATCCAGATTTTAGACACTTCATGACCGATGGACAAATGCAAATGGTTATGGACTACCTTGATGTTAAACCGCAAAATTTTGAAAAACTTAAAAGTTTAGTTCAAAACGGCAAATTATCAATTGGACCTTGGTATATTCAAATTGATCAGTTCCTGCCAAGCGGTGAATCACATATAAGAAACCTAATGATTGGCATTCAAATGGCTCAGAGATTCGGTAAACCTATGATGATCGGCTACATACCCGACCAGTTTGGTCATATAGCACAAATGCCTCAAATACTTAATGGTTTTGATATTGAAACCGCCGTGATATACCGTGGNTTTGGTGGAGAACCAGGACAGGAATCCTCAGAGTATATTTGGGAAGCACCCGACGGGAGTAAAGTCCTGATGTTTCATCTTCCGAAAGATGGCTACAGCTTCGGTTATTTCGCGATGGACGATGAAGAGACGATCGTTAAACGATTTGAACGGCTAAGAGCTGAAATTGATGCGAGAGCAAACACAAACCATCGTCTTATCCTAAATGGCGGTGACCATCATTTCCCCGACTTTAAAATCACCCAAGCGTTAAAACTTTTGAAAAGTAAATACCCTGACTTTGAGTTCATCCATTCAACACTTGAAAATTTCGCTAACTGCGTCAAATCTGAAATTGACATTGAGAAACTTCCGAAACATCGCGGGGAGACGAGATTTGGACTAAGGCACGCTTTCGCAGTTATCGGGGGAACCGCCTCATCAAGAATTTATGTAAAACAAAAAAATTATTTAGCCCAAATTAAACTTGAAAAACTCCTTGAGCCCCTGAACGCAATTTCATTTATACTCACCGGTAAAGATAGAAGCGAGCTTATAAAATTAGCTTGGTTATATTGCCTGCAAAATCAAGACCACGACACAATCAATGGCACAGCAGTTGATAGAGTGTATCATGAAGCGTTGGTCAGATATCTTAAAATTGACGAGATAACAGAGGCACTCTCTTTCCAAACGACAAATGATATAATTCCATATAACAGCAAATTTTTCAAGGATGATAAACATATTTTCGTCTTTAACCTTTCTCCTTTTGAACAGGATAAAGTCATGGAGTGTGAAATTGAATTCCATCTTCAAGATGTCATCGTCGGATTAAACCCGGATGTTAAACCATCACAAAGTTTGAAGCAGGTCAACGGCTTCAAAATTTTTGATTCTAACGGGAATGAAATTGAATATCAAATATTAAATCGGGATACAAAGTATTCTCTCGTTTGGGGATACTATGAATACCCACATCAAATACTCGTTGACAAATTCAAAATTTTACTTGATGTCAAAACATTATCTCCATTCGGGTGGAAGCGAATTGACATAATCCAAAGCGATTCTTTTCCCGTTTATGAGAAAAAAGTTGGCTATGGCACTGATGAGCTCGGTTGTATTTATATTGAAAACCAATTTCTAAAAGTTAAAGTCAATGAAAACGGCTCTATAAAGATAATTGATAAAGAGAGAGGATTTGAATTTGATAACATGAACATATTTGAAGAATCCGGTGATGCTGGCGATGAGTATAACTATTGCTTCCCCGACAAAGATGAGTTTTACTATTCAATTGATTTTAAGCCAGATATTGAGTTGATTGAAAAAGGTCCTTTGAGATGTGCGGTTAAAGTTGAATATAATTTCCTAGTACCATCATACACCACGCAAGTTGAAAGAAGCAGGGAGAAAATTAACCTTAACATAATTTCAATAATCTCCCTTAACTATAACTCAAAAATTGTAGATGTGAAAGCTAAAATTGACAATAGAGCAAAAAATCACCGCATAAGAGCTGTTTTTGACACAGGTATTAATACAGATGTTAGTTATGCCGATTCTCAATTTTGTGTGGTTAAGCGAGTTCATAAAAAGTATAACTGGGACGATTACCCTTACGAAAAACCTCTTAACCTTGAAGTGTTACAGAGATTCGTCTGTGTTCAAGATGCGGAGAAGGGCATAGCTATCTTTACAAAGGGAATTCCTGAATATGAATTATCCCTTGAGAAACCAGGACGACTTGCCTTAACACTTTTAAGAGGAGTTGGACAGCTTTCTGAGTCCAACCTTAAAACAAGACCTGGTGGCGATGCTGGATGGAAAAATGAAACCCCAGAGGCACAATGCCTCGGTGTCCATGAGTTTGAATATGGCATACTTGTCTACAATTCCAACGACTTTGAATGTGTCGTTGAACAGGCTGAACTATACCATACCCCGAATTTCTATGTCCGCAGAAAACAAGAACTAAAGGATATGGAAGATAAATCTCTCATTGATTTTGAAGGCAATGGNATTTGCTTCAGCTCGCTAAAAGTCGCCGAAGACAAAAAGGGTATAATACTTAGATTGTACAACCCTCTTGAAAAATTTAGCTCTTTCAAATTTAAACCAAATTTTGAATACGCGAGCGTTTCACTTGCGAAGTTAAACGAAGAAAAAATTCGTTCCCTTAAGCCGGAAGAGAACGGCTACTTCAAAATTGATGTTGAACCCTTCAAAATTGTAACTTTTAAAATTGAATTATGATTAAGATAAGAAAAGCTGAAGGTAATTTTCCTGGCGCAATTGAATTTGAAAAGCAAGGCAAAACTATACTTTCAATAGATGGCGTTGGGGAAATTGAAACAGAATCATCCGTTGAAAGGATAACGATAGAAAATTTCATCCCAGGTAAAGGTTCGGTTAGAATTTTCGCAAAGGCAGAGGGATTAAATTGTACGGTGAAAATCTTTGAAAGATCCGAGCGCTATGAATTTAAATACAATATCAAATATAACGGCGAAAATTCTTTTAAATGCAAACTCAAAATAATTTTCAATTTTCTTGACTCAGGTAGTCCAAAATGGCTTGTGCCGGGAATTTTTTACGCAGATAATATGTATGGAAAATCAGTTAGAAAATATCCTAAGTTCAATCCAGTTGAAACCGATCCAGATAATTTAGTATCAAACTATTGGTCTTTTTCATCAAAAAGGGCTTCTATGCCAGCAGTTTTTTGTTGGTTGGAAAATTTCATGGTTGCAGTTCTTACTGATGTTGATTTTTCTCATGGTGTAACTGGGCTGTTTTTCTCCAGCGATCTAAACAACACTGAATTGGGATTAATTTTTCCATTCTCGGAAGAACCCGTCTCTTATACACCGTATCTTGATAACAAGCCGATTGAAAATTTTCTCAATCTACATCCAAATGAAGAAATAATTTTCTCTTTTAAATTGTTTTTCTCAAATTCCGACCCTCACGCTTATGATGAAATAGTCAGGGATTTTTATTACGAAATGAGAGAAAGAAACAAACCATCACCCTGGTTTACACTTGAAGATGGGGCGGATTTATCCGCTTATGGACTTTATCGCTGGCATTTTATCCCGGATCAAGGCGTGATATATGAGACGAGAGGGTTTGATAATGTTCTTAGTTTAAATGTAAAACACGCCGATACGAGAGCTCACATGCACATTTCCTGGGTTAGTGGAATCCCTTATGCATTCGCTTTGTTGAAATATGGCTATTTGAGGAAAAATCTTGATTATATAAACGCCGGTAGAAGCGTGATTGAAAAAGTTGTAACGGAGGGAACTTCGCCAGCNGGNATCTTGTGGTCGCAATGGAAAGCTGAAAACGGCTGGACGGATGGTTGGAATCCAAAACCAGGGCTTACACAAGCGAGAACTTTAAGTGAAGCGATTCTATTTTTAATTCGTGCTTATGATTTTGAACTGAAAAATGGAAATGAACATTTAAGTTGGAGCGATTGCATTTTGAGAAACTTAAATTACGCTGTTAAAATCCAAAGGGAGGACGGAAATTTCGGTTCATATTATAACTCAGCTACAGGAGAAGTTGAAATTTGGGAGGGTTGTGCTGGGTTGATGTGGATTTCGGCGCTTTGCGAAGCGTATAAAGTTTTTAAAGATGAAAAATTTAAAAAATCAGCGATTAAGGCAGGTGAATTTTACAGTAGATATATACTTGACGAGTTAATCTACGGCGCACCAGAGGATGCCTTTATGACCCCAACTTCTGAGGATACTTACAATGCTGTTATATCATATGTGCTCCTTTATGAGATAACAGGTGAGGAAAAATGGCTCAAGCTTGCCGAAAGAAGCGCAGATCTGATGATGACATTTAGATTTTCATATAACTTGACATTTCCAAGAGATACGCTTCTAAACCTTTACAATTTTAAAACGATCGGCGCCGACATCGCCTCTCCAGTGAATCAACACCTGCATAATTATGGATTGATATGTGTCCCGGAGATGCTAAAACTTTATAAATTTACTTCCGACGAGTATTACCTTGACAGAACGATTGACAATATCTGTTTTTCGCTTCAATTTATAGCACGATTTGATGGGGACTTTAATGCTTTTCGCGGTATGATGACGGAACAATTTTACTATGTTGATTGGCTCAGACCTGTTGGGACAATTTTAACGCTTTCGCATTCCTGGTGTCTTGGAATGGTTATTTATGCCTACCTTTCAGTAATTGAGTCGGAATATAAGGACTTGATCTTCAATCGCATAAAAAAATATATGGAGGGTTAAAAGTGAAAACTTACATTAAAACTGGAAAACCNGAATTTGATGAGTTCATCCCTGTTGTAAAATACTTCTTTGACGAAAACAAGGTGGATATCTACATTGACGCAAAGAAAATAACAGTATATATGGAGCCAGATGCTCCATCGTTTTGGATAAGGACAATAGCTGACCACCTACGGGCTTCAAAATACTTTGGCGACTTAAGAAGCGCAATTGAACATTTCGCAGAAACACAAGCAGATAACGGGAGGATATTTGATTATTTCACTGTTTTCCCAGAGAAACTACCATGTGAAAGGGAGAACTGGACTAAATATGTGCGAATACCAGTTGAAGCAGATGTTGAATTTCGCTTTATCAAAGCTATTTACCTTGCTTGGCAATCAACAGGAGATGATGAATGGGTTCACAAACTTATCCCAAAAATGGAAAAAGCACTAAACTACATCATAACACATCCTTGGCGATGGGATAAAAAACTTAAACTTGTAAAAAGGGCTTACACTATAGATACTTGGGACTTCGCTTATACCGCTGGAAAACACAACTGGTTACAATTTCAAATAGATGAAAATACTTTTTGGGGGATAATGCACGGTGACAACAGCGGATACTATGAGGCGTTCTCAATTATGTCATTTTTCTATGATTATTTTAAAAACAAGAAAAAAGCTCACGAATGGAAGACAAGAGCTGAGAGATTGAAACAAAGGATGAACAAAGTTTGCTGGAATGGTAAATTTTATACGCATTTCGTCAAGATTACCCCTGTTGTTATAGAAGGAGTTGATGAGGCACAGCAACTTAGCCTTAGCAACCCGATGGATATAAACCGAGGTGTAACTACTCATAAGATGGCTGTCTCAATTATAAATGAATACCTTGAAAGGAAAAAGAAAACACAAGCTTTCGCTGAATGGTTTTCTATTGACCCACCGTTCCCGGATGGAATCTTTGGAGATGAAAGAATTATCCGAGGTGCTTACTGTAATGGTGGGATAATGCCACTCGTTGGAGGAGAACTCGCAAAAGCAGCATTTGACCATGGATTTGAATGGTATGGTGTTGATATATTGAAAAGGTATTATGATCTTGCTATTACGACGAAAAAGAGTTATCTGTGGTACTTCCCCGACGGAACACCTATGAGCAAAGAAAAGATGACCAGCCCGATGGAACAGCCAAGGGATATATGGGGTTCAAGTGCGATGTTCTATGCTTTGATGGATGGTTTAGCTGGAGTTGAAGACAAATTTAAACTTTTCAGAAAGGTTAAACTCTCGCCCCGTTGGCTATCAGCAGAGGTTGATCAAGCTGAGGTCAGCGCCCAATATTACGCTTCGGGCGAGATATTGTCTTACGAGTTTAAATTTGACGGGGAAAAGATATCGCTTTATGTTTCGGCGAAAAACTCAGAGGTTGAGTTTAATGTTCTCCTTCCGGAGAAAGCAACCGCAAAGAAAGTGAAGTTAAATAAAAGAGAAATTGATTTTAAAAATTTCCGCGTTGAAAAGAGCAATTACGCAAACTTTTCCGGACAGGTTAAAGGCGAGGCAAAGGTTGAGATTTATCTAAAATAAATAGACAAACATAATGAGATTAGCACAAAACATTGATTATGTCGTGCTTGCTTTCTACTTCGCATTAATGCTTGGCATTGGTGTTTATTTCTCAAAGTTTAGCAAAAGTGTAAGGGACTATTTCGCAGGAGGCAATAGAATACCTTGGTGGGTGAGTGGTATCTCGCTTTATATGACAAATTTCAGCGCATGGACATTTACCGCAGCAGCTGGCTTCATTTACCATTCTTCATGGTATGGTGTCATATATATAAGCAGTGGAATAATTACTTACTTTGTCGGTGCACTTTTAACGGCTAAAAGATGGAGAAGGTCGCGCGTTCTTTCACCGATTGAATACACTCAAACGAGATTTAATCACCAGACACAACAATTGCTTGGCTGGGTGATATCTGCAAATTTTATACTTTCTGCAGGGGCACAACTTTCAGCTACTTGTAAATTCCTCGCTCCCCTTATCGGGATTGACCTTGACCTTTTGATAATTGTAACTGGGCTTGTCATTTTAATTTATACATTTCTCGGTGGTTTATGGGGCGTTGTGATAACTGATTTTATTCAGTTTGTTATCTTGTTTAGCATAACTTTGATTATTTCCCCTTTGAGCTTGAAGCTTGTCGGTGGGGTCAAAGGTCTTCTTGAAAAAGCCCCACCCCTTACATTTGAACACTTCTATAACAATGTCCATTACGATTTCCATTTTCTCGTTGCGATATATTTAATAGGAATTTTTGGCATCGCCTCAGGCGCGTCTCAAAGATTTTATAGCGTCGTTGATGAAAAATCAGCGCTTAAAGTCGGGATTCTCGCATCTATTTTATCATTTGCTCAGCCGTTGCTCTTTGCAGTTCCACCACTTGTAGCGAGAGTTATCTGGCCTGACTTATCTCAAGTTGACTTTTTTAAAAAATTCTTTCAACCAAATGATTTGGTCTATCTTGCAGTTGCTTTGAAATTTCTACCAATCGGGTTGGTTGGTCTGCTTATGTCTGCAATGCTTTCAGCAACGATGAGCACGCTATCAAGCGTTTATAACTATGTTGGCTCTATAATTACACGGGATATTTACCTTAGCCTGTTCAACCCTAAAGCAAGCGAAACGAAACAATTTAAATTTGGAAAGATAACCTCACTCGTCCTCGGTTTGATAGTCATCGTTGAAGCTTTGATTTATATTCATAGCGAATTCGGGATTTTTAATATAATGACAACCTTCTTTACACTTTTCAACATCCCGGTCATAATACCACTTACCTTTGGTTTGATTTCAAAACGAATACCACGCTGGGGCGCTTTCCTGAGCATTATCTGGGGGCTTATAGTTGGCGCAATGGCAAGATTTATAGCGGGTTGGTCAATGGGTTTACAAGTTTATCTTGCTGCAGTTTCAACTTTCGCAATACTAATGCTAAGCGATAAAATAAGACAACTCTACCTCTCAAAAAGAAAAACACTCTACATAATTTCTTTACTTACCTCCGTTTTTTATTCGCTCATCTTTACGCTTAATATAAAAGGTGAAATGACAGCAATTAAAGTTATAACTTTAATCATCGGCTCATTTGCGCTTGGATTTTCGCTCGTTTATTCAAACAGGTTTATAAAAGACGACCCCAAGGATAAAGAAATTGTTGAAAACTTCTTCAAAAAACTTGAAACGTCCGTGGATATATTAAACGAGGTCTACGGAAAAGGTGAAAAAGAAGTTTCAACTTTTCCATTCCTTGGAACTGTCCTTATGTTGATTGGCATTTTGATACCTTTTCTTTCTTTCTTTGCTGGTTCCAGAAAGGATATTTCTATATTTCTCGCGATAAGCTCAATATATATCGTCTTCGGTGGTTTGATGATTTACTTTGGCAAAAAAGCGGAAAGAAAGTTCAACCAATACCTTGAATTTGTTAGGTCAAATAAACAAAAATAAAAAGGGAAATCCAATGAAAATTAAAGATGCGCTGAAAAAGGTTACCAGGATAAAATATCACAAAAATTGCGCCCCCGTTGTCAAAACCGTTGCATTAGAACTTAAAAAATTTGTAGAAAACGCAAATCTTGAAGAAACCGAAATGAAAGAATTTGACCTTGAAAGCGGAGTTTTTTACATATCCA
>JGI26464J51801_1000149_pt1 | contig 17621 bp, 21 predicted proteins | sample PerSpoAPS_AMetaG_FD_51801 | JGI IMG/M metagenome (IMG submission 51801) | reverse complement strand
CGGGATCGTAGCAGACAGCGCCGAACCTTGCGGCGTCCCTGACAGCGTTGTTCAAAGTGTGCAGCCAACCCAAAAGTTGCCCGAACATGAAAATGCCCAGCATCAGCAAGACCAAAAGGCTTGCTATTAACGCAAACTCTACTATCGCTTGTCCATGCTTTTTCCGCTTCATAGGCGTCTCACCTTGACAGTCTGGGTGCATTATGCCACAGAACTTCAATCTCTTTCACGACCGTCGTCACTGAGCGCCGAAACCCGCACTTATAGCGATTGCCAAACGCTTGAAATCCCTGACCTGATGAACTGGACAGCGATGGTGGCGAGCAAGAGAGCCATGACTTGAGCCAGAACCGCAGAACCTGTTTTGCCCAAGATTTGGAAGAGTTTTTCGCCGAACATGAGTATCGCCCAAGTGACGAGGAAACTCACGACGACTGCTACAGTGTCAAGGCGAGCCCGTAAGTTGCCTGCAACACCAAAGTTGCCGTGATAGCGCCTGGTCCTGTAAGCAAAGGGCAAGCCAGTGGCACGACGGAAGTCTGTTCCTCCTCATCTGCGCCCCAGTGCCCGAACAGAACGATGCGGACAGCGATGATGAGAAGCAAAAGCCCACCAGCAATTTGCAAGTCAGCCAGAGTCACTCGGAACAAGTTCAGAACCGTGATGCCACCGAGCATGAACAAGACCAAAAGCAGGAAGGCGACGAAAGTCGCCAGAGTGAAAGTTTTTCGCCTCTCGGCACTCGTTTTGTCGTGAGTGGCTGCCATGAAAAGTGGCAGGTTGCCCAACGGGTCGAGAATCAACAGCAGCCAAACTACTGCCTGGACCAACCCGCTCCAGTCCATACCGAACTCACCTCTCACCGCTTTGTGAGAGAAGGCTGCTTGTTATGGCAAAATTTTGGCAGCGCCAGTCAATTAGGGAAGGGATGGGGATGAGCCATGCAATATGTGCCTGTCGGGAGCACAGGCGTGAAAGTGTCAAGATTGTGTTTTGGGACGCTGCAAATGGGTTCGTTTATGGCTCAACTCCCCCGATTCAAGCGGCGGAGTTGCTGATGTTCGCCTTCGAAAAAGGCATCAACACCTTTGACACAGCCCGACCCTTCCGCTCCCGTGATTTGTTAGCCAACGCCTTCAGGAACAACCCAGAGGTCATAGTCATTGACAAATCGCCAGCACGAACTTACGAGGAGATGGAGCGGGATGTCGCCGAAAGTTTGGTTGAGTTGGACCGAGAGGAGGCTGACATTTTCCTGCTCTACGATGTCAGGTCAAGGGAAGACTTTGCCATGAGGCAGGGGGCTTGGGATTACCTCAAAGAGGCAAAGGAGATGGGGCTCGTCAAGGCAATCGGGTTGTCAACGCTCTCTATTGAAGTTGCCCAACTTGCGGCGGAACTTCCAGAAGCGGATTTCGTGCAAGTCGTCTTCAACATTGAAGGGGCTGGGCTCTTGGACGGAGGCAGAGACGAAATGGAACAAGCGATGAGCAGGCTGAAAGAAGCGGGGAAAACTGTCTGCGCCATTAAGCCTCTGGCAGGCGGGATGCTGAGCCGTGATAGGTGGAAGGAAGCCCTTGAGTTCGTGTTCCGACACCCGCTGGTTGACTGCGTTTGTGTCGGGATGACAACTCACGAAGAGGTAGAAGCAAATTGTGCGCTTGCCGACAAGGAAGAGTTGAGCGGCGATTTATTGCAGCACCTAACCCAAATGCCACGCAAACTTGTCATCCTTGATTGGTGCAACGGCTGCGAAGCCTGCATTCCCATTTGCCCAACGCAAGCACTTTACATGCATTCGGGTTTTGCGAAGGTGATTCAAGACCGATGCGACTGGTGTGGGAAATGCGGTCCAGTTTGTCCTGAACAGGCTATCTTCCTGATTCCTGTGCCGCCGACCGAGAAAGTTGAGGAGGCAGAAGTTGAGTAGTGTTTTTCACGGGTGCCAAACCTCAAGCACCCGCTCAACATTGCCCCAATCAGAGCGCTCGGGTTCAATTCGCCCATTTTCGGCGCAGAAGACGAATCGTTGCAAGGCTTTTTCTTTCACCTCTTGACTGACCCACTCCTCGCCGACCACAAAGGGCACTGCCCACGCTTTAGCCTTGCGCAAAATTTGAGCCCTTTCTATTGCCCGCTCAACATCTTCCTCATCAGCGACCCAAGAGATTTCCGCCACGATGATGAGTTTCTGACCTGCGAACTTACCTCGCTTCACTGTCCCGACCCAGAGCAAATCTGCTGCCCTCACATAATCGGCTTCTTGCGGTGTAATCAAGCCTTCTGCCTCTGCNTCGTCCAAAATCTTGTTGACNAACTCNGAAGCATCCCTTCCGCCNCTCAAAAGCACACCCAANTATGCTCCAGCCTTTTGGCGGAAAGAGATTTCCTTGCTCATGCCTTTTAGCCTGCCGACATCGTTCTTCAAATCGTTGACATCACGCTTAAGTCCATCAACATCGCTCTTCAGCACGCCAACATCGCTCTTTAGCCCACCAACATCACCCTTTAGCACGCCAACATCGCCCTTCAAAACGCCGACATCACTTTTCAGCTCACCAACATCGCTCCTTAGCCCACCGACATCGCTTTTTAACCCACCGACATCTCGTTCAAGATTAGCGAGTCGGCGATCAATTGAGCCATCCACTCCGTCGGAAACCTGACTTCAAAGACGAAGTGGTCTGGCAAGATTCGCCGCCTCAACTCCTGCAAAAGTTGCGGGTCTTCGTCAAGAATTCGCAAAAGCGCTTGGATGTCCTCACGGGTGAGAGCCATTTTAGTCACCGCCAAAATTATGCCACGCGAGCCTTGTTTGCAGCCAATCATCGCAGTGCTTCGGCAAGGGCGATAAAGTTTCTGGCAGCATGTTCGCCGTAGATACCCGAAGCAGTCCCGCTCAGGACGAAGCCGTCAGGACCAGCCTTCTCAACCAATTCAAGCCCGCGCCGAACGACCTCTTCGGTCGGCAACTTGTCAAGCACTTCCATGTCGTCCAAGTTACCGACCAGACAAACTTTGCCCTTTAGCAACCTTTTCGCTTCGGCGATATCGCAATCACCCCAAGGCGGCGCTTCAAGGGGATCAAGGGCATCAACACCTATTCGCAAAACCATCGGCAAGTAACGCATGATCGGTCCGTGATTGTGGAAGTAGGCTAAAGCGCCGTGAGAGTGCATCAACGCGACTAAATCTCGGTCCGGCTTGACGACCAACTCTTCGTAAGCAGCAGGTCCGAGTTGCTCTGAGACATACTCGCCACCGACAATTCGGAAAGCATCAACGCCGAACTGACACAGCGCATCAACAAATGGGAGCAACCTATCATTTGCCACACGAACCATTTCAACCATTAAGTCGGGAGCATCAGCCCAAAGCAGGCAAAAATCCATCGGCGAAAGCCATTCAGCAGGGAAACAAATTGCATCGCCGAGCCCGTAAAGGGCGACACCGTTTTCGCCGAGCCAATCCTTTTCGGCGACAAAGTTTTGAGCCGCCCGCCGAATTTGCTCTTCAGTTGGCGGAATGTAAGGCACGGAGAGCAAGCGTTCAACATCGGTTGGAGTTTTGCACGGGAACTCAACGCAAGCGCTGGTGGCAGCAGTTCGCTTAGTCACCCGCCTGAAATCGCCTGCAGGCGAATGGTAAATGGTGACGGTTGCGTCCCCGATGGTAAGCGTTTCAATTTGAAATGAGTTGCCGATGAACGGGTCAACCCCTCCGTGAGCGTAAACGATGATGTCCGTCTTTTCAACCAGTTCCCGTCCAAGTGGGCTATCCCTTGGAATCCGCCCGAACCCCTGAGGCGCAACCGGCACCCTGTCAGGCGTTCCACAGTGAAAAGCAACCATCAACCTCTCCCGCGATGTCATGATGCGCCTTCCCTCGCTCCTTTGAGGCGAAACAAACTACCGTCCATTCCATATGAGGCAAGTTCTACCGCACCCTAAGTCTCTTGACGACCGTTCTCCCGTAGAAGTCGCGAACCCTCAGTATCGTTGAGTGGGGCAAGGTTAAGGTAAGGTTCAAAGAGGCATTTTGCGTCGGGTTCGCAAACTCAAACCGACCCAAGTATTCGCGCCCAAGCCAAACCTCAATCCAGCGAGTCTCACCTTCTCCGCATGTCACTTTCGGGACAGAAATTCGCAAGGCGAACGGCTCGTTTGCCGCAATTTTGTCGGGCAAACTGACTCGCAAAGGCTCGCAAGGTTCTTCAGTTGCACTGACTGCCTTTATGCCCATCGCGCCGACCAAAGCCGCCTTTGCTGCTTGGCGCAGTAAGTTTCGTCGCTTCGTTTTGTCCGTCATGGTTCAACTGACACCTCCCCAATCGGTTCAGCGACAATCTCGCCAATCACTTTTGCCCACTTGACGCCTTTTCTCTCCATCGCTTCCATCAGGTTGTCCAACTTTTCCTTCGCCACACTAATTAAGAGCCCGCCGGATGTCTGAGGGTCACAAAGGGCGATGCGCATCGCTTCAGGGACTTCATCGTGCCAGTGGGTGAACGAGTCGGCGAATTTTTTGTTAGCCCGAGCGCCGCCGGGGTAAACTCGCTGCTCAATCAATTCCAAGACACCATCAAGCAACGGGACTTTTGAGGCGAAAATTTTCGCCCCAACTTTACTCGCCTCAATCATTTCGTGCAAGTGCCCTATCAACCCAAAACCTGTCACATCAGTGCAAGCGTTGACCCCGACTTCAAGCATCGCTTCAGCCGCTGCCTTGTTGAGCGTCGTCATGACCTCAATGGCTTTAGCCACAAGTTCCGGCGGCGTCTTGTCCTGTTTGATGCCGTGATTGATGGCACCTGTCCCGAGGGGTTTTGTTAGGACAAGCACATCGCCGGGCTTTGCGTCGGCGTTCGTGATGACTTTTTGCGGGTGGACTATGCCTGTAACTGTCAAGCCGTAAATCAGGGACGGGTTGTCAATCGTATGTCCACCGATGACAGCCACATCCGCTTCGGTCAACTTATCGTAGCCGCCTTGAAGGATTTGAGCCACCAGCGATGGCTCAATCTGTGCTGCGGGGTAGCCAACGATGTTCAAGGCAGTGATTGGCGTCGCTCCCATCGCATAAATGTCGCTGACAGCGTTGGCAGCAGCAATTGCCCCGAAAGCGTATGGGTCATCAACGATGGGCGTGATGAAGTCAAGGGTTTGAACGATAGCCAAGTCATCTGACAGCCGAAATACTCCTGCATCGTCGGCGGTCTCTATTCCGACGAGAACATTTGGGTTCGGAACTTTGGGCAACTGCTCCAAAATCCGCTTCAGGTCCGCCGGACCTATCTTGCACGCTCAGCCACCTTTGGGCGAAAGCGTTGTCAACTTCAGGACTTGCTCGCCCATGTCACTTACTCCTTTCACCGAAAAGTTTTGTCGCTTTCAACACGCCACCATCGTCACGGCATTGGAGAGTATAGCGAACCTAAAACCGAAGGGCAACTTCCTGCTTCGCTCCTCATCCCTTTCCCTGCAACGGGACTGAGTTGCTGACGGCGTTGACGATGGCTTCTGCGACGGTATGCTGGATGGCGACACACAAAGAATGGAAGTCGCAACTTTTGCTGCCGACGGAAGCGACGGCAGCGAAATCGCCGTCATACATCGTGTGAGCGGGTCGGACGGCAAGCGCCAACCCATTTTGAGCCCACTGAGCCGCTTTAGTTGCCTGAACTTTTGTCAATCCCACATCCGTCACGACACAGACAAGGGTCGTGTTTTCGCCAACAAGCATGGGCGTAAATCCAAAGCCCATCTCGCCCTTCAGCAGGTAACTTTCGGCATCAATCCACTCTCCCGTCTTTGGGTCACGAGCGCCGGCAACGATTTTCCCTGTCCGCCAATCAACTATGTCGCCCCAAGCGTTGACAACTGCCAATGCTGCCACGAAAGCCTTGTCCCCGATTGAGCGGAAGGAAATCCCGACACCGCCGGTCATCGCAAATTCAATTCCTTTGACCTTCCCAACTGTCGCTCCCGTTCCAGCACCGACATTGCCTTGGCTGACTTCGGATGGCGATGCGACTTGACAGGCTTTGTAGCCCCATTCCTTTGTCGGTCGGACTTCAGACGAACCCACACGCAAATCAAACACGACACCNCCGACGATGATTGGGACTTTGGCGACTTGAGTGTCAAAGCCGATGCCGTGTTCTTCAAGCCATTGCATTACCCCGAAGACGCTTTCAAGTCCGAAGGCACTGCCGCCGGTGAAGACGACGGCATGAATTTGTGGGACGAGATGGAGCGGCGAAGCGGTATCCGTCCCGAAAGTTCCCGAAGCGCTGCCTCTAACTTCAACGCCCGCAACCGCTCCCCGCTCAAACAAAATGACCGTTACGCCCGTCTTATTCTCCGAGTCGGTCACATGCCCAACTTTCACGCCCTCAAAAACCGACCAGTCCACATCCGTCACCCCTTTCCGAGTTTGCCACTGGCTAAGTTGGTTTTTAGTAACGCACCGAAAGCGAACCACGCTACGGACTTTAGTCTGCAGTTGATGACGGGAAAACTTGAGCGCCGACTTCAGCCAGCGAAATCACTTGCAGGCAAAAATTCACCGTCGCATCAGTTGTTGGAGCAACTGAAGGGCTTGATAGTGGGAAGGGTTTCGCTCCAGTTCGGTTCGCAACTCGGCGATGGCTTCCTCTCGCAAGCCCTTTTTTGCCAAAGCGACAGCCAAATTGTAGTGGACATCGGGCATGTTGGGGAAGAGTTTTGCCAACCGCCTCAGGACATTGAGGGCTTCTTCAACCTGCCCTAATGCATCCAAAGTGGCGGCNAGGTTCATGAGGGCTGTGGAGTTTTGAGGGTCTAAGGCGACAGCGAACTGGAAGTGCTGAAGGGCTTCGTCGTATCGTCTCATCAAGTAAAGTGCCACACCCGCATTTATGCGAGCCTCCATGTTTGAAGGCTCAAGTTCCAAAGACTGCTGGAGGAGGGAGAGGGCTTGTTCCGGTTTGCCTTGCCTGAGCAGTTTCAAGGCTCGCTTCCTCAACTCTTCGGCGGAAACGGGCTTTCGCTTGAACCATTTCAGCAGACGCCGCCACATGTTCGTCACCACCTTTTGAGTTCACCGCCATAATGATGCCATGAACTTGCAGGGCGATAAACATGTGTCCNNACCGCCNNAAAGAGTGCCACAATGTTGCAGGGCAACGCACTGAAAGGAGGCGAGAACGGATGGAGCGTTGGCGCTACGAGCCTTCCGACGAATGGGACGAATTGGAAGAACTTGAGGACTTGGAAGACTTGCTGCCTGCACTGGGACACCGAAACTGGATTCAAATTGCCGACATGGCTTTCCCATCCCTTGCCTCGCCCGGAGTCCAAACTATCGTCGCCGATGAGGAACTTCTGCCGGTTTTGGACTTTGTCCTCGAAGCCTTGAGCGAACAACCCCACATCCGACCAATCGTTTGGCTGGACGCAGAATTGGATTTTGTCCGAGAGGAATGGGCGCCGGGTATAACGCAGTTCAGGCAAGAGTTGTCAGAACGGCTGCAAGGTCTGCCCGTCAACAAACTCCCTCACGAGCAACTGATTGCCAAGTTGAACGAAGTGAGCAAGCAGTTCCAAGTTGTCGTCATCAAGACGAGGACTTGCTTGCCTTACACCTCGGTCTTCATTGAACTTGACTGCGCTTATTGGGACGAAAACAGGGAACGACTTCTGAGGAGCGCAATGGTGCATTGAAGCGGGATTGCGAATAGGAAGCGAGAGGAGGTAGGAGCGATGAGACGAGTGACGGAGATTCGGTGTGCAGTCGTCGGCTACGGTGGCATGGGCAAACATCACGCGGAAATGATAGGACGGACAGGCACAATGAAAGTCGTAGCCGTTTGCGATGTCGACCCGCAAAGACTTGAAGCGGCGAAATCGGAACTGCCAGGCGTTAGGACTTACTTGAGCGTTGACGAATTGCTGGCGAAAGAGGACTTTGACCTCGCAGTCATCGTCACACCTCACAACACCCACGCACCTTTAGCCCTCAAGTGTTTGAAGGCTGGTAAGCATGTCATCGTTGAAAAGCCGATGTGCCTGACCGTTAAAGAGGCGACGGCAATGATAGAAGCGGCAAAGCAAAAGGGAGTAATGTTGACCGTTTACCACAACCGCCATTGGGANGGAGANTTCATGGCAATTCGGGAGGTTGTGGAAGCGGGACTCATCGGCGAAATCTTCCATGTGGAGATGTTCGGNGGCGGNTACNACAGACCAGGACNTTGGTGGCGCTCCGATAAAGCCATTTCGGGAGGGCTCTTTTACGATTGGGGCGCCCACTACCTTTGGTGGCTGCTGCAACTGATCCCGCACCCAATTCAAAGCGTCGTCGGTGCTTTCCACAAACTCAAGTGGCACGATGTGACCAACGAAGACCATGTCCAAGCGATTATCAGGTTCGCCAACGGAACTATAGCCGATGTCCAGTTCTCCACCATCGCTGCTGCGGGCAAGCCCCGCTGGTTCATCTTGGGCACGGAAGGCGCTATCGTTGACCGATGGGAAGGGAAGTTTTCGCTCCACTACTTCGTCAACGGAATTCGGGCAGAAACGCAAGTGCCTTACAAGGAAAGCAGGTGGTTTGAGTTTTACCGCAATGTCACCAACCACCTTCTGCACGGCGAGGAATTAGCGATAAAGCCTGAACAAGCCCGCAGGGTTATTGCCATCATGGAATACGCTGAGCGCTCTGCCAAACAAGGTGGCAAAGCGCTGCCAATTCCTTACGAGCAAGCCTGAAGGTTCAGTAGTTGACGAAGGGCAACAACCCCATGATGCGGGCTCGCTTGATAGCGACGGCTAATTGCCTTTGGTGTCTTGCGCAATTTCCTGTTTGCCTTCTCGGCAAAATTTTGCCTTTGCTGTCCATNAACTTTTGCAGTCTGCTGACGCTCTTGTAGTCAATAAACTGGACGCCTTCCACACACCATTGGCATCGCTTCTTCTTTTTACGGCGAGCCGTCATTTGCTGTCTCACCTCGTTACCTCCTTATCCTGTGGGATTTTTGTTCAGAACGGGAACTCTTCCGAACCCTCTTCATCCTCAGCGGGCGGAAGTTCTTCAAGAATGGTATCGTCAATAGGCACATCTTGCTCTGGAAGTATATCGCTCTCAAGGGGCGTTGGATAGCCACCTGCCATAGCAGGTGAAGCAGGCGATACCCCTTCAGGCTTTCTGTCCATGAACTGAATGGCAAAAGCGATGACATCAACAGATGTTCGCCTTTGCCCCATTCGGTCAATGTAATTGCTGACTTGCAATCGTCCTTCAACTAAGATGAGCCTACCTTTTGTCAAGTAACTGTGAGCGAATTCAGCCAGCCTGCGAAAGGTCACCACGCGAATGAAATCCGTTTGTTTTTCCGTCCCCCGTCTTGTTGGTCTNTCAACAGCCAAGCGGAAGGAAGCGATGGGAATTCCATCGGGAGTGTATCGGATTTCTGGGTCAGCGACCAACCGCCCAACCAAAATCACCCGGTTGAACATCAACAACCACCTCCGTGCAGGCGTGCATCCTTGCGGCAAAAGTGCAAAAGCGCGGGCAAGTTTTTTCCCCTGCCCCCACTTGTTGCACGCTTGCACGCAGGTGTCTACGCCCGCGTTTGGATGACCATGTGACGCAAAACCCTTTCTTCCAGCCTGAGCATTCGCTCCAATTCTGCCACCAAGTTGGGCTTAAGCCAGAAGTTGAACACGACATAAACGCCGTGAGTTCGCTTCTTGATTTCATAAGCCAACTTGCGGACATCAGAAACGCGAACATTGTCAACGATGCCTTCCCGCTGTTCCAAGAAGTTCTGAATCTTCTCAATGAGCGAGTTGAGTTCATCTTTTGGCAGTCCAGCGTCAACGAGGAAAATCAACTCGTAACTCCGAGCACCTTTGGGAGGCTCCTTTTTCCGCTCAGGTGCAGCGACTGCCACCTCCGTCGTGGTCACATCCGCCGCCTCAATGACTTGTTCCTCGTCCGTCGCCTCAACAGTTTGTTCCTCAATGGCTGTCGCTGTTTGGCGTGTCTCTTCAACAGCCTCTTCGCTTTGGTCAGGCACAGTTTCGGTCAACTTTTGCTCTGTCTCACTCATTTCCTTCCCTCCTGATTGCTTGGATGGATTGCATATAGGCAATTGGCTTCCCGATTTCCCCTCGCTACGCCCGACAATTATAGCACATTCACCGCGCCATGCTTTGCTCCGTTGCCTTTGCAATCCCTTCAAGGAGTTTTTGAGCCATCTGCTCCACAATTTTTCGGACCAATTGCTGGACGAGGGCTCCGCCTATGGGCACTCGATATTCGTAGCTGACTGTAAGCACCATCCTCGTTCCTTCAGGGTGATGCTCAAAAACCCACTCGCCCTCATACTTGTCCAAGTCCCCCTCTTGAAGCGCGAACCTGCAAACTTTCCGCTCTTCATCCCACTCGTCCCGTTCAACCCATCTTGCCTTCAACCCAAACATAGGCACCGACGCTTCCCACTCACTTACGACAACTTTTCCGTCCTCACTTCGTTCCAAGACCCTAATTGCGGTCACATAGTCAAGCCACTCAGGGAAACGCTCAACCTGTCGGGCAATAGTGAAAACTTGTTCCACAGGCGCACGAACGATTTGCTCAACAGTCAAAGTCTCAGCCACCGAACTCACCCCTTTGCCCCGAACTATTTCAGCGAAAGCAAGTAAGCGACCAATGCTTCCAAATCCTCCTCGCTACCCTCAAAGGGTGGCATAACTGTGTTCGGGTTCAAGGTTTTAGGGTTGAGCAGGATTCCCTTCAACTTCTCAGCGTCGTATTTGCTGCCGATTTTGTCCAGACTTGGACCTGTGGTGCCACCGATCCCGCCAATTGCGTGACATGTGGCGCAACCCGTTTCGTCATACACTGCCTTGCCCCGTTCTATCTTCGGGTCAGCGGCTTGTTGGCTGACCCTTTGCTGGTTGCCGTTCGCTGAAGTTTGTGAATTTTGTTGCTTGCCACAAGCGATAAGCAGCGCTATCAGCGCTGCAAGGGCGGTTATCTTCAACACCTTCATGGTGCTCCCTCCTTTGCTGCCAAGATTTCTCGCTACAAATCCATTCGCACCTCAAACTCCTCCACGACTGGGTTCGCCAAGAGTTGGCGGCACATCGCCTCAACTTGTTGCTTGGCTTCGTCGCCATTGACATTTTCGTCAAGCCAAACCTCAATGAGTTTGCCGATACGAACTTTTTGGACTTTGTCGTAGCCCAAGTTTCTCAAAGCCCTTTCCACGACCCGACCCTGTGCGTCATCCAAACTCGCTTTAAGTCTCACCAAGACCGTCACTTTCGGCAAAGCCAATCCCTCCAGTTTCAATTCTCCCGCGTTGCGCGACTCGCTCTTGAAAATGTCTCGTGATTTGCCCTTACGATTTTGCCACAGCGATGCGACACAATTTTGGTCACGGTGACCGAGATGGCGACTTGGATTTACCTTGTCAGGCACGGTCAGACCGTTTGGAACGAAGAGGGGCGATTGTGTGGCAGTTCGGATGTGCCACTGAGCGACGAAGGTCTGGCTCAAGCGCGAAAGTTGGCGGCACGACTCAAGGATATTGGCATAGCAGCAATTTACTCCAGTCCCCTCCTTAGAGCCCGTCAAACTGCAGAAGCAATCGCTGCCCACCACCGCGTTGAAGTGAAGATTGAACCTGACTTGCGAGAGATTGANTACGGCGATTGGGAGGGACTCAAAGTCGCAGATGTGCTNGAACAATTTCCAGAANTTGAGAAGTTGCGGCGGGAAGAACCNATGAAGTTCGTTGCGCCAAACGGCGAGCCGATGCGACAGTTCGCCGAACGAGTGATTTCCGCCATTCAAAGGGTTGNCGCTTCGCACGCTGATGAGACTNTTTGCGTCGTCGCCCATCAAACTGTCAACCGCTTCATCCTTTGCTGGATTCTCCAATCCCCGCACCCCGCACATCGCACTCCGCACTCGTTAGACTTTCGCTTTTGGCGACAATTGCGCCAAGACCCTGCCTGCGTCAATCTTTTGCAAGTGAGGGAAGACGGGCTGTGGCGTGTTTGTCTTGTAAACGACACTTGCCATTTGGTGGGTTGAGAGTTGAGCGTTGCGCGTTCAAAAGGGCTTACGAGCGCCTTCAACTCTCAACGCACAACTCAAAAATTGAGCCGAGGTGAAAGTCATGCCGTCGCTGCGGCGAACTCGCAAGAAATTGCAAAAGCAGGTCATCCGCTGGACAATTTGGTTGGGCATCACGCTTATCTTCGTCCTCGGCATGTTCAGCGGTTTCAGTTGGGTTGAGAGGCAAGTTAGAGGTCTGAACCTGCCGAGAACTATCGCTCGGGTCAATGGAGAGGAAATTCCGCGCCAACAGTATGAGCAAGCATTGATTCGCCTCACACAGTTCGGTTCTCACCGATTGAGCCCACAGGATTGGGCGTTCTTTAAGGAGCAAATCTTCCGCGAACTTGTGGACAATGAGTTGCTCAGACAAGAAGCCTACAGGCGCGGGTTGAGGGTAACCAGAGCCGACATCAACAAGCGCATTGACGAACTTGTGCAACTTCAATTGGTCAGCGCCAAACAGCAATACGAGCGAGACAAAGATTTCCGGGATTTCGTCAGGCGCCAATATGGCTCTTTCGATGCGTTGGCGAGCGATTTGCGCCGACAACTTGGACGGCAAAGAAGTGCGTTTGAGCAGGATTTGCTGATGGAGAAGTTGCAACGGTCAATTGAGCAGGAAGTCAAGGTCACGGAAAAAGACCTGTTGGACACCTACACCAAGTTTCGGCTAAGGCACATCTTCGTCAGCACCGACCGCTTCTTGCCCAAAGGCAAGCAACCAACTGACCAAGAGAGGGTTGAAGCCAAAAGGAAGGCGTTGGAACGAGCGAAAGAACTGAGGGAACAGGTCATCAAGGGCGAAGATTTCGCGAAACTCGCTGAGAAGGAATCCGATGACCCTGTGACCAAACGCAAAGGTGATTTGGGAGAGTTGAGTTTGGACGCGGCGCGGTGGCGGATCGGCGAAGACGCTATGTCAATCTTACCCAAGTTGAAGGTCGGCGATGTGTCGGAACCCATTGAGGGCTTCAACGGCTACCACATTGTCAAGTTGGAAGGGAAACGGGTTGAACCGCCTGAAGACTACAACAAAGTCCGATATCGGTGCGAGGAGAAGAAGTGCGGTAATATCTGGCTGGGCGAAAGAGGCGAGAAGAAGTGCCCAAAGTGCGGGAGCACCAAAATCAAGCAAATCGGTGAGCGGAAAAAGGAACTTTTGGATGAACTGAAGCAGCAAAGAGTGCAGGAGAGGCGGATGAGGTTGCTTCAAGAGTTGCGGGAGAGGGCGCGAATTGAAATCTACGACCCTGAACTCAAAGCCATCGCTGCATCGCGGGAAGGCAACACTGAAGAGGCTATACGCTACTACCGGGAAGCGTTGAAAATCGCTTTGGAAAACCCGGAAGCCCGCCGGCACTTCCTGTTCCCCGACCTGATTCACTACCAACTGTCAAGGCTATACATGGGGCAGGGAAAGTTGAAGGAGGCGGAGCGGGAAATCCGAAAGGCTTTGGACTACTCCGACGACAACGAACTCCACATCCAACTGGGCAGCATCTTGTTGTTGCAAGGCAAGAAGGATGCTGCACTCAAGGAGTTCATGAAGGTTGCTGAGTCAAGTCCAACCCCGAGCCAGAGGCTTGTCCTCGCCAATTACTTTGAGCAACTGGGACGCAAAGACTTGGCAGAAAAGCAGCGAAAGTTAGCAGAGAAGGAAGGCGGTTCCGGTGGTCTCTCCATTCCCCTGACCGTCCGTTAAGAAAAATTCGCCGACTAAAGTCGACGAAATTTCGGACACAAAAAGTTGTGAGTTGCGGGTTGTGCGCTCTAAGAGGAAAACCCGACTTGCAACGCTCAACTCTCAACCCTCAACGCGCAACCCAAATAGCGGTTTGAAGGCGAACCCTAAATCAGTGCAGAAGTGCTGAGTGCGAAGTGCAGTTGCTAAACACGGGAATTTTCGGCAGTGCGGGAGCACTGCCCTCCAGAAAAGTTATTCACCAGTCGCTAATCGCCAGTTGCTATTTGCCGTTCACTATTCGCCATTCGCTACTCGCTATCGTTTTGGCTCAGCAGGAGCCTTGCCCTCCCAATTCATTCCGCCCCTCGTCCCACGCCCCGTTTTTAAGTCGGTGGCTACGAAAACGAAGCCTGCTAAAGCAGGCTGAAAAACTGGAGGGCGCATCTCATGATGCGCCGAAATTTTCGGCAGTGCAGGAGCACTGCCCTTCAGAAAACTCGTCTTTGTCCACCGACTGAGGTCGGTGTCTATAAAACAAAGCCTGCTAAAGCAGGCTAACGAAGTTGCAAGTTGTGGGTTGCGCGTTCAGAGAAAAAACCTAACCCGCAACTTTCACCCCTCAACGCGCAACCCAAATAGTAGCCACCTACCTTGGGTGGGTGGTCAAAACTTTCATTCGCTACTCGCCACTCGCTACTCGCTGATTCAAACGACCGCAAAATCGGGTTCATCGCCCCTCAAAACTTTCAAGACCTGTTCAACCACAACTAAAGCCATGCGGTTGAGGGTTTCGGGAGTGTGGGAGGCGACATGGGGCGTGCCGATGAAATTTGGATGCCTAAAAATCGGGTGACTTAAATCGGGCGGCTCGTTCGGGAAGACATCCAAAGCGACACCGGCGAGTTTGCCCGATTGCAGCCCCTCGTAAAGTGCGTCTAAATCGCAAACTTCCCCGCGGGAAGTGTTGATGAGGAAAGCCCCGCGCTTCATCAGTCCCACCCGATCACGATTTATCAGCCCTCTCGTTTCGTCCGTCAAAGGGACATGGAGCGAGATGAAATCGCTCTGGCTCAAAAGTTCCTCCAGAACGGCGCTTTCGGCTCCGAAAGAAGCCACGACCTCAGTCGGGACGAAGGGGTCATAAACCAAGACCCTCATCTTGAAGGCTTTTGCCCTTTCCGCTACTGCTCTCCCGACATGACCGAACCCGANGATGCCGAGGGTTTTNNCTTGCACTTCCGCNCTTTGCTCTGTCCAACGCAAACGGTATTCGCCTTTGAGCAACGCTTCATGCCAAAATAGCAATCGTTTAGCCAAAGCCAACAAGAGTGCGAAAGTGTGTTCGGCAACCGCATCGGCATTGGCGCCGGGCGTGTAAACAACCCTAACCCCTCGCTTCCTCGCTGCATCTAAATCAACATTGTCAACCCCAACCCCGAACCGACCGATGACCTTCAGTTTCGGAGCGCGGCTCAAAATTTCGTCATCAACATAAGGCATGTTCCGCAGGATCAAACCGTTGGCTTCGCTTACGGCAAGAAGGAGTTCGTTGCGGTCAATAGAGACGCGCTTTAACTCCACTTCCCGCGACAGTCTTTCTTCCGCAACCCTCGGGAAAGTGCCGCAGAGAACCACCACTGGTCTCATCTCGGTGCCCTCCACGAGCCTTTGCGAGAAAATTGAAGGGGCAGGGGCGAACCCCTGCCCTCGTCGTTGCAAATCATTGCCCCACGATTTGCTTGAGGGCTTCCATCGCCTCGTCGTAGTTTGGCTCGTTGGTCACTTCGGGCACAATTTGCTTGTATCGGATAACGCCGTCCTTGTCAATAATCCAAACAGAGCGCGCCAGAAGTTTCAGTTCCTTGATGAGCACGCCGTATTTGAGCCCGAAGTCTCGGTCTTGGTAGTCGCTTAGGACCTTGATGCGGTCAATGTTGTTTGCGCCGCACCACCTCTTTTGTGCGAAGGGCAAGTCAACGCTGATGTTGACAACGACGACATCCTCGGACAAGTTGGCAGCCAACTCGTTGAACTTGCGACCTTGAAGGTCGCAGACAGGTGTGTCCAGTGAAGGGGTGACCGAGATGAGAAGGACCTTGCCAGCGAAGTCCTTAAGGGTCACTGGGTTGAGGTCGGTATCAACGACCCGAAAATCGGGTGCTTTCTCGCCCACTTGCAAATCTGGACCCAGAAGGGTCAACGGGTTGCCGCGAAAGGTCACGACATTCGCTCGCTCCTGAACCATGACTCGTTCCTCCTTTGCGAAGTTTTGAGTTTGAAAAAGCGCCGACACAATTATAGCGATGTCGGCAAGATTAGCGCTCACGAAGGGGGCTTGAGCCACAATGCAAGTCGGGATGACAAAAGAGAAAGGGGCGCAACGCCGTTACTTGATTGGCTTGACAGTTGCTTTCGCCGCTTTCCTTCTTCTGCTTTTGCTGCCTTTCAAACTTCCGCCTTCTCAACATCGTCTTTTGGCAGTTTTGGGCTTCACCTTCACTTGCTGGGTCACGGAAGCGTTGCCCTTACCTGTGACGGCACTTTCTGCGATGCTGTTGTGCGTCGTGTTAGGGATTCTGCCAGCGAAGCAAGCCTTTGCCCCTCTCGGCAACCCCATCATCTTTCTGTTCCTCGGCGCATTTTTGTTGGCTGAATCGGTCCGAACCCACGAGTTAGACCGGCGGATGGTGGAATGGCTTTTGTCAAGGAGTTGGATTGCCCGCACGCCGCTCCGAATTTTGGTTGGGTTCGCTGTCGCTGCTTGGACAATCTCGGGATGGATGAGCAACACCGCCACAACGGCAACCCTCTACCCTTTGGCGTGGCAGACATTCCAAGGGATGAGAACCCAGTTGATGCGACCTGAAAATTTTGGGCTGGCTTTGATGCTCATTTGCGCTTACGCATCTTCCATCGGGGGCATCATCACGCCCATTGGCACACCACCAAATTTAATCGGGCTGGGCTTCCTCGCAGAGCAAGCGAATGTCCACATCGGGTTTCTGCAATGGATGTTCGCCGCAACTCCCATTGGCATTTTGATGCTGATTTGCTTGCTAACTGTTGCGTGGCTGAGGGTTCGCAAGGGACTGGAGACCAAAGACTTGGGAGCGGTTCTGGTAACTCAGCGATTGGGAACTCCGCTGACGAAAGGCGAGCGGAACACACTCATCGCTTTCGGAACAGCCATCAGTTTGTGGCTAATTTCTGGTTTGGCGTCGCTAATCCCAGAGAAACACTTGCACGCCCACACGCCTGCACTCATCTCCGTTGTCGGTCAAGCGGTGGCGTTCTTCAAAGAACTCCCCGAAGCGGTTCCAGCCTTAGTTGGAGCCGTCATGCTTTTCCTTTTGCCTGCGGAAGAAGGGAAACCGACTTTGAGTTGGAAGGATGCCCAGCGGATTGATTGGGGCACGATTTTGCTTTTCGCTGGCGGGCTGGCTTTAGGCGATGCCATCTTTCAAACGGGGTTGGCGAAACGCATCAGCGAACTCGTCACCAAACTTCCCTTTGCCGATACCCAACTGGGCTTGACAATTTGGGGGACTTCAATCGCTGTCTGGTTCACCGAACTGGTGAGCAACACTGCTGCCGCGAACATTTTAGTGCCCATCGTTCTGGCGACCGCTAAAGAAGCACAAATTTCGCCAACTCTGCCGGTGCTCGGAACCGTTATAGGTTGTTCTTTCGCTTTCATGCTCCCAATTTCGACACCGCCCAATGCCATCGTTTACGCTTCAGGTTTAGTGCCCATCAGGCAAATGATGCTTTGGGGCTTCGTCCTTGACATCTTGAGTCCAATCGTCATCGTCGCAACCTTGTT
>JGI26464J51801_1000125_pt1 | contig 19005 bp, 18 predicted proteins | sample PerSpoAPS_AMetaG_FD_51801 | JGI IMG/M metagenome (IMG submission 51801) | reverse complement strand
ATGGTGATGGACGATAGGATGAGGAAAGAATGGGCTTACAAGAGGCTAATAAACGAGAAGATACCGATAGTCTTTGACGACAGGGAACCTTTTATGCACGACAAATTCGTTGTGATAGACTCTCAGGTGGTGATCACGGGTTCAACGAACTTCAAAGAAAGCTGTATATACAGGAACGACAACAACCTCGTTGTGATAAATTCCCGACCCATAGCCCTGAATTATCTCAAGGAGTTTTACGAGATGTTTGAGGATAAAAGATTCGGGGCCNTTTCNCCGAGGAACACGGATTGCTGTTTTAGGTTGGGAAACTATAGAATTGAAGTATATTTCCCACCNGAGGATGACGCGGAAGGAAGGATAATTGATTTGATAAACTCCGCAAGGAATGATATAAAGTTCGCGGCTTTCTCCTTTACGGATAACCAAATCGCAAACGCCATTATTTACGCCAAAAGGAGGGGGGTAAAGGTAAGGGGGGTGATTGAAAGCAAGGGGATAAAAAATTCGGGTTCGGAATACGACAGATTTTTGAAAAACGGGATAGAGGTTTTACCGGATGGGAACCCATACAACATGCATTCAAAGTATATAATAATTGATGATAGCGTTGTGATAACGGGTTCTTACAACTTTTCGAGGAACGCCCAGGAGTTCAACGACGAAAATGTCGTAATAATTTTCAGTAAGAGGATAGCCCAAAGGTATTCGGAAAACTTTGAAAAAATTTACGAGGAGGCGAGAAAACTAAACCCCCTTTAAAATACCTATATGCTCTGGTTAGTTGGAGCATTTGATATATCCTTTGGAGTGCATGGGAGGATTCCCTTTGAGGATTTCTCAAATTACGCTTCAACAGGCGTAGGTGCGGACATAGGGATGCGGTATTTCTTCGGAGCTTTCCAGCTCTTCGGATTATCCCTTGAGGGTGGGGCGACCTATTTCTTCCAAAAACCCTTTTCCGACAGCAGTTCAAAATTTAAGATAAGGAGAATAAGCCAAACCAACTATTTCCCCTTCCATGCGAACCTACTTATGAAGTTTTACGTTGGGGAAAACATGTACGCCCTCGTGAGCCTTGGAGGGGGAGGAAACTACACGATTCTGAACACAAAATATACCACATACAAGCTTGATACCGTATCAAACGTATGGACGGAGATGGAGAAGGACAAAAGCGATGTCCAAAGCTCCTTCGGATACCTACTTAACTTCTCCTTCGCTTTAAGGCTTGAGGAATTTGACGTTTTTGCCGGGGTTAATATCTTCTCAATTAAGCCCAAGGTTTTCAACCTTCTAAATGGTCAGTTTGAGGAGAAAAATTTGGCTTATAGCAATTTCTACTTTGGGGTGAGGTATTTCGTAAAGTTCGGTATATGAGGCCCCGTTTGCTCCTCGCGACCTCAAATTTACACAAGGTCGTTGAGATAAGGGGTATTCTAGGAAGATGCTTGGAGATATTGTATTTCGGGGATTTCCTTTTGGAGACGCCGGAGGAATGGGGTAGAACTTTAAGGGAAAACGCGTTAATTAAGGCAAGGTATGGTTATGAGAAGACTGGATATCCTTCCCTTGGGGAAGATACGGGGCTATTTGTTGATGCTTTAAATGGGGCTCCCGGGATATTCTCCTCAAGGTTCGCGGGGAAAAATGCGACGGATAAGGAAAATAGGGAGAAGCTCCTTTATCTTATGAAGGGTGAGGAAAACAGGAAGGCGAGTTTCGTAACGGTTCTTGCGTACTACGATGGGGAGAGGGTTGAATTTTTTGAGGGTGTCCTTGAGGGGGAAATCTCAAGGGAGGAGAGGGGAAGCTTTGGTTTCGGTTACGACCCCATTTTTATCCCGAAAGGTTATAATATGACTTTGGCGGAGATGGGTATGGAGGAGAAGAATAGGATAAGCCATAGGTATAAGGCGTTAAGGAAGTTTTTGAAATGGTACGTGTCGGTTTTATAGATACATCCCCCTTTTGGAAATACTCTTATGGGGAGTATCATCCCCTGAAGATGTACAGGCTATATTTAACCCAGGAACTTCAGAGGGCAAAGGGTCTCCTTGTGGGGGTTGAGATCATATATCCCAAAATGGCGGATATGGGTTTAATTAAGAAGTTCCATTCGGAGGATTACCTTAGGGTTTTGGAGTTGGCGGACGAGGGGGATTGGAGGGATTATATGATATATTACGGTTTGGGAACGGGGGATTGTCCAGTCGTAAAAGGTATATACACCGCATCCCTACTTTCGGCCGGGGCATCCCAACTTTGCGCGGAGTACATAATCAAGGGAGGAAAATTCGCCTTCAATATGGCGGGGGGATTACATCATGCCATGCCAGACAGGGCAAGTGGCTTCTGTTATATAAACGATCCTGTTATTGCCATTTTTAAGCTCTTAGAGAATTTCAACAGGGTCCTATACCTTGACATAGATGCGCACCATGGGGATGGGGTTGAGAGGGCGTTTTATTCCGATCCTAGGGTCTTTACTATAAGCACCCACGAAAGCGGGAAATATCTATTTCCGGGTACGGGTTTTGAATACGAGATGGGGGAAGGTGAAGGTTTTGGATATTCCCTAAACTTTCCCTTTCCACCGAACTCNGGGGATGATGTATATATCTGGGCTTTTGAAAATGTAATAAAGAGGGCTATAGAGAATTTCAAGCCGGAGGTTGTTGTCTTGCAATCGGGGGCGGATGCCCTTAAGGGGGACCCTCTAACCCATTGGAATTTAACAACAAACTCTTACATAACGGTTTATGATTTTGTTTTAAGCTTGGGAATTCCCGTTCTNGCTTTGGGAGGNGGAGGATACAACGTTGGGAATGTTTGCAGGCTTTGGACTATATTGTTATCAAAGCTTACGGGAAAGGCCATAGATGACCAAGTTCCTGAGGAATGGAAGGAAAGGGCAAGAAGGTACGGGGTGAATATAGAAAAGATATTTGATTTTGAAAGGACGACTTCAAGTTTTAAGGTTTGGGATGAGGTGAAAAGGGTCGCAGATTACTTGCTTCAAAATCATCCAATTTTAAAATAAAAAAAATGGATGGTAGTTGGGTGGGGGTGAGGGTTTAAATGTACTCTGAAAGGAGGTGTTCCAGCCGCACGTTCCCGTACGGCTACCTTGTTACGACTTCGCCCCAGTCACCGAGTTTGCCTTCACCCCACCCTCGGTGGGGCTTCAGGCACCCCCGGCTCCCATGGCGTGACGGGCGGTGAGTACAGAGCCCGGGAACGTATTCACCACCCCATAGCTGATAGGTGATTACTAGCGACTCCTCCTTCATGCAGGCGGGTTTCAGCCTGCAATCCGAACTGGGGGCGGTTTTAGGGATTCGCTCCCCCTCGCGGGGTCGCATCCCTCTGTACCGCCCATTGTAGCGCGTGTGTAGCCCCGGACATAAGGGCCACACGGACTTGACGTCGTCCCCTCCTTCCTCCGGCTCCTCGCCGGCAGTCCCCATAGAGTCCCCGGCATCGCCCACATCCGTGGGCGACCCGCTGGCAACTATGGGCAGGGGTTGCGCTCGTTGCGGGACTTAACCCAACATCTCACGACACGAGCTGACGACAGCCGTGCAGCTCCTGTCCCGCCTGCCTACCTCACCGGTAGGCTCACCTACCCTTTCGGGTAGGCTTGACGGCGGGATGTCAAGCCCGGGTGAGGTTCTTCGGTCAGCATCGAATTAAACCACGCGCTCCGCCGCTTGTGCGGGCTCCCGTCTATTCCTTTGAGTTTCACCCTTGCGGGCGTACTCCCCAGGCGGTGGGCTTATCGGTTTCCCTTCGCGACCCAGCCTTAACGGCCAGACCGCTAGCCCACATCGTTTACTGCTGGGACTACGGGGGTATCTAATCCCCTTTGCTCCCCCAGCCTTCGGGCCTCAGCGTCAGGTACGCCCCAGGAGGCCGCCTTCGCCTCCGGTGTTCCCCCCGATATCTACGCATTTCACCGCTACACCGGGAGTTCCGCCTCCCCCTGGCGCCCTCTAGCCAGGTAGTCTCGGGCGCAGCCTTGGGGTTGAGCCCCAAGATTACACGCCCGACACACCCAGCCGCCTACACCCCCTTTAAGCCCAGTAATTCCGGGCAACGCTCGCCACCCCCGTCTTACCGCGGCTGCTGGCACGAGGTTAGCCGTGGCTTATTCGCGGGGTACCGTCAGTCCTTCGTCCCCCGCAAAAGCGGTTTACACCCCGAAGGGCTTCTTCCCGCACGCAGCGTCGCGGGGTCAGGGTTTCCCCCATTGCCCACATTTCCAGCCTGCTGCCTCCCGTAGGAGTGGGGCCCGTGTCTCAGTGCCCCTCGGGCCGACCGCGCTCTCACGCCGGCTACCCGTCTTAGGCTTGGTGGGCCGTTACCCCACCAACTACCTGATGGGCCACCGCCCCCTCCCAGGGCGGGTCCTTAAGACCCTTTCCTCCCTCAGGGATGCCCCCAAGGGAGCGTATGGGGGATTAGCCCACCTTTCGGCAGGTTATCCCCCTCCCCAGGGCAGGTTAGCGGTGTATTACTCCGCCGTCCGCCGCTGGGAAGACCCATATGAGCCTTCCCCGCTCGACTTGCATGGCTAAGGCACGCTGCCAGCGTTAGCCCTGAGCCAGGATCAAACCCTCCAAAGCTAATATCTCACCCTCTCATCCCCTCACCCCCACCCTCTCCTACCATCCCAAGCACTCAATAATGCCTCATTTTTACCCCACCGTCAAGTAACCCCCCAACCCTCTCCATCTCCCTTATATACTCCTCGTATAAAGGGAAGGCGGAAGTTAGCTCCTTCACCTTATTTCTCACCTTCTTTATAACCTCCTCGTTTCCTTTACTCTTTAAAACCTCCGCTATCATCTTCCCTATTTCCCTCATCTCCTTCTCCTTCATACCCCTCGTGGTAACCGCCGGTGTCCCTATCCTTATCCCGCTCGTTATCCATGGTTTTTGAGGGTCAAAGGGTATAGTGTTCTTATTTACGGTTATGTGCGCCATCTCCAACCACTCCTGCGCTTGCTTACCCGTTATTTCTAAATTCCTCAGATCCACTAACATTAAGTGCGTATCCGTCCCATTTGATACCAGTTTAAGACCTTCCTCAAGCAANGTTTGAGNTANGGCNTCCGCGTTCCTCCTTATTTGCCTTTGATATTCCTTAAATTCTTCGCTCATCGCCTCCTTGAATGCCACCGCCTTTGCGGCTATTACGTGCATCAGGGGACCTCCCTGTATCCCAGGGAAAACGGTTTTATCTATAGTTTGGGCAAATTCGTTTGATGTTAATATAATCGCTCCCCTTGGTCCCCTAAGGGTTTTATGGGTTGTGGTTGTGGTAAAGTGTGCGTAGGGTATGGGGGATGGGTGCTCGTTTGAAACCACAAGACCCGCTATATGGGCTATATCCGCAAGTAAGTATGCGCCAACCTCATCCGCTATCTCCCTGAAGGCTTTAAAGTCTATCCTCCTTGGGTAAGCGGAATAACCACAAACTATTATTTTTGGTCTATGTTCCCTTGCAAGCTCCCTTATTTGATCGTAATCCAAGGTTTCGGTTTCCGATCTTACGCCGTAATATACCACCTTAAAGAACTTTCCGGCAAAGTTAACTGGAGAACCGTGGGATAGGTGCCCTCCGTGATCCAACCTCATTGCAAGTATAGTATCGCCGGGTTGTAAAACTGAAAAATATACCGCCATGTTCGCCTGTGTTCCGGAATGGGGTTGCACGTTTGCATGCTCCGCGTTAAAAAGCTTCTTTGCCCTCTCTATAGCTAGTTGCTCGGCAATATCCACAAACTCACAACCTCCATAATACCTCTTTGATGGATAACCTTCAGCGTACTTGTTTGTAAGGGGACTTCCCAAGGCGGTTAGGACCGCAAGGCTCGTAAAGTTCTCAGATGCTATTAACTCAAGGGTTTCGTTCTGTCTCTTCACCTCAAGGTATATCGCTTCAAATATCTCAGGATCCGCCTTTCTCAANGCNTCAAAGAACATACCGTTATTTTAAGGTCGCCTTAGTACAAAAAATACGNTCGCNACGAGAAAAACAAAAAGTAGGGATGCCCAGAGGAACATAACCGCTTCCCTAAGGAGGGGGTGCGTTCCCACCTCCACCTCAACCTTCCCCTTCGCCTTCCATACGTTGAAAAATTGCCCCTCAAACTCCCTCCCACCATCAAAAACCGCATTTTTAACCTTAACCTTTATTGAAGTGTCCGCAAATACCCTGTAATTTCCCGCCCCTTCCCTCTTCAAGCTGAAGTAATCAGAAAGCACAAAATAATCAAAACCAAAGTTTCCCTCCCCGGGTAAGATTAATGGAGTTAAGGTTATATTCTGCCCGGATCTGAAGTAATCGGATTGATCCCCCGTAATATTAAAGCCCTCCGACTTTTTCGGCAATTTTACCTCCAATATGGGACCCCTGAAAGCCCTGTTGGAAGTATTTTTAAACTTAACGAGCTCCACTATATGATAAACCCCCCTCTCCTTGAAAATCCCCAAATTATGCGAAACCACCGATATATCCGACCTATCCCCTGAAATATCATAAACCTCAACGGTGATGGACCTAGAAGTATCGTTTAATATTATGGGTTGGGAGGGAAACCTTTCCCCTTTATAGATCACTGTTAGCCCAACGACATGCGGATCCTTTGGGATCCTTATCCATCCCTCCCCCCTAATCTCCACCGTATCAAATACCTCCTTGCCATCCGTAAAAAATCCCGCAACTTCAACCCTTAAGCTATCCGAAACGAACCTCCCAAGCGTTCTATTGAAAACTTTTACATAAACCGAATCCGCGGAAATTAGAAAAAGGAACATTAGAGCTTCTTTGCCACTATTGAGAAAAGGATCCTCGCAACTCCCAAATTCCTCTCCTCAAAGCCCGCCACTATCCATCTCTTATCTACCCTTTCGCCATACACAATGAGCCCTCCCGGATATTCTAAATGAAAGCTCTTTAAGTTCTTTTGCAGGATGGGAAGGATTTCCCCAACATCATCCCAAGAACCGAAGATCCCTTGTATCTTCCCCTCTGAAAATATGAAAACGAATCTTGTTTGCTCCGGAAAATCTTTCCTCTTTTCGCTTATTACCTCTTCAAAAATCGCGGGTTTTCCCACCTCCTGTTTTATCACCTCAAATACCTCTTCCACCTTTGGCACACCTTTCTTTTCGCTGATTATCGTTTCAAGGCTTTTGGAGAGCCCCTCTATTTCACTCCTCTTCTTCTCTTTTATCCTCTCTATCACCTCGGGAAGGGTCCTTAGGAGCCTGTCCGCTATGTCTATGTCAAAGGGGGTATCCTCCTTTATTGAGTTTATATCCACGCCCGAAAGTTCAGCCCAAAGCCTTATGGCGTCGGGATCGTTTCCAAGCTCCTCCTTTCCTTGCAAAACTATCATATAAAGCTCAGACATACAACACCTCCCTTATTTGCTCAGGCGTTAAACCGAAGGATTTTGCGTAGGCTATTACCCTTAAGGTTGCACTTTCCCTCTCAAGATCGTTGATGTAGTCCATCACTGAGTAAAAGCTCACGGGATTCACCATAAATCCCCTCCTGACATCCTCGAAGAACTTCTTCTCAAACAGTATATCAACCCCCTCAAGCTTAACCGCCCTGATCTTCAAAGATTCCAAAAGGACCTTCTGAAGCTCCTCCAAACTCTCGCACCTCAAAACTTTCGCTTTCAACCCCTCAAAGTGTCCCCCCTCCAACCAAAGGTTAGGTTTTTCGCCGTTCTGAAGGGAGATGATAGCTAGGGATATGTTCTTGGCGTCAATTGAGTACTTGTAAAACTCTATTACCGCGGGATGGACATTTCTGGAAAGGATGTTTGAATAGAAGGAAGTATAAACTTCGTATTCAAAACGCGCTAAATCCCCCTCCTTGAGGTACTTTAGGGCTTCCCGCGTTATGTCAAAGGGTAGGCCCTTTATGACGGTCTTTACCCTCTCCGCTACGGAATATGCGCTTTCTTCCTTTAACAGTGTCTTTATCCTCACATCGTCAAGGATTCCAACGGGGAAGATAGAATAGAGGATTTCCTCGCTTGGGTGGGAATAGAACTTTCCCCTGACTACGGATATGAAATTTTGGAGATCCCACCGAGACAGGTAGGTTTCAAGGGAATAAAGTAGGGTTTGCTCATCCGAGAGGAGTGCCTTTACCTTATTTACCTCATCAATGAAGGAGGAGTTTATTACCCTTATGAGCCTATCCAAGCCCGTATTTTCGGGGAATTTCTGTAGGTATTTGCCGTACCTCGTTTCTTTTAACAAATTTTCAAGATTCTCAAGGTTTTCTTTTATTATCGCCTCTATCTGCAAAGGTTTTAGCATCTTCGCCCTTCTTCCCCTTATCCTCGCGTAGGCGTACTCTATGGTCATTTTATACCCCCTTGTTATAATTGGGCGCCTCTTTTGTTATAAAAACATCGTGGGGATGGCTTTCCCTTATCCCCGCGTTGGTAATTTTCACAAATTCGGCCCTTTCCCTCAATTCATCTATATTTGACGCACCCAAGTATCCCATCCCCGCCTTCAATCCCCCCACAAGTTGAAAAATTACATCCTTAACACTTCCCCTATACGGCACCATTCCCTCAACCCCTTCCGGAACGAACTTTAACGCTCCTTCCCAGCCGTACCTACTCGCCCCACCTTCCATCATCGCCCCTAAAGATCCCATACCCCTATAAGTTTTGTACCTTCTGCCCTCGTAGAATACATCCTCACCTGGGCTCTCATCCGTCCCCGCCAAAAGGCTTCCCACCATCACCGCATCCGCACCCGCGGCTATTGCCTTAACAATATCCCCTGAGTACCTTATTCCACCATCAGCTATCAATGGAACCCCGTTTCTTGATGTCGCCCTATAGCAATCCATTATGGCACTCAGCTGGGGAACACCCACACCCGCAACCACCCTAGTGGTGCATATGGAACCCGGACCAACCCCGACCTTTATAGCATCCGCTCCCTTATCTATCAAAAACATCGCGCCATCGTAAGTGGCGACGTTCCCAGCAACTACATCAATCTTCGGATAGTTCTCCTTTAAATATTCAACCAAATCCCCAACCCTCTTGCTATGTCCGTGGGCGGTATCAACTACGAAAGCATCAACCCCAGCCTCGTACAAAAGCTGAGCCCTCCTTTCAAAATCCTTCGAAGGACCTATGGCGGCGGCAACCCTAAGCCTCCCCAATTCATCCACATTAGCGTCCGTTTCTTCCGTATGCCCAAAAACATCCTTTGCGTTTATTAACCCCATAAGCTCCCAGTTTTCGTTTATCACCGGGAGCTTCTCTATCCTGTGTTTCCTCAAAATCTCTTTAGCCTCCTCCAAGGTTATAGGATATTTTGCAACTATCAACCTCTCTTTTGGTGTCATGTATTTCGTCACGGGTTCAAGGTCATTTTGGGAATAGTATATATCCCTCTTTGTTATCAAGCCTAGGAGCCTACCCTTTTCATCAACCACGGGAAATCCAGATATGCCCAAAGAGTTCATCAAGTTTTTCGCTTCCCCAACGGTGGCATTTGGGGATAGGGTGTAGGGATTTACGACCATCCAAGCCCTGAACCTCTTTACCCTCTTAACCTCCTCCGCCTGGGCCTCCGGGGACAAATTTCTATGTATTACCCCTATCCCTCCGTTCAAAGCCATCGCCACCGCCATCCTATGTTCGGTAACCGTATCCATCGCGGCGGAAACTATGGGAATACCAAGGGGTATGTTCCTGCTGAACTTGCTCCTTACATCAACCTGAGTGGGCAAAACCTCACTGTACTTTGGAACAAGTAAAACATCGTCAAACGTTAAGAGTTCCCTAATTTGAACTTCGATGCGGGGCATATTAATCCCTAAACTGCATTTCTATCCTTTCGTACTTTGCCCCGGAGCCAAAATAACCCTGCTTTATCACAAGCTTTTCGGGATCTATAGGCGCATTTTTGAGTATAAGTTCCCTCAAAACTTTAGCCCTATCCTCGTAAAGGAAATTGTTCGTGGCATAAATATAAACCTCAACGGGTCCGTTACCCTTGTACTTAGCCTTTAGGAAATTCAACATTTCCACTATCCTTTCCTCACCTTCGGGCTGTAGATTTGCCCTTCCCGGTTGAAAGATATAATCTGTGTTGAGGTATATTAGATTGTCACCCTTGGGGTTTGAAATGGCGAACCCCACGATCTCTGGAATCTCTCTAACCTCCCTCCTCTTTGCTCCGGTTTTCCTCTCAAGGTATACCCTATACGTAAACCTCTCGCCGGGCTTTATTGCGGGTGTCCCCTTGTCCGATATTCCGTCCCACTCTATCTTCTCCGGAACTCCACCCCTACCCTCAAAGGTCTTAACGGGTACCCCCGCGGAGTTGTAGATCTCGATCTTCCAGTTGTCGGGTTTTGGAAGCTTGCCAGGCTGAATGATTATTTTATCTACCACCATCTGGGGATAGACGGGCCTCCTGAGGAAGGGGTTGTTCAGCTTTACCACGTCGGAAAGCTCCTTATCCACCTCGGCGGGTAGCCTCTTCTCAAGCCCCTTCTCCTTTAGGAGTATGAAGCTGTCTATGGGCTCAAAGGGTTTAAGCTGAAGATCCACTATGGGTTTGACAGCGTCCTCTATCTTATACTCCGCAACACCTACTACCGTCTCCTCCTCTTGGATCTCGCCACCTCCCTGCGCAAAAAGTAAAACTGGAATCAAGGGAATTAAAAACCTTTTCATTTTACTCCAACACAAACCTCATAGTGATCTTACCCTCACAACCCTCGGGTACGTTTGAAGAGAACTGCCAACCCCTTATCGCCTCCACCGCCGCCCTATCAAGGATGTCGTATCCGCTGGATTTCAGTACGTTAAGGCTCCTGATGGTTCCGTTGGAAGAAAGGACAACTTGGACCACCACCACCCCCTGCCAGCCTTCCCTCCTAGCCCTCACAGGATATTCCGGCTTTACCCTCCTTACCACCTTACCCGCTATACAACCCTCCACCTCTATCGCTCCTCCACCCTTAACCTGTACGGGCTCCGCAGGTGCGGCTATATCCGCCTTTGCAGCGGGTTTTGGAACCGCAACATCCACCGATGGGGCGGCCGCCGTCAATCCACCTCCTCCGCCACTTAGCTTTATTCCACCGCCTCCACCTTCACCTCCGAGCCCAAGGCCTCCACCCAAGGAACCCTCAAATCCGGCACCTCCGAGGGATACCGCGGGAACCGCCTCCTGGGCAAGTATATCGGCGGTCCTTACCCCCTTGGTGGGAACCGCAACCACCACATCCGCCGCCTCAGCGGATAAAGATTGATCAAGGGAAGATATATCTATCTTTGCGGAGGTTTCCATAGCGACGTTTAGATCAATGTTTTTCACCTGGACTTGTTCAGGTAGCATAGCGGTGCTTGCTATTTGAAGCTTAATTTCTTGGGGTACATCAACGTTCAGCTTGGGACCCCCGAGCTTTATAGTGGGGTTCATAGTTTGGGAGAGTTTAGCCTGAAGGTCCACCTTCTGTTGCTCGGGCTTTTTTCCCCTTCCTTTTTATCCTCCTTCTTTTCTTCCGCCTTCTTCTTTTCCTCTTCTAGCTTTTTCATAAGTTTGGGTGGCAAATTCTTTTTCTGGGCAAGTTTTTGTTCAAGAAGCTGGATCTCCCTAAGCCTCGCCTCCTCAAGCGCCTCAGCTATCTTACCCCTCATCACCCAAGCCAACCCCGCGAGGATCAATAGGGACCAGAGGAAGAAAACCGCTAACCTCCTCTGGGGTCTATCCTCCTTCTCCTCCGGCAAATTTATCGTTTTTACCTGTGCCATATTTCACCTCCTCCTGTATATTATAAGGCAGAAAAATTTATCTCCTCCTCTTTATCACCGCCAGCGCGGTTCTCTTACAACCCGCCTTTTTCGTCTCGTCTATAACCTCCAAAACTTTACCCCAGTTCAGCTCCTTGTCCGCCCTTATCACCGTAAGTTGCGTACCCTCAAGGGTTGGATCCCCCGCATCCATGGCGTACTTCCTTTGCATCTCCTTTACCCTTTCCCTAAGGGCATCCAGGGTGGGCATTTCTTTATCTCCAACGTATATCTTACCTTCCTTTGTCACCGATATTGGAATACTCTGTTCAAGATCCACCTCTATAACGTTCGCCTTAGGTATATCCACCTTTATGCTTGTGCCTTGAAAGAGGGCTTGAGCGTTCGCTATCATCGTTGCCAAAACCAATATCATAACCCCCGCCATTGGAAAGAGGTACTTTCCAACATCCGGAGGTTCCCTCCTTTCAAGCTTTTTTGCCATAAGAACCCCCTATTGCTTCTTTACCCTTTTCATTATCAACACGTCCGAAGCACCTTTCTCTTTTAGCAAGTCTATCATTGAGATCACGTTTTCGTATATAACCTCTTCGTCCGCGGATAATAGTGCCTGCTTCTTGATGCTCCTTGCCAAGAGCTTGGGTATCAAATCGGGAAGTATGGCCGGATCTACAGGTTCTTCGTTCAAAAGTATTGTTCCATCCGCCTTCATATGGATATTCACTTTTATGTCGCTCTTTTGGGGTTGCTGGGGGGTGGGGAGGTTAAGCCTTGCGGGAAGGGACCTGCTTATGTATATTCCAGATTCCACCAAGAAGGGTATCGTAAGCATAAACATTATGACAAGCGAAGTTACCACATCTGAAAATGGACCCAGGTTTATGGAAGGTCCCTTAGGCTTTGAAAACTCCCTTTTTCTTGCCATATTATGACTTCTGGAGCTGGGATACCATGATTATCAGCCTCCTAGCCGCGCTGTCTATCCTCGTGGTTATCTGATCCGCTATGTTGGTAACATAGTTATAAACCGCAGTACCTATCATGGCAATTATCAACCCCCACCATGTAGTTACGAGAGCGGTGGATATACCCTTACCCACGACCTCCGGACCTCCCGTTCCCGTAACCGCTATCTGGTGGAAGGAGTCTATCAAACCGTCTACGGTTCCAAAGAGACCCATAAGGGGCGCCACCGCTATTAAGGTTGCCAATCCCGTGGTGAACTTTAGGAGCTTTGTCCTTTCAAAGGACAAGACGGAGTCCATCATATCGTACATCTGATCGGGGGGAAGGTGGATGTTTTCAAGTCCGGCCCTTAGTGTGTTGTGAAGGGGGTGATCCGTCCTCTTAAGGTATGATATTGCACCTTCCACATCCCCGTTCTCAAGGTAGGATTGAACATCCGCCAGGACTTTGTTAGGGTTAAAGTTCTTCCTCGTAAGTATGTAATAGAGCCTTTCACCCGATAGGACGAGGACGCCTATGAAGAGCAAAAGTAGTAAGAGCATCGTAAGGTTATCGAAGAAACCCCCGAACGTCACCACCCCGTCCAACACCGCATATAGGCGGAATGCATTTAGGGGATTAAACCCCTCTTGAAGTGCCGGCAAAACCGAAAATAGCATTTCCATATTCCACCTCCTTTTTATTGCGGAAGCTGTTTAATAATATCTTCCATTTGTTGGGCCTCCGCGGCCCTACCCTGCTGTCTATACAGATCCGCGGCCTGCCTGAAGGCCCTGACCGCGTTCCTCGTGTCCCCCATCTCGTTATAAGCCACACCCATTATTCTATAGGCATCCGGAACCTTTTGGCTGTTCGGGAACCTCTTGACAAAATTTTGGGCGGCCTTTACAGCCTGATCATACTCCTGAAGGGAAAGGTGGGCTGTTGCGGTGTAATAGAATACATCCTCCGCTTGCGGACCATCGGGATAGAAATCCCTGTACTTCTTAAAGGCCTCAAGAGCTTCCCTGAACTTCTTGTTCTTAAGGTAAAGGGTACCCGCATAATAGAGAGCCTCGGCGGCTTTATCGCTCTTGGGGTATTCGTTACCCAAACGGAAGAAGAGGTCGGCGGCCTTTATCTCATCCCCAGCGTTCATGGCATCCGCGGCGGCCTTGTAAAGCGCCAAGGCGGCTATGTTGCTCGTTGGGAACCTCTCGAGGAACTTCTCAAGGTAAGAGGGATCCTGCTCGGTTAGCCTGAAATATACCCTTTCAAGTCCATTTTTGGCTTTGGGTACAAGCTCATGGTTGGGGAACTTATTAAGGAAGGTTTCGTACTCCTGCCTTGCCGCCTCCCAATCCTTCTTACCCTCGTAGGACTCCCCTATCCAAAACTGGGCTCTTGGAACCTGCGGATGATCCGGGCAATGCTCCAAGAACCAACGGAAGCGGGATATGGCATCGTCAAATTGTCCAGCCAGTTTGTAAAGCTCACCCGCCGAGAANGCCGCATCGCAGGATTTGGGTTGTCTGGGATATTTTTGCATCGTCAGGTCCCAGTTCCTCACCGCATCCCCATAAGATTTCGCCGCCTTTGCCGCAAACCCGGAATAGTAAAGGGCTTCTGAGGCAACCTCCTCCCTCTCGGGAGCAAAGTTGTAAACCGCATAGAACTTACCGAAGGCATCTACGTACTTACCTTTATTGAACTCCGCAACACCTATACCCAAAAAGGTCGCCATAACCACGGAGGTATCGGGGGATTGGCCCGCTATAGCGTTTAGCTGGGCCAAGGCATCATCAAGGCGGTCCTGATGTATATAAACCCAACCGAGTCCAAGCCTGGAAAGGATTATGAGGTCCTTTGATAGACCGTATTTCAGATTTAGGTTATATAGCTTCTCCGCTGTGGCATAATCCTTATTGTAATAGTGCGCCTCCGCCAGCGCATGAACGAACCAAGAGTTCCAAATGCTAAACACCGTATCCCTCGACACTTCCTCGTTGTAAAGGTTTCCCCTGGCCATAGCGGCCTCAAATTCCTTCTGATTTATGAGGGCGAAGATCATCATTGCCATGGCGGGTCTCCTGAAATAGGATTTCTGATAGTTCTCTATTAGGAACTGGAACTGCTCCATAGCCTGGGGGTATTTCCTTAAAAGGTAGTGTATGGATCCCGTTAGATATTCGCTTATACCCTGCTCTTCCAGGGATAGGGGGAAAGAACCCACCTGATTGGCAAGTAGATAAGCGTTGTTTGTATCCCCTTTGTAATAATAAGTTTGAGCAAGCCTTAAGACGGAAATAAAGGACACCACCTGATCGTTTGCCCTTGAACGGGCGGTTTGATAGTATGTTAAAGCTTCGTCGTACTGCTTGAGGGCAAGCTGTATGTTACCGACAAAGTACGCCGCAAGACCCGCAAGTTCAAAATTCCTCTTTTTAGTAAGCAAAGTTAGTTTTTCAAGGGCCTTGGGTAGGAGGGTGCTGTCCCTCTTACCTCCTTCCCCCATCCCCATCCTGTAAAGGGATATTCCCCAGAAGTATTGCACATAATCCGAAAGCTTGTGCCCGTGAAACCTATTTGTGAAAGCGTTTGCAAGCTCCGATGTGGCCTTGTAGTCCCCATAAATGAAGTTGGCCTCAACTATCCCATAATTTATGAGTGCCTCCTGCGGTGTCCCAGAATAATCCTCAAGGAGCCCTTTGTAAATTGCCACCGCATCAAGGGGCCTTCCTAAGATCGCNAACGTTCTGGCATAATAGAACCTCGCTTCTGGGACACTTTGGGCTCTTGCAAGCTTCTCGGATGCTTCTATGAACTTTCCTTCCCTGTATGCTATTACACCATCAAGGAACTTTGTCCTATCGGAGTTTTTGTAGTAAGGGTAGTTTTGCAAAGCCAAAAGTTTTTGCTTTGCTATATTCACGTCGCCCTTTATGGCGTAAGCGAGAGCGACAGCGTATGCTATCTCCTGATCAAGATATGTACCCTTTACGTCCTCTCCTTTGAAAGCTTATCCCACTCCCTTATTGCGTCGTCAAACTTCCCCTGATTGAATAGGGCTTCCGCTATCCTGTACCTCGTCTCGTTCCCAAAGCCGTACTTGTAAGAGTCCCTTAGGATTTTCCTGTATATCTTTTCGGATTTGGAATAATCCCCCTTCCTGAATAGCTCCTCCGCATCCTTATACGCCCTGTAAAAATCCTGATAAGACATCGCAAAAATTAAGGTTATCATCTTACCAAACCTCCACCCTTTTAACCGTTAAAAGGTACCCCGCGCGCTCGTAAATCTCTCCCCCCGAATCCACAACCCTATAGTGATAATTATAATTTCCGGGGGGCACGATCCTACCCGAGTCGTCCCTTCCGTCCCACTCTATCCTGACGGGAGGTTCCCCCTCCCCATAAAACGTCCTCACCACCTCTCCGGTCTGCTTCTTTATTATAAATTCCCAGCTTTCAACATTCTGTCTTGGGAAGGTGTGGATATATATGAAGGCTATGTTCGCTTCCCCTTCGGTGGGGGATATAAGCTTTGGATCCGCATCCGCCCAAACCCTGTACCCTCCAAACTTAATCGTCCCAGAAAACTGCAAATACTCTTTATAAACGCCGTTTGATGCGTAATTAAACGTGTAAGAACCGTCCAACCTGAATATTATATCCCTGATCGTGAACTCAAAACTACCACCGCCGGAAACCTCCTCGTAATTTATCCCTCCCCTTACGTACAGGAAAGATAACAACCTTGCCTCCCCTCCACCGTAAAACTTGAACCCGTTATAGTAAGTTGAGTAAGCCCCATCAACCACGAGGCTTATCCAGTTGAAGGGCCTTAAGCCTATGCCAAACCTCCAGATCTGTGGGTAAGTTTGCGAGGTTATAAGGTAGCTTTCTTTGGGGGGAATAAAGTGCTGTCCCACCACGCCAAAAGAAAAATACTGGTTTGGGACAAACATCATACCCACCATTATCCCTGCGCTCGATGGGGAGGATTGATAGACCCTATGGTAGGCCAGCTCCAAGGCGGCACCTATGGAGATGTACCTTGAGAAGGATTTTGAGTAAGCCAAAAGTCCGGCGTTGAAAGGTGTTCTATCGTTATTTCCGGGATTGGGAAAGTCCGCGTAAGCTATAACGCTATCAACGCATATCCCATCCTCATACCTGTTACAAATTAGGGAATCGTAGAATATCGCCCCCTGATCCCTCGTCGGGTTTTGAAGTTGTATTACCGTTATTCCGAAGCTCCCAAAGGTTGCGGTGGGGAAAGTGAAGGCGGCGTAATAGTAGGTAAAATCCGAAATTGGAAGCTGGAAGTACCCAGCGGTGGCGTTTACCCTCTGTAAAAAGGCTAGGGCACCCGGGTTGAAGTAAACCGCCTCCGCATCATCCGCAAGACCAGTAAATGCCCTGCCAAAACCGTAAGGCCTAGCCCCTATGGCGTACGCGAAGATATATCCGGGTATCCCACCCGTTCCTAACTGGGAAACGATTAAAGTTATCATATTCTTACCTCAATTTTGGTGGAACCTTAACCAGCACGTATTGCCTACGAGCGCTTCCGCCGAGAGCTCCACCCGCCTGAAACCTCAGAACCGCAAGATATATTCCCGGGGATACGGGCTTACCCGTTCCGCTTTCCCCGTACCATTTGTAGGCACAGCTTGCGTAAGTTCCACTTTTGACCTCGTTCCTATCCCCCGGTTCAAACCTCTTCACGAGTACCCCAACAGGATCGTAAATCTCCACAATATCCGTCTCATGCACCTTATAGAAAACNGCCGGTCTAGTCTCGTTTCCCTCCAACGCAACCACGCTCGGAAAGGCAAAGGCAAAACCTTCACCGAGGGGGTTATTGGGGATACCCTTGGGTGGGTCGGGACATCTGGCAAAAACATACAAAGGCACAAAAACAAAAATTAAGGAAAATAGCCCCTTCATTTTCATTTTAGCAAAACCTCCCTTTTCATAGCCTCGTAATTTCCTTTCTCCCCAAGCCTCTCCTCCAAGCTAACTATCAACCTTTCAAGATCCTTATAATACGGCGTCCCCTTCTTTATCGGCCTTATTTGTATCTCGTTGTCCCAAGGTCTGGTTCCCACTATCCTGATCAACCCCTGTATTTTAATGTAGTTTAATGTGTCACCCGGGACCTGTCCAACGTATGCAATGACCTTTATCCATGAAGCCTTAACCCCCTGAAAGATATAAGAGCCGAAGGATGAGAAAGCACCCCTTTTAATCTCTTTCCAATCCGTCTCTATTATCCCCTCATCAACGGAATAGGTTGCCACGGTATATCCGTTATCGTAAATCACGGACTTGAACTTGCTAATTATTGAATCCTTACTTGATTTGAACCTGACCTCTATTACATCCGGCACCGCCCCTTTAGGAGGCAGGGAGGCGCAGGAGAGAAACCCCACCACCAATAATGGGAAAAAACGCATAGCGGGTATTATAAAGGATGAAAGTAAGGGTTATAATTCCCCCTTGGAGATCCTCTGGACATTTACCCATCGCTTCCCGGTTCTCTCCGTTGATGCGGGAAAAATAGGAATAGTATCCTTGGACGAAAGGAGTTACGTTTATATCTGGTCGGATACTGGACCTTCCCTCAAAAACAGTTTTAAGTTGGATTTTAGGGCGGTTGATGTAAGGGTTTCCCCAAGCGGTACATATATAGCTGTGGGTGGGGATAGGGTCGCGGTTTTGACACCATCGGGAAATGAAGTGTTTTCTTTTAAAAACGAATCCTTCACGAATAAGGTTGTATGGTTCCCAGATGGAAAGAGACTTTTAGCTATCCAAAATAAGGGGGTCGCATTGATAAGAATTTTTAGCGATTCTGTCGTTGAAGCTCAGGCGAGGACGGGTTGCCCCTTAGTTGCGGGTGATGTATCGCCCGATGGGAGATTTTTTATAACCGGATCCTGCGATGGAAAGGTAGAAGTTTGGAGCGTGGATCTGATGAAGCCTTATAGGGTTTTGGATAGGTTTCAGTCCGAAGTTAAGGATATAAAATGGTCCCCGTCTGGAAGGGTATTCGTCCTTGCGGATGAGGGTTTGAAAATTTACGATGATAAGGATTGGAGGGTTTTAAGGGAGCGTAGAGGAAGTGGATTTATGTTCCTTTCGGTTTCTCAGAGTGGAGACGAGGTGATATTTGGAGGTAAGGGGAAGAGGGTTTATCTTTGGGATATAAAGAGAAACTTGATCTTTGA
>JGI26464J51801_1000124_pt1 | contig 19007 bp, 17 predicted proteins | sample PerSpoAPS_AMetaG_FD_51801 | JGI IMG/M metagenome (IMG submission 51801) | reverse complement strand
TAATATTCGTTCCCGCTATCATCCAAGAATCTTCCCGGCTTACTTTCAAGGATATTTTTTACCCTCTTAGTTATTGTAATAAACCTTTCGGAAACTAAATCCTCCAAAACCCTTGCCTTTACCATCTCAAGGAACAAATTTTTTGCCCTGAAGGTTAGAACCGCAAAATCGCCGGATTTTGGATAATAGGGATAGTTGAACCTGCTTTGTAAAAATTCCAATGCGGAAGGTAAGATATCCTCAACGAGAGAAAGGAAAATTGAGGAATGGGGGGAAATTAGGTTTAAGAACTCGGAAAATGGGATCTTTCCCAAAACAAAGTTTTCGTTATCGTAGAGTAGAAGGGAAACGAACCTTCTGGCGGATGCCCTTATTCCCAAAGGGTCCCTTGAAGATGTCCATTTATAACCCATATCAAGCAGTCCCTTAATTTGAACTAAACTGTCNGCNAATGCAACTATATGTCCCTCCTTAGTCTTAGGAAAATCCCTACCTTTTGGAAGATGGGAATCGTAAATAGCCCTTGCGAAATCCTCCTCCCCATAAATTTCCCTCCAATAGTAATACCCTATCTTCCCCTCAAGCTTCGTAAATTCTTTACCTTCACCTATCATTGAGGTTGATATGTCAAAAAGGTAATAACGTGCAACTTTGGTTACCTTGGAAGCTTCCACCCCTGCAAGTTCGGAGATCCTTGAGGATACCATTTCAACTTTCTCCACCTTATCGTAAAGACTTCCTATACCCTTTAACCAAGTAATACCCTTTAGGTTCTCAACGAAATGATCCGGGCTCTTTTTAAGGTCTTCGGTTTTGTAAAACAGGGCATCATCAAGCCTCGCCCTCAAAACGTTCTCAAACCCCCTTACTTGCTTCTCCAAACCCTTAGGATTGTTTGAGAATACGACGAAACCCGCCTTAAGATCACCATTTTCTATATGCGGTATATACCTCTGGTGGGTTACCATAGCGGTGGTTATAACCTCCGGATAAAGCTCCTTCAAAAATTTCTCATCAAACCTACCATAAATGGCATAACCCTTTTCCACGAGCCCCGCGATCTCATGAATCAAATTTTCAACATCAACGTTAAAATTTTCAAAATCCTCAGGCGAGATTTTAAAGAATTTCCCCGTTTCCTCCTTGATCCTTTCCTTCCTCTTCTCAAAATCCGGAATTATCCCATTTTCCTCCAAAACCCTTTCGTAATCTCCCGCCCTCTCCAAATAAATCTTCCTCCTTTCTGGAACCCTTGGGGTGTAGGTAAAATTTGAGGATTCTATATTTCCCACCTTGAACTTGATAACCTCATCTTCAAGTAAGCATAGTATCCACCTTATAGGCCTTATGAACGTTAAACCGCTATTATCCCACCTCATCCTTTTCGGTAGGGGTGCGGTGTTTATAAACTCAAGGATGATATTTCCTATATGCTCCCCAACAAACTCTCCCCCTTTTTTTAACCTAACACCTACATATTCCTTTTCCCCTTCTTTTATTATAAAAGTGTCTTCAAGGTTTGCGNTTAGGGATTTTAGGAAGGAAAGGAGGGAAGGGGTTGGATTTCCCTTTTCATCGTATGCCACCTTTAATGGAGGACCTTTTCTTTCAACAAAAACCTCCTTACTATAAGGTTCAACCCTAATTAGGGACGCGACCCTTGTTGGTGTCGCAAAGTGCTTACCCTCCTCGACCTCAAAGTTAAGCTCCCTGAGCCTTTGAACTAAGAAGTCGTGTAAATATTTCCCCAATCCTTCCTGGACAAAGGCAGGTATTTCCTCACAACCTATTTCAATTAAAAGCTCCTTCACGGGTGGTAATTTTAAGACCGTTAAACTATGGTAAAATTGCCACCTTGAAAAGGTTGGATCTTTACATTATCGGAAGTACGATAAAGCCCTTTTTTGGAGCCCTCCTCGTAACAACCTCTATTTTGATCCTTGATAGGGTTTTTGACCTGATGGATTTAATTATCAAAAAGGGGATCCCCCTTGATGTGGTTTTTCAGGTGATGCTTTACTCTTTACCCTTCATCCTCTCAATGACAATACCCATGTCGGTTTTTGTTGGTTCNTTNGTTGCCTTCGGTAGATTAGCCCAAGACCTTGAGATTTTAGCCCTTTTATCTTCAGGGGTAAGCCTTAATAGGATAGCTTTCCCAGTTGNCTTTGTCTCCATTTTTATAACCCTCTTTATGTTTTGGTTCAACGACAGGATAGTTCCTGAGAGTAACTATAAGCTAAAGAACCTCATCCTTGATATAGCGGAAAAGAGGCCCACCTCCCAAATTAGGGCTGGGACGTTTTCGCAGGTGGGGAATTTCTGGATATACGTGGGGAAAAAGGATGATAGGAGTGGGGAAATATGGGATGTAATAATTCAAAAGCTGGATGAGAGGGAAATGCAAACCGTNGTATCAGGGGAAGGGGTTATGTTTATAGACCAGGACAGGAACTTAAACTTCGTTTTGGGAAACGGCTATATACACGATTACGATAGGAGAAGTGGGAATTACAAGAGGGTGAAGTTTTCAGAGTACAGGATCTCAATACCCCTGAACGATGAGCTTATAAGAAAGCAGAGGGAGTGGAGATCGGATAGGGAGAAAACCGTAGGGATGTTTTTAAAGGAGTTAAAGGATCTTGAGGGAAATTATAGGAATAGTAAAGACGAGGGGATAAAGAGGAGGATAAACTCCATTAAGGTGGAGCTTCACAAGAAGTTTTCTATGCCCTTTGCCTCAATAATTTTTGTTTTCCTTGCTATGTACATAGGTTTCATCCTCAGGAGGGGAGGATACGGACCTGCCTTTGGCGTTTCCTTCTTCGTTTTTGTAATATACTACATATTCCTCATAAGCGGTGAAGATCTGGGAAAGAGGGGGATAATACCCCCAGAGCTTGGTATGTGGTGGGCAAATTACTTTTACATGATCCTAACGTTATTGATCTACAAGTTCGTAATAAACCAATAAGTTATACAGCACAAACGAAATAATAAGGAAGCTCATAGGGATTTACGCTTATGGCCTTCTCCCCCTTCGAAAGGATCAAAACCTTGGCGCTTTCATCCTTGAAGCTTACGGAAAAGCCCCTTTCAATTGCGGAGGAGACGAGCTCGGGTATTGAAAAAAAGGAGACCAGCTCCTCATGGGACATTGAAAGGACCCTCCTTTTGTCCATATGCGTTAAGGATGCGTAAGATCCCCCCGAAAATAGGTATATCCTCCTGTGGGATCTGGGGGATGAGCCTATTTCGGAGATCTCAAAGGAAATCCCCCCCGAAAAGAAATATTCCATAAAGGACTTTATCGTTTCAAAGCGCACATTCATACCCTCCGCCAAATCCCTATAAACAAAAGGTTTTGAATGATTTATTATAACAAAGTTCAGGAACTTTCTCAAAAATTCCTTCTCCCTGATATCGTAAAATTCGTTGATGGAATTTATGGAATCGTAAATCGCCCTTGAGAACCTCCAAATTTGGGGGAAATTAACGAGGTACTTCCAAAACGCCCTCTCAACTTTTGCGGAAACCTTCCTTAAAGATAGAACAAATCCCTCAAGATCTCCATCCCAAAATGCCTCAGAAATCTCACCAAATTCCTCCCTGTTGAACCTCAAGATCCTTAAATCTACATCTCCAACAAGGATTGGATATATCAAAATTACGGTGGTATCTTCGTCCATATAGTCCTTTATGAATTCCGCGTCCTTTATCAAATGGGCGGAGTTTATCACTACGAGTTTCTTACCCCCCATAAAGGAGATCCTAGTGTAATAAAACCTTAATGCCTCTTCAAGCATCTCTGGGATAACCTCAAGTCTTGAAAGGTCAAAAAAGAACGTGGAAAATTCCCCATTCTCGTTTGCCCAACTTTGACAAAATCCCATTACATCTTCCCTTCCGAGCCTACCGTAAGGGGCCCAGATCCTTAAAATTCCCCCCTTTTTTATTCTCGGAAACCAAGCTTTCCCCTCAAAATTCCCAAGCCACCAAGGATTATCTTCGAACAAAAGATCCGCCAGATACATATTTTTTGGTGTAATATTCTATCGTTGCCTTTAAACCTTCCTCAAGGGTAGTTTCAACCTTCCACCCCAACTTTAGGATTTTATTGTAAGAGAGCCGGTATCTCCTGTCATGTCCAGGCCTATCCTTCACGAAAGATATAAGATCTTCACTCTTTCCCATCATTCTCAAGATCATTTTAACAAGTTCTATATTCTCAAGCTCGTAATCGCTCCCTATGTGGTATATCTCGAATTTCTCCCCCTTTTCAAAAACTTCCATTATACCCCTTGCCACATCCTCCGCGTATATCCAAACCCTCCTCTGCTTTCCATTCCCATAAACTGGTATAGGTGTTCCCATAAGGGCGTTCCTTATGATTGTAGGTACGAACTTTTCGTCGTGTTGTCTTGGTCCGAAGGCGTTGGTGGGTCTTACTATGGTTATGGGTGTCCCGTATGTGTTTATGTAGCTTTGGGCAAAGTGTTCCTGTGAGGCTTTCGCGGCAGCATAGGGATTTCTGGGTTTTAGTGGGTAGCCCTCATCCGCCTCTCCCTCCATAACCTCCCCTAAAACTTCATCCGTTGATACCAAAACAAAGAAACCCTCCTTACCCCAAATTCTTCTAAAAGCTTCTATTATGCTGTAAAATCCTATTATCTCCGACCTCACAAAATCCCAAGCGGATTCTATGGATTTATCAACATGGGTTTCCGCGGCAAGGTGTATGATATAAGGCGAAAATTTCAGGATCCTTAACATCATCTCGTGATCCTCAACCGAATCAATTATTACCAGAACATCAAGCTCGCTTTCAAGGAAATCCCTTATAGCGCCTTCTATATCCTTACACTTTTCAAAGTTTTGATCCTTGAATTCCCAAAGGGGTTTTATATTTCCGTCCCTTAATAATATCTTCCCCCAAAGGATCCTGTCCTCTGGTTGTAATATTCTGATCTTATGACCCTTTAGATATTCGGGGTTTGCCGCGTATGTCAGGGCGTCTATCACTATAACCTTATACCCTCTCTTTATGGCTTCATCCACCACCCAACTACCCAAAAAACCCAAACCCCCAGTTACAATTATGGGCTCCCTCAATTTTAGTCCTCCAAGATTACTCCCCTTCTCCTACGCCCCTCGGGCTTTTCCCTTTGAGGAACAGGAACGAATATCTGAGGCATAGATGGAACGATCTGGACCCTGAATATCCTCTCAAGGGTTAGATCCCTAAGCCTTGTGAGCATATCGTCAAATAGGGCGAAGGCCTCCTTCTTGTACTCAACGAGGGGATCCTTTTGTCCGTAAGCCCTGAGGTTTGTCTCCTCCTTTAGATGGTCAAGCCTGTATAGGTGATCCCTCCAGAGCTCATCAAGGGTTGTAAGTAGCACGATCCTTTCTATCTCCCTCATCTGTTCGCTCCCAAATTCCCCTTCCCTTTGGGCATACATATTTAAAATGTACTCCAAAACCCTTTCTTTCAGCTCCCTCCTGTCCCTTATCTCTTCAATAAAGAAGAAGTCCCCCAAGAAAATGATGCTTAACCTATCTATCAATCCTCTCCTATCCCAAAATTCCGGATTGGGGGAGCTTGCAAATTTATCCACNGCCTCATCCACAAGCTCCTCTATAAACTCCCTTATAACATCCGAAACATCTTCCCCATCTATTATCCTATCCCTAAGGGCATAAACCTTCTTCCTTTGNCGGTTCAAAACCTCATCGTACTCCAAGAGCCTTTTNCTCATCTGGAAATGCATATACTCAACCCTCTTTTGAGCNTTCTCTATGGCNTTNGTTACCATTTTTGATTCCTGGGGCCACTTCTCCCTATACCTAAACCTCTCCGCCATCTCCACCGCCTTATCCGCACCAAAGAGTCTCAANAGGTCATCCTCAAGGGATAGGAAGAACTTGGACATTCCNGGATCTCCCTGCCTCCCCGCCCTTCCCCTAAGCTGATTATCTATCCTCCTCGCATCATGCCTTTGCGCACCTATAACATATAGCCCGTAATACTCCCAAGTACTCTTATCGTTTTCGTCGTATGGAGGTATGTATCCCTTTTTCACTATCTCCTTCCAAGTGGGTATTGGGTCATCCTTCATCTCTTCTATTAACTTCTTTACTAGCTCCGGGTCGTAAGGATCCAAAACCCCCTTCCCGAGCTTTATATCCGTTCCCCTACCCGCCATGTTTGTGGCTATGGTAACCGCCCCTTTTTGTCCAGCCAAGGCAACGATCTGCGCCTCCCTCTCGTGATGCTTGGCATTTAAAACCTGATGGGGTATTCCCCGCAATCTCAGGTACCTTGAAAGAAGCTCGGATTCCTCAATGGATGTTGTCCCCACCAAGATCGGCCTTCCGATCTTATGCCATACCTCAATCTCCCTAACTATGGCGTTGTATTTGTCCTTCTTAGTCCTGTAGATTATATCCGGCTTATCAACCCTCCTGACGGGCTTGTTTGTGGGTATTGTTATTACGTCAAGTTTGTATATCTCCCAAAACTCTTGGGCTTCGGTTGATGCGGTTCCCGTCATACCCGCAAGTTTCTCGTACATCCTGAAATAATTCTGTAATGTTATGGTTGCGAAGGTTTGGCTTTCCTGCTGTATCGGAACCCCCTCTTTGGCTTCAACCGCCTCGTGCAAACCGTCCGACCATCTTCTACCCGGCATCAACCTACCCGTCTTCTCGTCCACTATTATAACCTTCCCATCCATCACCACATAATCCACCTCTTTCTCAAAGAGGGTGTAAGCCTTTATCAACTGCTGTATTGCGTGGATCTTCTCGGTTTTATCCTGAAATTCCCTGTAAAGTTTTTCCTTTAGGGCAAACTTCTCCTTCGGAGAAAGCCTCGGATCGGAATCTATAACGTGGATCTCGGAGGATAGGTCTGGGATCTTAAACAGGTCGGGATAGTATCTGTGTATAAATTCTCTACCCTTTTCGGTTATATCCACGGTGTGAAACTTCTCATCCACAACAAAATAAAGTTCCCCATCCCACAACCTTATCTTTTTATCCTTTAACCCCTCCGATTCCATCTTATCAACCGCGGACATTAAGCCGGGTTCCTGAAGGATCTTGAAAAGCCTCTTGTTTTTAGGAGCCCCCCTCTTTACCTGTAGCAATCTCCTCGCCGCCTCTTTTATGTTCCCTTCCTTAAGGTACCTTTCCGCCTCGTCTAAGAAATGGGCCACGAGTTTCTGTTGCTCCTTATACATAGCCTCAACTATCGGCTTCATCTCCCTAAACCTCTCCACGTTCGAGTGCTGGACGGGTCCCGAGATTATTAACGGTGTCCTTGCCTCATCTATCAAAATTGAATCTACTTCATCCACTATTGCGTAATAGTGTCCCCTCTGTACCCTCTCCTCCCTTGAATATACCATATGATCCCTGAGATAGTCAAAACCAAATTCCTGGGCTGTTCCGTAGGTAATATCCGCAAGGTAAGCCTTTTTCCTTTCCTCGGTGGGCATAAGGGATTGTATAACACCAACGCTTAATCCGAGGGTTTCGTAAAGGGGTCCCATCCATTCCTTATCCCTCCTCGCAAGGTAATCGTTCACGGTGGCTATATGCACCCCAGTTCCCTTTATCCTGCCCATGAGTCCGTGAAGGTATAGGGGTAAGGTGGCAACGAAGGTTTTACCTTCTCCGGTTGCCATCTCGGCTATCTTCCCCTCAAATAGGACGATACCTCCCAAAAGCTGGACATCAAAATAAACCATATCCCACGTGTAGGGGATCCCGGTGACCGTCCAGGTTTTACCCAGAAGGAGCTTTGAGGCGTATTTTGCGACAGCAAAAGCCTCGGGTAGTAATTCCTCCGGTTTTGCCCCTTGTCTTAATGCGGTTTCAAAATATTCGGTTCTCTTTAGGATATCTTCGGAACTTAAGTTGAGTTTCTCGTAAATAGAGTTGATCTTTTCAACGATCTTCCACCTCTTCCTAACTTCCCTTTGATTTCTTGTTCCTACTGCAAATTTTAGAATGCTTTCTATCACGATGTGAGAATTATAAGGATGATGAAAGAAGGGTGATTTGGGGTGGAGGAGTGAGGCGACGAAATCCTCGGGCTATTGGAACCGCTCGGCTCAACCCCTTGCGGGGCTTACACCTGCGGCCCATCTACGGGGTAGTCTCCCCCGGCCCTTACCCCGAGGAAACCCTCGGGTGGGGCGCCTTATCTTGGGGCCCGCTTCCCGCTTAGATGCTTTCAGCGGTTATCGGTTAGGCACATGGCTACCCGGCTTCTGCCGCTGGCGCGACAGCCGGTACACCAGAGGTGCCCCCAACCCAGGTCCTCTCGTACTGTGGGCAGACCCCCTCAAGCGCCCTCCGCCCACGGCGGATAGGGACCGACCTGTCTTACGACGGTCTGAACCCAGCTCACGTAGCCCTTTAATGGGCGAACAGACCAACCCTTGGGCTTGTGCACCCCCAGGATGGGCTGAGCCGACATCGAGGTGCCGAACCGGGCCGTCGAAGTGGACTCTCGGGCCCGACTAGCCTGTTATCCCCGGGGTACCCTTTATCCGCTGAGCGATGGCCCTTCCACACGGGACCACCTGATCACTAGGCCCGGCTTTCGCCCCTGCTCGGCCCGTCGGCCTCGCAGTCAGGCCCCCTTATGCCCTTGCACTCAACGGGCGGTACCGTCCGCCCTGAGGGGACCTTTGGGCTCCTCCGTTACCTTTTAGGAGGACGCCGCCCCAGCGAGACTGCCCGCCAAGCGCTGTCCCCCACCCCGATTCAGGGGTGTAGGTTAGAACCCCAACAGGACAAGGGTGGTATCTCACGGGCGGCTCCACCGGAGCTGGCGCCCCGGCTTCACAGCCTCCCACCTATCCTGCACATGCCCTGCCAGAGTCCAACGCCAGGCTGCAGTAAGGGTCCACGGGGTCTTTCTGTCCCGCCGCGGGTAACCAGCATCTTCACTGGTACTGAAACTTCGCCGGGTCCCCCCCTGAGACAGTGGCCCAGTCGTTACGCCATTCATGCGGGTCACAACTTACGTGACAAGGAACTTCGCTCACCTTTATCCACGGTTTTCACCGTGGGGTGGGCCATATCTTCAGCCTGGCCCACGGCCCATTTCCGGGAAGCGCTCAATTATTTCCCTCTTTATCTCCATTAATGATGCCCTTTTTTCGGTATTCATCTGGAGGGCTATATCTATGATCTCAAGCAATCCTTCCGGCGTCAGATGCCTACCCTCCTCCATCTTATGAATTATCCTCCTNAACCTTATGAAATCCACATTCTTTTTGGTTTTTAGCGGATGTTTGGTGAAGAAATCGCATATCTCTTTCAGACAGGAGATCTTCCTGATCCTTAAAGCCCATCTGTCCCCATGATTTTTCCTAACAACACCACATTTGAAGAACCTCTTTAACGCATACAGGATTTGTATGTCCCTTTTATGCTGTACTATCACAAACTCCGGTATTACCTGATATCCGAGGGTGGTTTTGGGGTTTCTTACAACCGAAACGTGGAAACATCCTTCACCATCCGTGAATCCCACGACCCAGTCGGGAGATAAGTCCATATCCAAACCTCCTTTTACGGCTTCCCGGAGGNCAGGCTGCTCGGCGTACGGCCTCTGAGGAACCCTTCCGGCATTAACACCGGAAGGTTTCCTGCGGGTTGCCCAATCCCAACCATTTTTACGTCAGCCCAAAAGGGCTGAAAGCGTAGGTTGGGCTCTAAGGGCTTTCCCGCATATAGCCGAGTTCAGGCAGCAATTTGCTACCTTAGGACCGTTAGGGTTACGGCCGTCGTTTACCGGGGCTTCGGCAGGGAGCTCATCACCCCCCGCCTTAACCTTCCGGCACCGGACAGGCGTCAGCCCCTATACATCCCCTTACGGGTTATGCAGGGACTTGTGTTTTTGGTAAACAGTCGCCAGGCCCTATTCTCTGCGGCCCGTTCGGGCTCGGCCCGCGAAGGAGCCTCACCCTACTAGGGCCCCCCTTCTCCCGAAGTTACGGGGGCAACTTGCCGAGTTCCTTAGGGGGGGTTATCCCGCGCGCCTTGGCACATTTATGCCCGCCCACCTGTGTCGGTTTGCGGTACGGTCACCCGCGCTTCATCGCCCGCGAGGTTATTTCTCGTCGGTGTGCTCCGGGCCCTTCCCCCAGGGTTTCCCCTGGGTTCCTTACTCCCCCTCAGGCTCGGGGCCGGGATTTGCCTCGGCCCGTCATCGCCCTACGGGTTTGGAGGGGCTAAGCCACCAGCCCCCGGGCCCTTCGCTCCCGCGTCACCCCTCGGGCTCCACGCGGGTGGCGGGGGAATGTTGACCCCACTTCCCATCGGCTACGCCTTTCGGCCTCACCTTAGGGTACCGGCTAACCCACCGCGGACGAACCTGCCGGTGGAAACCTTGGGCTTACGGCGGGAGGGATTCTCACCCTCCTTATCGCTACTAATGCCCGGATTCTCACTTCCCAGGGCTACCCCTGGGAACGCTCCCCTACCGCCGCCGGCACCCGGAGGTGCCGACGACCCACCGCTTCGGCGGCCGGCTTGATCCCCGATAAATTTTCGGCGCGGGGACGCTCGGCTGGTGAGCTATTACGCACTCTTTAAATGATGGCTGCTTCTAAGCCAACATCCCAGCTGTCTTAGCGTCCCCACATCCTTTCCAACTTAGCCGGCACTTTGGGGCCTTAGCGGGTGGTCTGGGTTGTTTCCCTCCTCGGACGTGGAGCTTCTCCCCCACGCCCTCACTCCCGGGTTGTCGGGGCAATAGCCCCTACCCTGCGGGTATTCGGAGTTTGTCGGGGTTCGGTTGCCCTAGCCCCAACAGTGCTCTACCCCCCGCAGGGACCACCCGAGGCTGCACCTAGATGCATTTCGGGGAGAACCAGCTATCACCGGGTTCGATTAGCTTTTCACTCCTACCCACAGGTCATCCGAGGACTTTTCACCGTCCACCGGTTCGGGCCTCCAGCGGGTGTTACCCCGCCTTCACCCTGCCCATGGGTAGCTCACCCGGATTCGGGTCTGCCGCCGCCGACTTAGCGCCCTATTCGGACTCGGTTTCCCTACGGCTCCCCCCACGGCTCCCCACCGCAGGGTTAGCCTCGCCGACGACGGCAACTCCCGGGCTCATTTTTCAATAGGCACCCCGTCACCCCCAAATGGGGGCTCCGAGTTGTTGTAGGCCACAGGTTTCAGGTTCTGTTTCACCCCCCTACCCGGGGTGCTTTTCAGCTTTCCCTCACGGTACTCGTCCGCTATCGGTCAGGGGGTAGTATTTAGCCTTAGGCGGTGGTCCGCCCAGATTCCCGCAGGATTCCACGTGTCCCGCGGTACTCGGGGTCGTAGCCCAGGGAGACCGTTCCCTTTCGCCTACGGGGCTTTCACCCTCTATGGCGTCGGTATTCCACCGACTTCGGCTAGAGAACGGTTTTGTAACTCCCCGAGGGGTCCGGGGCCCCCTCCGGCTACGCCCCACTACCCCGTTCCCACCAACGCCCCCGGGCTTTAACGGTGGGAACGGTTTAGGCTGTTCCCCTTTCGCTCGCCGCTACTCAGGGAATCGATTTCTCTTTCTTTTCCTCCGGGTACTGAGATGTTTCACTTCCCCGGGTTCGCCTCGCATGGGTACTCGGGTATAAACCCTTCCCCATGCGATGACCCACCTCATCGGTGGGCCGGGTTTCCCCATTCGGGCATCCCGGGATCGCAGGCTTTATGCGCCTCCCCCGGGCTTTTCGCAGCTTAACACGCCCTTCGTCGCCTCCCCCTGCCGAGCCATCCACCTGTGGCCCTTAGTAATTTCGTCGCCTCACTCCTCCACCCCTTCACCCGCCTATCATTCAGGTTGAGCACTCAATAATGCCTAAATTTGGGGGTCGTGTCAAGTGACCCCCTCCTTTAGGCACTCAATAATGCCTTAAATACCCTCTCGCGTCAAGTTATAGGATCCCCTTAAAGGTTTCCAAGAACCTCTTGTCGTTCTCGTAAAACATCCTTATATCCTCAATCCCATACTTCACCATCGCAAACCTTTCAACCCCTATACCGAAAGCATATCCCGTCCATTCATCCGGATCTATACCACGTTCCTTAAAACGTTTGGGTGTATCATACCACAGCCCAACATCTCCAACCATCTACCCTTGTAAAAAACATGTACTTCCATTGANGGTTCGGTAAAGGGGAAATAAGAGGGTGTAAATTTAACTTTTGTTCCCTCACCGAAGAGTTTTTCTACAATTTTTTCTATTACCCATTTAAGGTCCCCTATCCCTATGTTTCTATCTACCGCTAAACCTTCTATCTGGTGGAATACGGGCGAATGCGTCGCATCAAAATCGTCCGCCCTAAATACCTTGCCAAAAGTCGCTGCTTTTAGGGGTGGTTTGTTCTTGAGCATATATCTAATTTGGAAGGGTGAGGTGTGCGTCCTTAAAAGTTTCCCTTTGTTTANGTATAGTGTTTGTTGCATATCCCTTGCGGGATGGTACTTGGGGATGTTTAGCATTTCAAAGTTATAAAGTTCCTCCTCAACCTCAGGGGCATCCTGTATATCAAACCCCATACTCTCAAGGATATTCAAAATTTTTTCCGCAACTATAAAGATCGGGTGTTTTACTCCAACCCCAAAGTAAGGTTTTCCGGGGACCGTGGGATCAAAAATTTCCACAACATCCAAAAGCTCTTCCCTCTTCTCCTCAAATGCCCTCTCCACCTTCTCCCTTATCTCGTTTAAGATCCTTCCCCTCTCCTTCCTCTCCTCTATCGGCAAATTTTTCAGTTCATCAAAAAGTACCTTTATCTTTCCCTTTCTACCGAGATATTCCGCCTTCAGGGCATCAAGCTCAGCTAAATTTTTTACCCATTTTAACCTCTCTAAAACCTCCTCGTAAATCCCGTTCATAAGTGATGTTTAACCTTTTCCACTATTTGGGCGAAGGTTTCAGGCTCATGATAAGCTATATATGCGAGGACTTTCCTGTCAAGCTCAATTCCCGCCTTCTTTAAGCCATGTATAAAGGTTGAATAGTTCAAACCGTGCTCCCTTACCGCAGCGTTGATCCTTGCGATCCAAAGCCTCCTAAATTCCCTCTTCCTCCTCTTCCTATCAACATAAGCATGCCTCAAAGCTTTAAGGACGGTTTCCTTGGCGTTCTTAAATCTCCTTGAATTTACACCCCAATAACCTTTTGCAAGATCAAGCCAAAATTTGTGCCTCTTTTGTCTGTATATACCGGTTTTAACCCTCATAGTTGGGTATTCTAAAGTAGTTTTGTTAAAACCTTCAAGATCCTTTGGGCGGTCTTCCCATCCCAAAGGGGGATCTTCGTCTCCTTAAACTTCCCTAACTTTTCCATAACAAGGTGGGGAAGTTTTTCGACATCATCCAGAAGTTCGTTGGTTCCCAGCTTAAGGGTTATAGGCCTTTCGGTGTTAGGTCTAAGGGTTATGCATGGGATACCCAGAAAGGAGGTTTCTTCCTGAACACCACCGGAATCGGTGATCACAAGGCCCGAACCGAGCATAAGGGATAAAAACTCCGAATACCTTAAAGGTTGAAGGGCCAAAAATTCCACCTTTATACCGTTGGAATCAAGGTTTTTTCTTGTTCTGGGGTGTATAGGGAAAACAACGGGAATTTTCCTTGAAATTTCGTTCAGTGCGGATATGATTTTCTTTAACCTTTCTGCGTTCGTCAACATTTGAAGGCCTGTGTAAGGTAACTGCTATGTAAGAACCTTCCCTTAAGCCCAACCTTTCCCAAATCTTTATTTTCTTTGCCTTAGGTAGGACATCCAGAAGGCTATCTATCATTATGTTTCCCACCGTAAATATGTTTCTTGGATCCTTACCTTCCTTAAGGAGGTTCTCCGTAGCGTCGTACGAAGGGGAAAAGAGGTAATCCGATAAAGCGTCGGTGGCTACTCTGTTTATCTCCTCGGGCATAGTCCAATCCCTACTCCTTAAACCCGCCTCGACATGCGCAAGCTTTAAATTTAGGTGTTTTGTTGAAACCGCAAGGGCTAAAGTGGAATTCACATCCCCAAAGACAACCACCAAGTCCGGCTTTATATCCTTCAAAACCCCTTCGGAAAGGGATATGATCTTTGAGATTTGTTGAACGTTGGTGTCCGATCCTACGCCAAGATATATGTCGGGTTGGGGTAGGTTAAAATCCTCAAAGAAAGCCTGCGAAAGTTCGTAATCGTAATGCTGTCCCGTATGTAGGATTATGGGATTTATGCCATTTGATTTTAAGGCATTGTATAGGGGGTAAAGTTTTACGAAGTTTGGCCTTGCACCGGCGACAAGTAAGATCTTCAAGTGGGGATTTTAAACTCGTCGTAAATTAGGTCATCCCTACCCGCATGCGACGAGAAGCCGTTTATGGTATATACCTTTAAATTTACATCGTACCAACCTCCCAAGATATAAACCTTCTCGCTACCATCTACGATTCTTCTGCCCAATGTACCCTCCGCCTGAAATCCAACGAAAATAACCGCATTATTTGGGTTTTCAACCATATGCTTTAGGTGATGGATTGCCCTTCCACCTGTAAGCATACCCGAACCTGCCAATATCACCACTCCCGAATGTGTGTTATTTAATGGACTATCCAAAACAACCTTCCACTGGGATATAAAGTAGCTCCTTTTTTAGCTCCTCAATGGATTCCTTTATTGGTTTGTGGTTCCTATCGCCGTAAGTTGATTCACAAACTAATATTTCGGTTTTTTGGGGGTTTTGTGGATCCCTGATTATGGACTTATCCTTGTTCCCAAGATCACCCGAAAAGGTTAGCCTCCTTCCCTTGTATTCAAAATATATGCCCCGCATCCTTAAAGGTAAATAAAAATCCCTTTCGGTGTATAAAGGGCTCTTTTCGTCCATAAGGTGGAAGGCGTCCTTTAATATATGCCCGGCCAAACTCCATGTGGCCCTGTGTGTTATCACGGTTCCCTTAAATCCGTTCTTTACCAAAACCGGTAGTCTCCCAACATGGTCAAGGTGGGCGTGGGTAAAGTACCCCGCATCCACCAAAAATTTCAACCCATCAATAAAACACAACCCGCCGCACCGTAGAATTTTATTTTTATCAAGGGGGAATTGTATGGGGGTAAAACTTACTTTTGTGGTAAAAGTGTCTTTGCCCTTTCCCTCGCCCAAGCATCCGCTCCCAAATAATCCTCAAATCTTTTAGCGTTTTTAAACGGGTTTTCCTCAAGGACCCTTTCCACAACATCAGTTATCCCATAAAAAGATAACTTCCCTTCCAAAAATGCATAAACCGCCACCTCGTTCGCCGCGTTTAAAACCGCAGGGTAAGTGCCACCCAACCTTAGGGCCCTATATGCGAGATCCAATGCGGGAAATTTTTCGCGATTAACGGGCAAAATTTCAAGGTTGCCGAATTCAAACTCCTCTACCTGGGAATCGAGTCTCTCTGGATATGTTATGGCGTACTGTATTGGGATCCTCATATCCGGTTTGCTTGCGTGGATCTTTATTGAATTGTCCTTTAAAACGAGCATGGCGTGTATTACGGATTGAGGGTGTATTTTAACCTCTATCATATCGGGGGGAATATCAAAAAGGAAGTGCGCCTCTATCACCTCAAGCCCCTTATTCATCAAAGTTGCGGAATCAACGGTTATCTTCTTTCCCATCTTCCAGGTGGGGTGTTTCAAGGCATCCTCAACCCTTGCCCTTTCAATCTCCTCCTTCCTCCAATTCCTAAACGGTCCCCCGGATGCGGTCAGTACGAGTTTCTTCACTTCTTCCCTTTTTGTCCCCTGAAAAAGCTGAAAAACCGAAGAATGCTCGGAATCTACCGGTATAAGCTCACCAAACTTTAAAACCTCCTTTACGAAGGGTCCGAAGGATACCAAAGTTTCTTTGTTTGCCAAAGCCACCCTCTTACCCCTCTTTAAAGCTTCTATGGTTGGGAAAACCCCTATAATTCCGTTGGTTGCAACAACAACGATATCAACCTCGGGAAGGGTTGAAATTTCAATTAAGCCCTCCTTTCCGTAATAAACATCAACCCCCTTCGGTGGTTCCGCCTTTCCCGTTATTGCTACCTTCCTTATTTTAAACTCCTCAACCGCCTTATGCAAAAATTCCGTGTTGTCNTGAACGGAAATTGCTACGACATTTAAACCCAAATGCCTTACAACATCCAAGGTTTGCCTACCTATGGAACCCGATGCTCCAAGGATAGCCAAGTTTTTCTTATTCATAAACCCTTATTCCAAGTTCCTTAAGTTGTTCCTCGCTTACCTCACTTGGGGCATTTTCAAACAGGGCAACACCACCTGCGGTTTTAGGGAAAAGGATAACATCCCTTATGGAATCCTCACCAGCGCACATCGCCACCATCCTATCCAAACCCAAGGCTATGCCCCCGTGGGGTGGAGCCCCCATTTCCAACGCGTACATCAAAAAGCCAAACCTATCCTCTATTTCCGAATCGCTCAAACCTATGATCCTCAAAAGCCTCCTCTGAAGTTCCGCCTTATGCACCCTTATGGAACCCGAACCGAGCTCTATCCCGTTTATCACAAGGTCGTACTGCTTCCCCCTAACTTTTAGGGAGAGCTCCCTTAAGGCATTCTCATCCCTTTCTTTTAAAGCTTTCTCTATGTCGTCTAGGTATTTTATATCTTCTTCATAGGGTGATGTGAAGATGTGGTGGGCACTTTCAAGCCTCTTTTCCTCCTCGTTCCAATAAAATAGCGGAAAATCCACCACCCAAAGCCCCGCCCAATCCCTATCCTTCTCCAAAAAATTCTTACAAACCAAAGCCCTAAACTCCCCCAAATTCTCCAAAAATCCGATCCCATCCCCCCCAAAAACGAAAACCGTCCTCCCCTCATTCTCCTTAATATCCTCTTCGCCTAAAAACTTCGCCAAGTTCCCCGATGCTTTCCCATTCTCTACCTTGAAATACATAAACTTGTAGCTCTCCATAAGTTTTTCTATCTGCCCCCTTGAAAGTAATACGGGAAGCCTTAAAGCCTTAACCTTTGAAACCCCTTCAAAGACCCTAACACCCCAATTCTTCACCTTCTCCGTCCAATCCTCAAACTCTACGTTATACCTAAGGTCTGGCTTATCGGATCCGAACCTTTCCATAGCCTCAAAATAGGATATTGCAATTAAGGGACCCTTTAAATTTGCTCCCCCAAACCTATTGAAGATCTCCAAAACCAAAGGCTCTATAGTGTTTATCACATCCCAAATTTCGGAAACAAAGGACATTTCAACGTCAAGTTGGGTAAATTCAAATTGCCTATCCGCCCTCAGATCCTCATCCCTAAAACACCTCGCTATCTGAAAGTATTTATCAAAACCACTTGCCATAAGTACCTGCTTGTAAAGCTGGGGAGATTGTGGTAGGGCATAAAACTTCCCTTTATGAAGCCTTGAGGGTACCAAAAAGTCCGGGCTCCTTCCGGTGTGCTCTTCGTCAATATCGGCGTCTCCATCTCCAAAAAACCCAAATTTGACATATAGTTCCTTATGAATAGTGTTATCTCGTGCCTTAAGATCATGTTCCTTTGCATCTTGGGCCTTCTGAGGTCTATAACCCTGTGCTTGAGCCTCGTCTCCTCCTGAACATCTATTTTATCCTCCGGTAGAAATGGTAGGGGTTTGCTCTCGTTTAAAATCTCCCATTTTTCCGCATATATCTCAACCTCCCCACTCTTCATTTTTGGATTTATTCCCTCGGGGGGCCTTTTCCTAACTTCCCCTTCAACCTTCAAAACATAACCCAAGGCAAAATCAACATCCTTCCCTTCAAAAACCACCTGAACTTCACCGTACCTATCCCTCAACACCACAAAATTCAACTTCCCAATTTCCCTAAGTGATACCACCCAACCCGCAACCACAACCCTTTTTCCAACCAACGATGAATCTATCTCACCGCAAGTGTGGGTTCTATGCATAAGGGGGAATTGTATGGAAGAACTCACATAGTCTTTTGGTCGCTTAAAATTACCCTTAACCAACATTCCCTTGACTCTTCGACAAAAACCCCAAGTGCCTCCCTCCTAAGATTCTCTCCCAAATTTAAAACCTTCTCCCTTGAGGACAACAGATTTCTTAACCTTTCAATCAAAACCTTGATGTCCCCACAAAATACCTCGTAAGCTATCCCTTCTACCCTCACATTCAGGGATAAAACGGGCGTCCCACAGAGCATTGCCTCCAAAATTACATTCGGGATCCCTTCCGATTCCGAATTTGATGTATTCACCAAAACCCAAGAACTTGATATTAACTTTAAGGTTTCTTCTCTGGGGAGCTTCCCGAAAAATTTCAAGTTTCCCGGCCTGTCCCTTATAAGTTCCTCATTGCCGTATCCCACCATAAGGAATTCGCATTCGGGAAATTCTTTGGCAAGATCAACAAAAATCTTTGGGTTTTTGTTTTCGTCCAATCTACCCACCCATATTACCGTAGGTTTTTCAAATTTTTCAAGCTTTTCCGGAATTTCCTGCAAGTTTTTGCACATCCTAATTTCCTTCCACCAAAACCTTTTCTCCGCCTTTCCCCTCTGTTCCTCATTTTGGGCTACTAAGAGATCCGCACCTTCAAGGGAGATGTTTATTAGAAGATCCAACAAGAGTCCAAAAATCGCCCGAATTTTCCCTTTTCTTGATAAAAATCTTGTGTACTTCAAGAAATCAAGGCCCTCCTGCGCATTTGAGCTCCATATGAAAGTTGATGAAAGGAGAACTTTTGATAGGAAACCCACAACGGTTAAGGCACTTCTTCCCCTCTGAAATACTAAAGTTGGCTCAAGCTCTAAAACCTTTTTAAGGAATATTGGAATTTTTAGGATCTCGAACCTTGGGTTTCTCAAATAATGGACGAAAAGCTCACCCTCCTTTATTACTTTCCCCACCTTGTTTTGATCGTTGGTGGAAACCAAAAGGTGAGATTCCCTGTATTCGGAGAGGAGTTTGGCAATTTGATAAACC
>JGI26464J51801_1000120_pt1 | contig 19204 bp, 16 predicted proteins | sample PerSpoAPS_AMetaG_FD_51801 | JGI IMG/M metagenome (IMG submission 51801) | reverse complement strand
ATAATAAGATACGAGACCACATACCCGTACTCCCATCCTCCCAAGATTTTCCTTCACGCTTCAAAGTTTGTAGCGGATAACGATGCATGCGTTTATCTCTCAGTGATGAGGGGGTTTGTTCCCACATCCTTAAGTAGGTCGGAGCTCTGCGAGATGGATTTCCCAAGGAGGGACATAAGTTTAAATGAGTTCGTCGATAGCGTAAATAACACCACTATCTTTTGGGGTTTTTCCCACTCAAACTATAGGACTTTTATAGTAAATTTGGATAGCACTACCGTTCAGTTTAGCATTCACGATATATTCAGGCTAAACACGGACTCTTCACCCATCGTTTGGCTCCATATAGGATGCTTGGTTAATTCCCCAAACACCAACTCTGTAGGTAATTTAATATTCAAGGAAGGTAAAAGCATAGTTTCTTACGGTCCTCAGAAGGAAAGTGCCCCCTCGGTTGGGATAAACCTCGTCGGAAACGGATTTAGGGGGGCGTACGATGATACAAGCGGTTTTTACGCTGGCTTAATAGACTTTTATGCAAAATCTTACTCCGCATGGTTGGGTTATATAGAAACTTACGTTTATGAAGGAATAAGCTACGGCCTCATAGGGGATCCCGCCCTTTTAATACACAAAACCCAACCCTTAAGTATGTCCCCATCTTTGAGCCTTTCTGGTGATACCTTGAGGATCTCATCCCTTCCCCCATCATCCCTCGTTGTGGTTGTGCAGGATGGGGTTGAAATATTTAGGGACAGCGCAAGCGGAAGTTTGGAGGTAAGGCTGAATCTAATAAGCGAAAATCCGATTTTGGTCGGAATAAACTCACATAATTATCTTCCAAAAATTGAAACTCTACTTGTCTCCCCTCCCAAACTCTCCTTAAGGGGCTTGAATATAAGTTCCCAAATTTCGGGAGAAAATACCGTAATTTCCGGCTACCTTAAGAATGTTTCCTCAATAACGTTAAATTCTCCCTTTGTGAAGTTTCTCGGCATTTCCGGTTTGGGTAGCGATTCCCTAAACCTTCCGGATATTTCCCCGGGAGATTCCGCCTTTTTCTCCCTAAACGTTCAAATAGAAAGGTTCGTTGGGAACAGGGACGTTTCCGGAATCCTCATCTTCGGGTGTTCCTTGTGCGATACATCCTCAAGGTTTATAAGCTTTACCGCCAAGGGACCGAAGCTTAGGTTCGTTGGGGCCTTCGTTGATACCTCCGCTGGGAATATAAAATTGAAAATTTTGGTATATAACGAGGGCGGGGGAATTTCGGATACCATCCGCGCGGATCTTTTCTCCGGTCCTTTCACCCTGCTTTCCCCGGGAATTTACCCCAACCTTCAACCTTTAAGATTTTCGGATACATCGTTTAATGTGATCCTTTCCGGTAGCTATTCACCGGGTAGTAATTTGACGCTTAGGATCTATAACGGTTATGGGGATACGATTTTTGCGGATATAACCCTTCCCTCCTCGAGCTTCTCCCCTCCTAACGTATTCCTTGAACCGGGCTATATGAACATTAAGGTATTCTGGGATAGTACCGCACAATCTTACTTGGTTTGGAGGGATGGAGAAATATTGGATGTTGTTCCTTCGAATTGGCGGTTTATAAGGGATCAGGTTTCGGATAACTCGACTAAGTGTTATTCCGTATCAAGGATATTTGATGGGGTGATAGGGCAAAGGAGTGTCGAGGTTTGCGGTAAGGCAAATCCACCCTTCAGGTTCAACCCAAAGGATGTAATTTATCCGATCCATAGGACCTTCCCCATAGCGGGACAGCTTGATAAGACATCGCCCGAATACGAGATAGTTTTCTCCTCCCTATTTAACCAGGTTTGGGCTTTAAGGCATAACGGGGAAGTACTTTGGGTGTATAACGTGGATAATTATCCCAACAGGACGGAGATCTCCGCTCCTCCCGCCATAGGAGACATAAACGGGGATGGGGAAATGGAGGTGGTGTTTGGAGTTGCGGGTTCAAATCCGGGAATATTGGCCCTTTCCAAGGACGGGAACTTACTTTGGAGGTACAACCTTTCCAATCCCCCAACCGGTCCCGTGGTATTGGGACTATTTATGGGAGGCGGGATCCCAAGAATAGCTTTTAGATCCGGACCCCAGATATATTTCCTTGATGGGAACGGGAATTTGATAAACTCCTGCGGACCTTACCAATGGAGGGATGACTTTATGGCCGCTTACGACTTTGATGGGGATAGGATATGGGAACTTGTATTCTTATCAAACGATACGGTCCATATGATAAATTACAACTGTTCGGAAAAGCCGGGATTCCCAAGGAAGCTTAATAGGGTCCTTTATAAAGGGGTAAGGCTTGACGATATAAACGGGGATTCAATACCAGAGATAATAGTGGATGGGGGGAGTGTTGCTGTGATCCTTGACAGGTTCGGAAACAGGGTTGATACGGTAACTTTTTCCAACATTTCAAACATAGATGTTCCTATAACCCTTGATTGGAACGGGGATGGGGTTTTGGATCTTGCTCTCATGGGTAGCACATTTTTTGAAGTTAGGGACCTTAACGGGAACCAGCTTTACGTTATCTCCTCCGAACCCCCAGCGGGAAGCAGGTTTATGCTTACGGGGGACATTAATGGGGATGGGAAGGATGAGGCTATTTTCAGCGATGCGAGGAGCAGGATACACGCCCTCGGTATAAACGGCGAAGCTTTGGGCTTCCCTATAAACCTAGGACATGGTGATAGGTATAGGGAGGAGGTTGTGCATGGGGGATTTTTGATATACGACGTTGATGGAGATGGTAGGATGGAGATGTTTGCGGGGACGGGTGGAAACAAGTTTTACGCTTGGAATTTGGGGAATACGGGTAGGATCAGGTGGGGTATGGTTAGGGGAAACAGGTGGAATACTGGATATCCATCCTGGGAGATGCCCGATACTAACATTTCAACTTCAATATCTTACAAGGAAAGTGATAAAACGGAAATCTACGTAAGCAGGGGGGGTAGGATCCTGTTTTCATTCCCGAAAGCGGTTAATATTGAGATTTACGATATCGCCGGAAAGAGGGTATTTCAGAGGGAGGTAAAGGGAGAGGGAGAAATAAGGCTGAATTTGAGGAAGGGGGTATATTTCCTGAAGGCGGGGAAGAAAATTTATAAGTTTATAATATGATAGAAATATATTTAAAATTGCTCCTTTTGGGTCAAGCCTATCCCGACAGCGCGAGGAAGTTGTTTGAAGCTTACAAGGATTCTTTGCCCGATAGCCTTAAGGTAAAACTTTACTCGGAGCTAAACTGGAACATAGATAGCCTTTTGGAGGGGATAATAAAAAACACCAAGGATCCCGCGGTTTGGAAGAATTACATTTACAGGAAGTTCGTTTCTGTGCAAGATTGGAAATCTTTTAAAAGTTTTGTAAGGAAGAACTTTAAGAAGTTCTCTGATATTCCCGAGGTCTTGGATTACGTTGGGAAGGTCTTTGAGAATGCGGGGGAGAATAAGGAAGCGCTAAGGTTCTATAAATTATCCGCGGATAAGGGTTATCCCGAGGCGGTAAAGGATCTGGCGGTCCTTTATGCGAGGATGAATAATTGCGACTCTACCATCCAATTGTTTGATAAATTTTCAATTGACGAAATAAGGGATAGCTATGAGAGGAGGAGGGTTTTACTTTCNATGGGCTTGTGTTATGAGAAGAAGGGGAATTACCAGAGGGCTTTAGAATTCTACAAAGAAGCTTACACAATACAGAAGGATACAACCTTGGGTTTTAAGATAGCGTACCTTTTGNCTANGAGGGATGGGGAAGAGGCTTTGAGCTTTCTGGCGGGTATGTACGAGGATTTGGGTTTTGAAAGGCCCAACTTGTATTGGGGATATGCCCTGATAATGGGTAAAAATAGGGAGAAGATAAGGGAGGGTATAAGGGAGGTTTCGGAGTTTTTGGCAAAAAACGGGGATGATGCGAGGGCGAGGAATATACTTACGCATGCCTTCCTAAGGCTCGGAGATACCTTAACCGCCTTAAAGCACGCAAAAAGGGCATTTGAACTTGAAAGTAAAGATGACGAATATAGGTTGGCTTACCTAATGATCCTATCGAGCGTTGAGGAGAATCCGAGGAAATTTGGGGTACTTCTTAAGGAGGGGGACAAAAAGGACCCTTTGGGAAAGCTCGTTTTTGCGCGGTTTTACGCAAAATCCGGAAACAAAGATCTTGCAAAAAAATTTTACTCTGAATTAGTGGAAATAGACCCGAAAAATATTCCATTGCTCCTTGAGGTTTATTCTTACTCAAAGGGTAAGGGACCTTAAGTTGGCAAAGAAAACGATAAAAACCCTAACGGAAAACTTCCCAGATAGCTTAAATTTTTGGTTTGAGCTTGGGGATATATACCTGAGGTTGATGCAGGCGGAAAGCCTGTACGTTATGTATAAAAGCTTGTTGGAGAGGTATTCCTTCAAATTGAACGATTGCCAGCTTGCCGTTGTACTAAACAACTGGGCATATACGATTTCCCTTTTGAATTACAAGCTTGATACCGCGAGGGTTTTGATAGAGAGATCCTACGAGCTTTGTCCGAACGAGTATATCCTTGATACGAAGGGTTGGATATACTTTTTGATGGGGAAAAGGGAGGATGCAAAGAGGCTGATAGAGGAAGCCATAAAGATATACCTTGATAAGGGTAGGATGGACCCGGAGGTTATACTACATCACGCTTTAATNTCATGTGCCCTCGGGGAGGATAACGGAAGGAGGACCTTGAGGGAGGTATGGAAGTATATAGAAGAGGATTACAGGAAAATTTATAGGAACTATAAGGGAGTTTGTGAAAATAACTTTCGCCGTTAGAATTTCGGGATGATCTTGGNGCTACTCTCCTTACCATCCAAACTTTTCTTTGACCCTTTTCAAACCTTCGGTTGGGCTATAATCAGGCTTTACCAAGTTTTCCTATCGGATATACAGCCGGACGTTTGCAATTTCAGTTTATCCTGTTCAAGGTTTGGAAGGAAGGCGGTTGAGATGTACGGGATATGGGGATTTTTTATGGCTTCGGACAGATTACAAAGGTGCAATCCCGGTTCTTGGAGCTTGGCTGGAAAAATTTACGATGTGCATAGGGGAAAGCTTGTGGATACATTGGAGCTTTTTTCTCCGAAGGTTGAAGAGGTCCCAAAGGTCCTTTTGAGATGATATACCTTGTTCTTGCTTACGTCGTCTTTTGGGTTTTGGTTTTAGGCTATTTGGCATATATAAAATGGCGCTAATAGGCCTATTACTGAGGCTTAAGAACCATAAGGCGCTATTTTCCCTTGCCCTATTTTTGCTCGTAATTTCTTCCCTTATAGAGATCGCAATACCCCAGATCGTGAGGTTCACAATAGACCATTATGTTCTGCCGAGGTACGCGGTGGATAGAAAGACGGGTGATTTCGTTGATATAACCAAGATCCCAAAATGGGAGTTGGAAAGTAGGGTGGGGAAAGAGAGGTATTACAAAACCCCGTTGGGTTATATTCTTTCCGATTCCCTTTTAGCCCTACCTAAGGAAAAAATATTGAAATACAGGGAGGAGGATATAAGGGGTATAAGGGTGATGTTTGCCCTTTTTCTTCTACTCTTGGCGGTTAAATTTTTCGCAAATCTTGGCTTTTCCTATTACGGGAATAAAGTTTCCCAGTTAATATCCCACGAATTAAGGATGGAAACCTTCCAACATGCCCTGAAACTCCCCGCGCAATATTATGACAAGACCCCCTTGGGTGTAGTTCTAACCCGTTTAACTGGGGATGTTTCCGCGGTAGCCCAAGCATATTCCGAAGGCTTCCTCGTAATTTTAAAGGATATCCTATTATTCTTCCTCGCCCTATCGGTTATGCTGAGCATAAACATTAAGCTCACTTTCCTCGTCCTCCTCTTGGTTCCATTGGTNTTGNTNTTTTCTTACGTTTTTTCCATAATTATAAACAGGGCTTGGAGGGAGGTTAGGAACCTTATAGCAAANCTAAACGCTTTCGTTCAGGAAAATATATGGGGCCTGAGGCTCATACAGAACCTGGGGATATACAAGGAGATGTTTGGGAGATTTTCAAAGATAAACAGAAACCTTTACTCCGCTTATATGAAGGTGGCTTACATCTTCGGCATATTCATGCCCCTAATATCCCTTATGAGCTACGTAGGTATAGCGATAATTATATGGTATTCTGCGGGTGGGATTTTGAGGAACGAGATAAGCTTTGGAAGTCTCGTCGCCTTTTTAAGCTACGTTGATCTCCTCTTCCAGCCCATAAGGGAGTTTGGGGAAAGGATCCAGAATATACAATCGTCAGTTGCGGGTTATGAGAAGGTTATAAGCTTCCTCTCTGAAAATGAGGAGAACTATAACGGGAAGGGGGGGAAACTTGGTGATGTTGCTATAAGGTTTGAAAACGTAACGTTTTCTTACGATGGGGAAAATTTTACCCTAAGGGATATAAATTTGGAAATAAGAAGTGGGGAGAAGGTGGCCCTCGTTGGTAAGACGGGTTCGGGCAAAACAACCATGCTTAACCTTATGATGGGATTTTATACACCAAATTACGGGAAGGTTGAGGTTTTTGGACTTGATACGAGGGATTGGGATAAAAGGCTTTTAAGGTCCCTATTTTCTCCGGTTATACAGGAATTGACGGTTTTTGCGGATAGCATTGAAAACAACGTCACATTCGGGTACGATTTGGAATACAAAGGGATCTTTGAAAAACTTGGATTTTCCTACCTTTTGGAAAAAGAGTATAACCAGCTTTCGACGGGCGAAAAGCAGATAATAGCAGTTTTGAGGGCTTTGACCTTTAACAGGCCTATAGTTATCTTTGACGAGGCAACGAGCAACTTGGATGCCATAACCGAGCTTAAAATAAAGAAGATCCTACTGGAGGAGTTTTCTGGGAAAACATTGATAATAGTGGCGCATAGACTCGCAACCGCAACCTTGGCGGATAAGATAGTGGTATTGCAAAAGGGTAGGATAGTTGAGGTGGGAAGTCATAGGGAGCTTATGGAAAAGGGAGGGATATATTACCGCCTTTACAGCCTTCAGAACCTCTGATCACTTTATGATAACCTTATGCTCATCCCTTCCAACCTTCACCTTGTATATCCCTTTCGGTAGTAAGATCTCAACCTCGTTGAAAAAGCTCATCCTTAGCCTACCATCCACGGAGAAGATCTTTATTTCCCTTCCCTCCGCCTTAACCACAAGCCTGTTCCCGTAAACGTTTATCGAATAAAGGGCCCTTTCCCCCTCAAGTACGGAAAGTTCATCATCCCCTCCAAGGGGCATACATACAACGGTATAGTCAAGATCTGGGGAGGTTTGCGTAAAGTTGGTGTCGGAGCTTACAGGTGTTGAGGATGAAGGAGTTTCCGAAGTTGTATTTATGGTGGGGTTGAAATTCGTTATAGTGGGTGTTGCGAAGTTCCTTATACAGGAATATCCTCCCGGGCTTATTTTTACAACAAAGTAGTCGTAGGCCCTACCAGAGGAGAAAGATGGGGTTTGGGATGTTCCAACAAATATATAACCTCCATCGCTCGTGTTTATCCCCATATACGGGATGTCATCACCGTTTCCACCGTAAGTGGCCGAGTACAATAGGTTCCCATTTTCGTCTATCTCAAAGGCCCAAAACTCCGCTCCACCCGATCCCCAGCTCCTTGTATACGCAAGGACCATTACGCCTGACCCTTTCGGCATAAGGCTCCTTACCTCATCCTCCGCCAAACCCCCGTATGTTTTTGAAAATTCAACGGAACCGTCGTTTAAATTCAACTTCAGGATCCAAGCATCCCAATTTCCCGCCCCATCGGATCTCGTAGAACCACCGGCGAAGATATAGCTTCCCGATACCAAAACATCGGTTAAGACATCAAGGTTCGCACCACCGTAAGTTTTTGACCAGATAACATCCCCGTTCCCATCCACCCTTAAAACCCAACCATCGTTGTTCTTTGATCCCACCAATACATATCCCCCACTCCCATCCGGATAAACCCCATACAGGGTACCTTGGGAGTAAGTCTTCATAAGGGTGATATCCGCGTTGTTATCCAACTTTACGAATATACCCCTACCCAAAAAGTCGTACCCTACCGCAACGAATCCATTGCTTTCCTTTATCACATCCAAGAACTCACCGGCTATACTATACGATTTTACCCACATAAGGTTTCCGTTTGTTTGGGTTTTAACGGATATGGGTCTTCTTCCAACACTTGCTCGCGTGTATCCAAAATGTATATAGTTCCCATCGTGTGCGATAAACGGAAATCTCAGAATATCATAGTCATTTTTTCCGTAAGTTCTGTACCAAACAAAGCTCCCGTTTGTCCCTATCTTTAAAGCTACCGCATCCGTCTTTCCACCACCGCCCAGCAATGCTTCGCCTACCAAGATGTACCCGTCGGAAACCTCCATAATCCCATATCCGTACTCGTTCTGGTTCTTACCAAACGTGTAAGCAAAGCTCATGCCTTGGGCGCTTAAATTACCCGCCCATACGCCCGCCAAGGTTATTGTAATTGCTAAGCTTATCCTTTTCATCACCACATATTTTATGGTGGAAATTTTTCCTTGTCAAGTTGGTATCCCCTTATTACTTTTGCGAAATTTTCCGCCCAAATTTCGGGGGTTGCTAAGGGAAGCCTCTCCCCCTTGAGCCTTTTTACGAATTCCATCCTTTTTCTCGGATCCATAAAGTTCAATATCTTTTCCCTAAGGGAGGAAGGATCCCCCACCTTAAAGATGAGCTCCTCAAAAAGTAGATCCTTTGCACCCACCTTATCCGACACGATGGGTAATACACCCGAAGCTATAGCCTCGATTACCACGTACCCGAAAACCTCCCACTCCGAAGGTACAACCAAAATGTCGAATTTTCTTAGAATTTTGGGAACCAACTTATAATCCAACCAGCCCACAAAATCAACTTGAACCTTCAATTTTTCCGCAAGATCCCTTAAGTTTTCCTTTTCCTCCCCTTCCCCAACAATATAAAATTTTACCCAATTTAATCCCTCAATCGCCCTTATTATGGTATCCACCCTCTTCCTCTTTATCAACCTCCCCAAATAAACCAGGTTTAAGCATTTTCCAGTATGGGACTTTTCGTACAGGAAGGGTTTTATGTCCGTTGTCGTGAAGTTTAAAAGCGTCCTCCTTGCTCCCAATTTTTTGGCATGTCCTTCTGCGGATGGGGATCCGCACACTACCAGATCCGCCATTGAAAAAAGCAAGAACCTTATAGGTATCCTTAAAATCCCAAAGATGGGATTCCCTTCAAATATATTGGTTGCCTCCGACCAAATTATATAACCCGTCCCCTCGGATATACCCTTTAGGGCTATAAAGAGCTCAACTGGGGTAAGCCCACCGCTTATCACTATCCTTTTNAATTCTCCGAGATTCGGCAATTTTTTCGGGAAGAACCAATAACCCGGATCTCCGGAAATTTTTATTTCAAAGGGTGTGCTGTCAAGGATCTCGTAATCAAACTGTGCATCCTTTAAGGAATCCTCCCAACCCTTTCTCTTTTTTGAACCTTTCGCCAAAAAGTAGAACCTTATATCCCCCTCCAATTTCTTNCTNAANAGNTTAAAAAGATGAACCTTATGTGGTGTTGGGATGTTGGTGAAAAAAGCGTAATTAACGTTTTTGGGCAGGTTGCTGACCCCCTTGCACCTCTTGTAATAGCTTGTATATCGTTCCCTTACCCGCCTCCCTCTCCACGACGGATGTAGCCCTACCGCCCCCTGAAAGGAGGGATAAAATTAAGGCAAATAGGCCAAAGGCCACACCGAGCCCCACGGTTAAATTTGTGAAAAATGTTGGTGCGGACCTCACCCCTATTATGTTCTCAACCCCACCTCCGAAGATCCCCAAACCGCTTGACCTAGGCTCCTGTATTAGGATCACCGCGATAAGGATAAGAACAAGGATGAAATAAAGAAACAAAAGGAAAACGTACATAGCTGGATATTTTAAGGCGGAACTTCCGCTTTATAATATTCTCCTTGCGCCCGTAGCTCAACTGGATAGAGCGGCGGACTACGAATCCGCAGGTTGGGGGTTCAAGTCCCCCCGGGCGCGCTTGGAAAAGGAAACCGTAGAAAAGATCCTTGCTGAGGAATATGAAACTTTTTCAAAGATCTACCGCTCTATAGCAAAAAAGGAGATGCCGAAAATTAGCCTTGATGAGATAGTGGAGGAGTGTTTTTTGGCAAGCCACGAGGAAATAGTCAAAGGGAACGAGAGGGGGATAATCAGGGCCTTTGCCCTGAGCGTAGCCGCGAGGGTATTACAGAGGGTAAAGAGGGAAATAGAAAAATGATTGTGGAGAAGGATCTGATAGAAACCGTAATTTACGCTTCAAAGAAAGCGGGGGAGATCCTCTTAAAACATTTCGGTAGAAGTTTGGAGGTTGAGGGGAAGGGTTTGAGGGATATAGTCACTAACGCGGACATTGAATCGGAGGATTTTTTGAGGAATTTCTTATCTCGGGAGTTTCCTGATATTGGATTTTACGGTGAGGAGAAAGGGGGAAATTTGGAGGGTTTGGTTTGGATGGTGGATCCCCTTGATGGGACTAAGAACTTCTTCAGGGGTTTGGATGTATTTGCGGTCTCAATAGCCCTCCTTGATGGCAAGAAACCGATATTCGGGGTAATACATATACCAACGAAAAATTTGACGGTTGGGGTGCCGAAGGTATTGGATCTTACGCGAACGATAGAAAATTGGAGTTGGATGAGGGAGATGGTTTGGAAAACTCATTTTTGGCAACGGGTTTTCCACATGGGAATCCTGAGCTTGTGGACCCTTATATTGAAACTTTGAGGGAGATCCTCAAGAGGGCGATGGGCGTAAGGAGGATGGGAAGCGCGGCATATGACCTTGCAATGGTTGCGTGCGGTTTGTTTGACGGATTTTGGGAGTTTGGGTTAAAGCCATGGGATACCGCGGCGGGTGCGATAATAGTCAAGGAAGCGGGCGCAGTTCTTTCCGATATTTACGGTGGGGAATGGGATATCTTTAGCCAAACGATACTTGCTGCAAAGAGAAAGCTACACGCGGAGATGGTGGAGATCTTCAGGTCAATACGTTGAGCTTATTCTTCTCCTCGGGTGGATATTTGGGGCTAAGCTTGATGTATAAAAATTTCAACATTTCCCCCGCTTATTACTTTGGAAAGTTTGGAGAGGATGTACCATATTTTTGGTCGCAGAAGTTGAGGTTCGATTTTTATACACTTTATTTGGATTTCAAGATTGGGGGGTTTTCCGGAAGTTTTGGCAGGCTTTTACCCTTTGACACATCAAGCATCCTCTTAAATTCCTACTCAAAGGGACTTGACGGTTTAAAGTTGTTTTACAAGGATGGGGAATTTGGGCTATATTACGGTATATTTTCTGGGAAAAAATGGGTTTCGGATGGGGAGTACTACTTCAATCCCGATGGGAAGACGATAAAGGCGGGAGATGTTGTTTATAGGTACCTCATAATAAAGGGATTTTCTTATAAGAATATTGGATTTTATGAGCTTGCGGTTTGGTCAACGACTGGCTCATTTCCGGATTTTGCCATCTTAAATCCCATTTTTCCAGGCTATTTATACCAGTGGCTTAAAGGTAGGGAGACAAATCTGATTTGGCTATTAGAGGCAAAATTTAGAAATTTCTCCCTTCAGGTCTTGATAGATGATATACAGTACCTCCCATCCTGGTGGGATACGGTACCCCATAAGTTTGGGCTTAGGGCAAATTACTCCTCAAGGGTTTCCTTTGACTTTATTTGGGTTCCCGCCTTCGTTTATGGAAATAGGAAATATTGGGATGCCCTTTACGAAAGCCCAATATATGGNTCCGATTATGCGCAATTTTCAACGGAATTTGAGGTAGGGAAATTCTATTTTGGTTTTGGGCTCTGGGGTAAAGGTAGGTATAACGGGAATTTTAAAGAGCCAAATATAGGGGATTATCCGAAGTTTTCGTTCCTACATGAGCCTATAAAGTGGGGTTCTTACTTTGAAATGGGGTTTAAGTTAGGTGGTGGTAGGTTTTCCGTGGGGTATGGGGAAAGGCAGTTTTCCGTNGGTTTTGGAAGGTTCTTCATATGGTTTTACGGGAATCTTACGATATAAACCTTTTCAATCTCACATCCCAGCTCCTCCTTAACCTTCATTGCCCCTTCAGATGTGGTTATTCCAAGGTCAACTATGTCATACCCTAGGGAAAATCCCCTCTCCGCGGAAATATGTAGCAAATACGTGGGTAAAAAGTTATAACCTTTCCAACCCATATGCCAAAGTAGGTATCTATCCTCGAGGGAGAGGTTTATTATAACTCCCACAAGATCTCCAATATAAACCCTTATCACATCAACCCCTTCAATTTCAAGGACTTTACCTATGCCTTTTGGGAGCCTCCTTCGGTGCTTTTTCGCCCTCTCAAGGAGAAGAGGTAAAATTTCCGAAACTTTTTCCTTAGAAAAGGAAACCTTTTCAATTTTTTCCTCCGCCCTCCTTATCAGCCTCCTCCTCTCCCTATGGTAAGCTACCTTCCCCTTTTTAAGGATGGGGGAGGGAAGCTCAAGGTGGGGAATTTTGGGTTTTCTCCTTAAAGATATCTCCCCAAAGATGTATTTCTCCCTTATCTTTGCGAAAACCTCATCCTTTAGTTCCTGATTTGTGGGTATGGAATAAGGCATGGAGAACCTTTTTAGGAGGATCCCCTTCTCTATTCCCCAAAATCCCGAAATATTTATCCTCCTTCCCGAGATTAAGAGCTCGGAAAATCTAAGAATATCAAGCATTCATAGCTTCTTTTCCCAGATCTTGGGCTCCTCCCCCCTTATCAGCCTCCTTATGTTCCCCCTATGCCTGAACCATATTAGGGCAACAACAAGGGCGGAAATTACCAAGAAGGGTAGGGAAGTCCTGTTAGGATCTAAAAATAGGATCCATAGAAAGGCGGAAAGGGATCCCAAAAGGGAGCCTAANGANACNTANCCCGTAAGAAGGACGGTTATTATCCAAACCATAAACCCTATTAGTACGCCCACCGGTGAAAGGGCAAGGAAAACGCCTAAGGACGTCGCAACACCCTTTCCACCCTTAAAACCCAAAAAAGGGGTAAATACATGTCCCAAGATGGGAGCCAAGCCTGTGGCAAGGGCAAGCTCTATGTTGTAAGGAACAAGTAACCTCACGATGAAGACGGGTAAAAAACCCTTTAAAGCATCCAAAAGGAATACCAAGCTTCCCCACTTCCACCCCAAAACCCTCGCAACGTTTGTTGCACCAACGTTTCCACTCCCCACCTTCCTTATATCTATCCCCGCAACCGCCTTTGAGATTACATAAGCAAAGGGAACGCTCCCCAAAAGGAAACCAAAGACAAAAATAACCGCATACACAAAGGGCCTTATATTTGGATCCAAGCTCTCAAACATCCTTTCCAACATTCAAAACCTCCTTGTACCATTCAAGGGTCTTTCTCAAACCCGTTTCAAAATCCACCCTTGGGCTCCAGTTTAAAAGTTTTTTAGCTTTCGTTATATCNGGTTTTCTCTTTTTTGGGTCATCCTGGGGTAGGGGTAGATACTCGTAATTTTTCGGGACGTTTAGGATCTCGCATATAAGATCCGCAACCTCCTTAACCGTTCTTTCATCCGGATTTCCCAAATTCACCACCTCACCCTCCAAACCATCCAACGTCATAAGCAAAAACAAACCCTCCACCATATCCGATACATAGCAGAAGCTCCTTGTTTGCGATCCATCCCCNTATATGGTTATAGGTTTTCCCGTAAGGGCCTGATATGCAAAGTTCGGAATTATCCTGCCATCCCCAACATCCATATAAGGACCGTAAGTGTTAAAGATCCTCGCTATCCTAACATCNAGCTTTTCGTACCTATAAAAGGCCATGGTTATCGCCTCCGCAAAGCGCTTTCCCTCGTCATAAACGCTCCTTGGACCTATGGGATTTACATTCCCCCAATAATCCTCCCTTTGAGGATGAACCTCTGGGTCCCCATAAACCTCTGAGGTGGAAGCTAAAAGGAACCTGGATCGGTTTTCCTTAGCCAAATTTAATAGGTTTAGGACACCTACGGAATTTACGAGCATAGTCTCAACCGGTAGGGATAAATATTTTTTTGGGCTGGCGGGGGAAGCGAGATCTACGATAAAGTCAAACTTCCCCTTCGGAACCCCCTTGACTATATCCATCTCCTCAAAGGTGTAGTTTGGATCCCCGAGAAATCTCTTTATGTTCTCCGGCTTACCGGTAGAGAAATTATCAACCGCAAATACCTTAAAGCCCTTGTTCAACAGGTACTCGGTAAAGTGGGTTCCTATGAAACCCGCACCTCCCGCTACCAAGACTCTACGCATTTTAAAATTCTACGGTAGAAAGCTTACCACCTTAAAATTCAAAGTTTTGAAAAAGGTCCTGATAGTGGGAAGGGTAAACGTGGGGAAATCCACCCTATTTAACAGGTTAATAAGAAAACCTTTGATGATCACATCGGATGTTCCGGGAACGACGCGGGATGTGGTTTATAAACCCGTTGAGTGGAAAGGTAAGACTTTCCTTTTGGGGGACAGCGGTGGGGCGGGCTCGGGCGACAAACTCGCAAATTATGTATGGGATAAGGTAATAAAGGAGATAAAGGAAGCAGATTTAATACTTTTGATGGTGGATGCGAAGGTGGGAATACAACCCTTGGATGAGGAGTTGGCGAGGGTTATAAAGAAGTCGGGGAAAAATGCTATAGTGGTTATAAACAAAATAGATGCGGAAAGGAAGGGTGTGGGTTCAATTGAGGAGTTTTACAAGTTGGGTTTTGAGGATGTTGTTCCAATCTCCGCGGCGCATGGTTGGGGTGTGGGAGATCTCCTTGACCTTATAGTTGAAAAGTTTCCAAGCGAAGAAGAAAAAGTAGGGAAAAAGAAGAGGGATAAGGTTAGGGTTGCGATCCTGGGAAGGCCAAATGCGGGTAAATCCTCAATCCTAAATTACCTTGCGGGTAAGGAGATAGCCTTGGTTTCCCCAACACCGGGGACAACGAGGGATGCGGTGGATGTTGAGCTTGAGGATATGATAATAGTTGATACCGCAGGTATCACCAGAAAATTTAAGGATGACCTATCTTATTACGCTTTTGTAAGATCCAAAAGGTCCCTTAGGTACGCGGAGGTGGGGCTTGTGGTTATAGACGCGAGTGTTGGTGTTCATCACCTTGACAAAAAGATAATAAAACTCGTGGTGGATGAGGGTAGGGGCCTTGTGATAGCGATAAATAAAATAGATTTGTTATCTTCAAAACAGAGGAAGGAGCTTTTCGCGCAAATTACCAGCGAGCTTGAGATGGTGGATTGGGCGCCGAAGGTTCCGGTTTCAGCCTTAACGGGCGAGGGTATGGACTATTTAAGGAGCGTTTTGAAGGGAGCGAGGGGAGGGTTGTTTAAGAGGATCTCAAAGAAGGATGCCAAGGAACTCATAGAGGAGCTTATGTCCGCAAACTTACCCCCAGCGAAGATATATTCTTTCTACCAAGCAAGAAACCTTCCTCCCACCTTCACGATAGAATCCTCCGGACCCATACCGGATTTTTATCTTAGGTACATAGAGAAGGCTTTGAGGGAGAGATGGGGGTTCTTCGCGGCTCCGATAAAGTTCGAAGTGAAAATAAGGTCAAAGATTTGAAATATATAGGAAGCGCGACAAGCCCTCATCAGATAGAGGGGAATACAAAGAACGACTGGACGTTATTTGAGGAAAAGGGTTTGGTTCCCAAGGTGGGGAATGCTTGTGAAAGTTGGGAGAGGATGGAGGAGGATATAAAGCTTTTAAAGGTTATAGGGGCGAACGCGTACAGGTTCGGCATAGAGTGGAGTAGGATAGAACCGGAGGAGGGTATCTTCAACATAAAGGCATTGGATAGGTATAGGAAGTTTATAGATCTCTTGATAAAAAACGGGATAGAACCCTTTATAACATTGCACCATTTCACAAACCCGATATGGTTTTATAAGATGGGGGGATGGACGAACAAAAAGAGCGTTTATTACTTTGAGCGTTATGCGGACTTTATAAGCAGGTTTATAAAAGTGAAGTTTTGGATAACCATCAACGAGCCGAACGTATACGCTTATAATTCCTTTGTTGCGGGGGTTTGGCCCCCTATGGAGAAGTCCATATTTAAGGCGATCCTAGTGATGAGGAATATGCTTAAGGCATCGGGTAGGGCATATAGGGTTCTTAAAGAAAATATTAAATACTCCAAGGTTGGAATAGCGCACCACGTTAGGATCTTTAGGCCCTTTGGTAATCTCGGAAAAATCCCCACAGCCCTTAGGGAATATTTGTTCAATTTCCTTCCTATATACTCGGACGTTTATGGGATTTTACCTCCTCCTTTAGGTTTTATGGAGAGCTTGGGAGCAAGGGCGGATTTTGTTGGTATAAACTACTACACAGCGGATACTGTGAGGTTTTCCCTTAAAAATATCTTCGGTGAGGATGTTTATATTGATGGTCTTTGGAGGAANTCNCTAAATTGGGAAGTTTATCCGAGGGGGATATACGAAATCATAAAAAGGTATAATTTTGGTAGGGAGGTGGTAATAACGGAGAATGGGATAACCACGAAGGACGAGAGGGAGAGGGAAAGGTTCATATTGGAGCATTTTAAATGGATAAAGGAGGCTATAAAAGAGGGATTTAGGGTTTTGGGATACTTCTACTGGTCCTTGATGGATAACTACGAGTGGAAGGAGGGGTACAACGCATATTTTGGGCTATTCACGAGGTTCAGGGAAAGGAAGGGTAATATAAATTTAAGGAAANTTTGGGATCTGGCATGAACAGGATAAACTTGAAGGGGAAGATATCGGATTACGGTCAGCATCCCTGGATCTTCAGGGACAAGATAAAATCCGTTGAAAATCAAGGTAAGCGCGGAGGTTTATGTAAATGGGAAGTTTTTGGGGAGCGCCTTTTACAATCCCGAAGGGAAGTTAGCTTTAAGGTTTTACAGCAGGGAAAAGGAGGAATTCAACGCTGGATTGGTTTATAAAAGGATAATGGAAAGCGTTAATTTTAGGGAAAACGTCTTGAAGTTGAAGGGAGCTTATAGGCTATTCTTTGCGGAAAGCGATAATATGCCTGGCATAATAGCGGACTTCTACGGGAAAGGGGTTGTTATACAGATCTCATCTTACGGTGCGGAAAAGCTCAAAAGGGAGATAGTGGAGGGTTTCAGGATGGCGGGGTATGAATTCCTTTATGAGAAGAGCGATAGTTATGCGAGGAGGCAGGAAAACCTTGAACCCTTTGAGGGTTTCCATTTTGGAAATGTTAAAAATCTCGTGGTTGAAATTGATGGGATAAAAATGATATTTCCGATAGGGGGGCAGAAAACGGGACTTTACCTGGATCAGAGGCTCAATTGGAAGATCGTTTCAAGTCTTATGGAGAACAGGGAAAGGGTTTTGGATGCATTTTCTTATACCGGGGGTTTCACCTTAAACCTTCTTGCAAGGGGTGTAAAGAGGGTTTTGGCGGTGGATGAGGATGAGGAGGCACTATCGATATTGAGGGAAAACCTTAAGCTCAACGGTTTTAAGGGCGCGGAGACGATAGTGGGTAATGTCTTCGATATACTGGATACCTTCATATTATCCAACGATTCCTTCGATGGGATTATCCTTGATCCCCCTGCCTTCGCAAAGAGTAAAGATATCTCGGGTGCAATGAAGGGATACACCAGGCTTTTTGATAGGGCACTGAGGTTAATAAGGAAAGGGGGTATCCTTGCGGTTTTCTCCTGTTCCCACCACATAGATTACTCCCACCTTGAGGAGGTTTTAAGTAAAACCGCAAAGAGGCTATTTAGGGAAGTGAAAATCCTTTATAGGCTATACCAATCCCCCGATCACCCTGTCCCCGTTTATTTTAAGGAAGCAGAGTATTTAAGGGGGTTAGCTTGCTTGGTATATTGATTTCCTGCCCAGTAGAGAAAGTATATGATTCTCTTTATAAGATAGACCTTTCGGGGGATAAGCAGGTGGTGGAGTTGGGAAAACCTTTTAAACCCCTTAGGGTTAAGACATTGCCAAACTGTGAGGTTGAGTTTATATACTTCGGTGATACGGTGTTTTCAAGGAAGGTATTAAGTTCGGGAAATTACGCGATATTTTATCCACCAATTCCCAAGAAGGAAGGGGACATAAAGGTTTTGGCGAGAACGGAGGAGGGCTCGGTAATATTCCACTTGAAGGCTTTAAGGAAGGATTTCTGGTTTTTCTTATTTCTGGAATTCCTTTTGGGTTTTGTTCTCTTTATCTTCGGGCTTGATAGGGGCTCAACGGGGATCATGAGGGCGGTGGGGGGATGGACGAGGAAGGCTATAAACAGGCTATCATCAAATAGGTTTTTAGCGCTATTGGGTGGGATAATAGGGGCGATGGGTTTTCAGTCTTCAACCGCGGTGACGGTTATGGTGGTTTCCTTAGCGGACTTGGGGATGCTCTCTCCAAGCGCGGCAATCGTGACCAACGCGGGGGCGGGGATAGGGACGACCTTGACCGTGGGAATTTTATCTTTGGGCATAGGTCAAGTTTCGATAATTTTGATCCTCTTGGGGTTTATAATTGAGAAGCTTTTAAGATCTTACGGGCATTACGGTAGGGCGATTTTTGGGTTTGGGTTGGCATTCTTTGGGATATGGTATATGGGGGAGGTATTTTCCAATCTTTCAGAGATTCCAACCTTTTTCAATATGCTATCCTCAATACTCAACAGCCCGAGTCTTACTTTGATCTTATCCCTAGTTTTTTCCGCCCTTATACACTCTTCCGCTTTAACCTTGGGAATGGGGATCTCCTTCGCTTACGCGGGAATACTGAGCTTTGAGGGCGCCCTTGCAATGGTCCTCGGCGCAAACGTCGGTACCGCCTTTACGGCCGTTTTGGCATCATCCAGCCTATCCGGAACCGCGAGGAAAGTAGCCATTACAAACCTTTTGGGTAGGTTTCTCTTTTCCTTGATCTTACTTTTCACAATACCTTTTTCTAAATTCCTGCCCATCTGGAGCAATAACTTAAGTGTAAATATAGCCTTGGCGCACGTATATTACAACATCCTTTTCGCAATG
>JGI26464J51801_1000050_pt1 | contig 23701 bp, 19 predicted proteins | sample PerSpoAPS_AMetaG_FD_51801 | JGI IMG/M metagenome (IMG submission 51801) | reverse complement strand
GAGGAGGTTCCCTCTGAGTGGATCTGGGTGGAAACCCGGGAGGCGACCGATCCTGATCCGTTCGGGGACTATGCGGAGGCGGTCGCCCGAGCGATGCAGCCCCGGATCCCGCCGCATGCTCCTTCCGGCTGGTGCTCCTGGTATTTCTACTACACGCGCGTGCGCGATGCCGATATCCGTTCGAACCTGCAGGCGCTGGCGGCATGGCGGGAGGTCCTCCCTGTGGAGCTGATCCAGATCGACGACGGCTTCCAGGCGGCGGTGGGGGAATGGACCCGGTTCAGTCCTCGTTTCCCCGAGGGGGTGGCCCCGCTGGCCCAGGAGATCCGGGAGGCAGGCTTCACGCCGGGCCTGTGGCTTGCGCCCTTCTTAACGTGGCCGGAGGCGGCGGTCGTCCGGAGGCATCCGGACTGGCTGCTGCGGGATGCGCGGGGCCGTCCGGTCTCCGCCGGCTTCAACTGGTATCGCTGGCTCCGCGCCCTGGATCCCACCCATCCCGGCGTGGAAGAATGGCTTCAGGATCTGATCCGCACGGTGGTCCATCGCTGGGGGTTCCCTTACCTGAAGCTGGACTTCCTGTATGCGGCGGCGCTGCCCGGTCGCCGCTATGATCCGAAGGCCACCCGGGCGCAGGCCCTCCGCCGGGGGCTCCGGGCCATCCGGGAGGCGGCCGGGGAGTCCGCTTTCCTGCTCGGATGTGGCTGCCCCTTAGGCCCCGCCATCGGCCTGGTGGACGGCATGCGAATCGGCCCGGATGTGGCGCCCCACTGGGAGCCCCGCATGTTCGGCCTGAGCCGTCCCTTTCGGGCCGAGCGCAGCCTCCCGGCGGCGCGGAACGCCGTTCGGAACACCCTCACCCGCTCCTGGATGCATCGCCGATGGTGGTGGAACGATCCCGACTGTCTGCTGCTGCGTGCCCGTGCCACCTCCCTCACGGAGGATGAGGTCCGCCTGATGCTCACCGCCGTTGCCTTGAGCGGGGGGATGGTCCTGGTCAGCGACCCGGTGGCGGAGCTTCCGGAGGAGCGGCGAGCGCTCTGGGCGGCGTTGCTTCCCCCCACGGGGGAGCGGCCCGAGGTGCGGGATCTCTTCGAACGGGAGTTCCCCCGGGTGATGCGCCGGGCGGGAACTCTTTGCGGCGCTCCGGCGGTGTGGGTGGGTCTCCTGAATCCGGAGGATCGGCCCTGGCGAACGGCGCTGCCCCTGAGGGACCTCGGCTTGCCGGAGCCGGCTTGGGGCTTTGAGCGCTGGTCCGGCCGGGCCCAGCGGCTGACGGGGAACCTCCCGGTGGACCTGCCGCCGCATGGAGCGGCCCTCTGGCTCCTGCGGCCGATCCGACCCGGACCGCAGTGGGTGGGCTCCACCCTTCGGATCCCGCCGGGTGCGGAGGTCGTGGAAGGGGAGGAGGAAGCCTCCTGGGGGCGCTGGGTGCTCCGCCGGGAAGCCCGCGCGCGGGGGTTCGTCTGGCTGGGGATCCCGGATGAGGGAGGCGTGCCGGAGATCCGATGGAACGGGAGGCCGTGTCCAATCGAGCGGGCAGGGGAGGGCCTCTGGCGGGTCGAGCAGGCGTTTCAGGGGACGGGGGTGCTGGAGGCCCGTCGGGCTTCGATATGATCGTCCGTTGGTCGAATCCACTTCAAAACCCGATGTGGACGGAGGCGCTTCATGGAGCGGACGCTGGTGCTCATCAAGCCGGACGGTGTGCAGCGTGGGTTGATCGGGGAGATCATCTCCCGTCTGGAACGCCGTGGATTGAAGATCGTGGCGCTGAAGATGATGCGGATCACCCCCGAGCTGGCCGCGCGGCATTACGCGGTCCATCAGGGCAAGCCTTTCTATGAGGGCCTGATCCGTTACATCACCTCGGGGCCGGTGGTGGCGATGGTGGTGGAGGGACCCCAGGCCATCGAGGTGGTGCGCAAGACGATGGGCGCCACCGACCCGGCCAAGGCGGAGCCGGGGACCATCCGGGCGGACTTCGGCCTCACCATCGGGCGCAATCTGGTCCACGGCTCCGACGGGCCGGAAACCGCCGCCTTTGAGATCGGGCTGTTCTTCCGCGAGGACGAGATCCTCTCCTATGAGCGGGCCATCGACCCCTGGGTCCTGGAGCGCTGATTCAATCGAGGGCCTGCAGGGCCTGCGTCAGCGTCTCCGGATCCTCCACCCGGAGGGTGCGCACATGCGGGGCGATGCGGCGGATCAGGCCGCTCAGCACATCCCGGGGGCCGAACTCGATGAAGATCTCCGCCCCTTGCTCCACCATATAGCGCACGCTCTCCGTCCAGCGGACGGGGGCGATGAGCTGGCGGGCCAGCTCCGCCCGCAGGGCGTCGGGGTGGCCATCGAGGGGGCGGGCCTCCACGTTCCCGATCACCGGGACGCGGGGCGGGAAGAAGGGGATGGTCTCCAGCACCGACCGGAAGGGTTCCACGGCGGGGGCCATCAGGGGGGAGTGCGCCGCGATGCTGACGGCCAGGGGGATCACCCGACGGGCGCCTCGGGCCCGGGCGAGCTCGCCGGCCCGGGCGATGGCCCGCTGGCCTCCGGAGATCACCAGCTGCCCCGGGCAATTGTCGTTGGCGACCACCACGGCCTCGCCGGTCTCGCGGTGGGCTTCCTCGCAGATCTCCTCCAGGGCCGCCCGTTCCAGGCCCAGCACCGCCGCCATCGCCCCCGGTTGCTGCTCGCCGGCCCATTTCATCCATCGTCCGCGCTCCTGCACCAGCCGCAGGGCGTCGGGGAACGCGAGGGCCCCGGCGGCCACCAGCGCCGAGAACTCCCCAGGCTGTGGCCGGCCACCCAATCGGGGGGGAGCCCGCCCCGGGTTCGCCACGCCTCGTAAGCGGCGATGGAGACGGTGAGCAGCGCCGGCTGGGTGTAGAACGTGTCGTTCAGCTGCTCCTCCGGCCCCTCGAAGCAGAGCCGGGAGAGGGCGTATCCCAGCCGGCGATCGGCTTCCTCGAAGATCGCCCGGGCTTCGGGGAAGCGCTCATACAGCGCCCGGCCCATCCCGACATACTGGGAGCCCTGGCCGGGGAAGACGAAGGCGAGCCGCGGAGGCATCCTCCATCCCTCCTCGCTTAGGATTAGGAGTTCCCGCTCCTCGGGTTGGGGGTGAAGGTCTGAACGATGCGGTCGATGAGCTCCAGGAAGAAACGTTGCCGGAAGCCGGCGATGAAGGCGATCAGATACATGAAAAGCGGGTTGGCCGGCGCGGGGGTTCCCTGGATGGTGAAGAACCCCACGGTGATGATCATATAGATGATCATCCCGATCATGCTCCCCAGGATCGGCTGGACGAGATACCACATCACATACTGGCGATCGAAGTCCCGCCGGATGGCCACGTGCCAGTAAAGGCTGTAGAAGATCCCGCAGACCCCGCCCAGGCCGCCCCACATGATCGGCTCCCAGATCCCCTCATAGCCGGGCGGGATCACCCAGGCGCTGTAGCCCCGCCCGGCCGTGAGGGCCCAGAGATACGCCCCCAGCCAGGCCAGCCCCCACAGGAACACGAAGAGCCCGTAGGTGTATGACCAGCGCCAGAGCCGGCGGGCGATGGCGTATCGGGTCAGGGCGAGGCTGTAATAATATTCCGCCTCATCGTAGCCATCGGGCTTCAGGAGCGCCTCGCGGGCCTGCTTCAGCCAGCTCAGGGCTTGCTCCGCGGAGCCCGGGTCTGGGATCGCCCCGCCGGCGATGCGCCGGTAGAGCTCATCGATCCGCCCGTGGAGCTGGCGGGTCTGGGCTTCGTCCACGGAACGAGGGCGGGAAGCGGAGAGCCGCTCGGGGGAGGAGGTGGGCACAGGTCCCATCGATGCCTCTCCTTCTTCAGGGGTCTCCATCGATGTCTCGAGAGAAGGCGCGATGGGGCCCACGGCCTCGGGCTCCAGCAGGCCCGGGATGCGCAGCGCCCGCATCGGCCCTCCGGGTCGATTTGAATCCCCTCCGAAGCCGGAGGAGGGGCCTCCCAGCGCCAGGAGGGGGGAGCAGCCTCGGGAAGCGGCGAGGCCCTCACGGCCGCCGCCCGCGCCGCTTCCATGGCCAGGAAACGAAAGCCGTCTCCGTCTCGCCCCCCTGCGGGAGTCGGAGAGGGAAGGTGCTCCTGGGGATCCCGATCCCCGGACCCGGAGGCCCCGGCTTCCACATCCGGGACCGGTGGCGCTTCTGGCACCGGAGGGGCCGAGGAGGGTTCGGCCGGAGGACGCGAAACCGAAGGCTCTGGCGGGGCAGGGGGCGACTCCGCCGGCTCCACCCACTCGGCGAGGCCAGCGAACAGCGCTCGCCCTTTTCCGCGCAACGAGATCTCTGAGCGCCCTCGTTTCCCCATCGCTCCCTTCGCTCCGAATCCGGAGGCAAGGATCCGCTCACCAGAACCCTTCTTCCTGCGGCCCGATGGGTTCCAGGTATTCCATCTCGACGACGTGACGGGACCAGAGGCGCTCCCCCTCCCAGGCCTCCGCGATGACCGAATAGCGTCCGGGCGGCAGCTGCCGGAGGACGGCGCTCGCCGCATCCAGGGCCTCCCGCTGGTCCAGCGGGGCTTCGAAAAGCTCCATCACCTCGAACACCCGACGGACCTCGTGGGGCGCCAGGGTCACGGTCATCTCCCCCAGGGGGAAGGCCACCGGTCCCTCCAGGCGGAGGGAGACCCGCAGGGAGAGCGGCCGGTCCAGGTCCGAGATCACCCAGACCTCCCGCAGGGGCGGCTGGCCCACCCCCTGCCCGCTCCACATAGGGGACGATGGAGACCAGGACCGGGGTGGAAGCCTGCTGCAGGGCGAAATAGCCCTGCTTGGGGACGCGTTCCACGTCCAGCACCGCCCAGGTGATCCCTTCCCAGGGCTCGACGAACATAAAGTGGAAGTAACCGGTGATCTGCCCCTTGGCCCGGCGGTAAGTGTGGATGGCGAACTCGATGAGGCGGGCCTGGTAGCGCTGGCTGTTCTCCACGAAGGCTTCCAGGCTCTCCCCCATCTCCACCCCTGCCACGCGGAAGGTCTGCTCCGGCTGGAAGTTGTGATACATCCACGTCTCCCATTTCGGCGGCCAGGCGTCGGGGCCGAGGACCCGTCGGAGGAGCTCCGCCCGGGGCAGCGCCTGCGCCCCGAACTCCAAGGGCAGCGGCGCGCCGGGCAACGCCTGGAAGTCCCGCATGTGGCCCCAATACCATCCGGGATACGCGTGCTCCCGGAAATCCGAGGCCTCTTTCACCGGACGGGTGGGATCCGCGGCCCGGATGGCCGCCGCCACCAGGGGCGCCAGGGTATACCGGTTGTGGGTGGGCTCGTTGTGGGCGCACCACAAAAAGATCGAGGGATGCGCCCCGAAGTGCGCCACCATCGCCTGCGCCTGGCGGACGGCCTCCTGGGCGAACGCCTCATCGTCGGCGTAGCCCCACTGCAAGGGGAAGTCCTGCCAGACCAGGATCCCTTCCCGATCGCAGGCCTCGTAGAAAGCCGGGTGGGTGAGGTGGGCGTGCACCCGCACGGCGTTGAGGTTCGCCGCTCTCAGCAGGCGGACGTCCCGCGCCGCGTCCTCCGGAGTGTAGGCGGCCAGCCACTGAGTGGGGATGATGTTGGTGCCCCGCAGGAACACCCGGCGATCGTTCAGGAGCAGCCACGCGCCCTCCTGGCCGAGGGTCCGGAAGCCGATGGGCGCCGCCGCCTGTTGATCCCCCAGGGCGGCCTCCAGCCGGTAGAGATGGGGGAAGCCCCGCTCCCAGATCTCCCAGCGCGGGAGCTCGGGGAGATCCCAGATCAGGGAGATCGTCTGTCGTCCGGCCTCCAGGTCCAGCGTCCGCACCGTCGTGAGGGAGGGGCCTTCGAAGTTCTCCGGGCGGAGGGCGAAAGTGACCTCCGCGCGGCCGGCGGCGAGGGCGTCCAGGGTGAGCTGGATCCGGAGGCGCCAGCCCTGGGGGCGACGGAAGGTTTGATGGGTGAGATGGAGCAGCGCCACCGGCCCGGTCTCGAAGATCGTGACTCCTCCCCACAGCCCGCCGGTTCCCCGCTCCTGCCCGCGGGCGGTGGTGCCGCCGGGGCGGCAATCGTGCTGGCCGAAGATCCCCTTGATCTGCCGCTTCAGGCGGGGCCACACGGTGCCGTAAGGCTCCTTGGGGGCCGCTACGCGGAGCCAGAGGGTGTGGGGCTCCCGGGGGAGCTCCAGGAGCCAGGGCTCGAAGTATCCCTCGTGGGCGCCGAGGAGCCGCTCATCCGCCCACGCGCGGCCGAAGTAATCCGCGCGCAGGCGGGCCCAGCGGCGGGGCCCCGTCGCCGCCGGCAGCTCCAGCCGATACCAGCCCACCTCCGCCTCCATGCCCTCCAAAGCCCATTGATGGGGAAGGGAGACCTCCCGCCAGCCCTCGGAGGGCAGCCCGGAGGGGGTTTCCGCAGGATGTGGAAGGAAGTGCGCTCGCATGATGAAGAGAATCTCCGGCTCAGGATAGATGTGGATTGCTTTCCAGTATACAGGCGGCGGCTTGAGAGGAACAGTCGGAGCGGACGGTCGACCGACCGCGAGGCCTGTGGTATCCTGGGGCCGATCTCTGAGGATATCCGACGGATGAGCCTGCGAGCGCGCATCGAGACGATGGCGATGCGACGGGCGGGCGGATATGCCCGGTGGCGGGAACGGCTGGCCGTCCAGTCGGCCCTCTGGGGGATGGCGCTGGCCTGGTCGCGGTTCCTGGGGTTCTTTCAAACCCTCCTGCTGGCCAGCTGGCTGGGCCCGGCCGATTTCGGACGGTTCAGCGCCCTCCAGAGCTGGTTGCGCTTCGGCCACGAGAGCGGCGAGTCCGGCCTCTCGATGCTCATCATTCGCGATCTGACCCGCGGCGATACCCCTCGCGTGAGCACGTATATGATCCTGCGGGGGCTCTGGATCGCGGGCCTGTGCGGGCTGGCCGGGCTGGCGGCGTGGGGAGCAGTGGCGCCCCCAGCGATCCGACCGGAGCTGCCGGCGCTGACCCCGCTGCTGTTCCTGATGGTGCTCATCCCGTTGCAGGGCGCCCGCCTGGCGGCGGCTGGCCGGCTGGACCGCGCGGCGGCGGTGGTGTTCCTCACGCGCACGGTGGGGCTCACCGGCATGACCCTGGCGGCGCGGTGGGGATGGACGGCGTTGTGGCTCGGCTTCGCGGGGGCGATGGCCCTGGACGGCCTGGGCCTCTGGCTGGCCGCCCGACGGGTGGGGCCGCCGCTCTGGCCGGCCGCCGGGCGGCGGTGGGCGCCCGAGGCGATGGGGGAGGGGCTCCAGATGCTGGCCTTTGGGATCCTGGGATCCCTCTACGCGCGGGCGGACAGCCTCCTGCTCTTGAGCTTGCGGGGATCTGTGGAGGCGGGCTTTTACAGCCTGGCGTATCGTTTTTACGAGGCCGGGCTGTTGCTCAGCAACGCCCTCGCCGTGGCGCTGCTTCCCCGGCTGGCCCGGGAGGAGTCCCCGGCCCATCGGGCCCGTCGCCTCCTCGGCGCCTACCTGGCGCTTCCTCTGGGCATGGCGATCGGGATGGCGCTTCTGGCGGAACCGCTGATCCGGCTTCCCTTTGGCCTCCGCTATCTCCCGGCGGTCCCGATGTTGCGGTGGCTGGGGCTGTCCTGGATCCCCGCCTTCCTTTCCAGCCTGGGGGCGACGGTCTGGATCAGCGCGGGCCGGTCGGGGAGGCTGCTGATCGTCTTCGCCATGGGGGCGGCCCTGAACCTGAGCTGGAACCTGATCCTGATCCCCCGCTGGGGCGGGGTGGGGGCCGCGATCGCCATGCTCGTTTCCACCGCGGCCATGGCCCTCGCCTTCCTTCCCTCCCTGAGGTCCCGCTGAACTCCTTATCGCACCGGGCGCTCCGGGCCGCGACCGCGAAAGGCGTCGATTCACCGCTTCCTCCATCCCGAGGCCGGAGGCTCCCCCGCCCGGGAAACCGAAAGCCCTAAGGGACATGCGGAGCGTGGAGCGCCGGAGATCTCTCCTNNGCAGCCCAACACGCCCGCGCGGATCCCCGGTTCCCGAGAGGGCCGCGTCCGCCCTTCATCCCGAACCGATCCTCATCAATCAGGTTATGTAAAGATAAACCCTATCGCATCAAGCGGTTATAAATTATAAACCAGTGTATGAAAACGGTAGGAGCGTATCCGGATAAGGATGATGTGCGGTATAGTGAATGAGAGAAGACCCGCGGGAGGATCCCGGAGGGCATCATGCGGCGAAGGGGACAGGGGTTGGTGGAGTTTGCCCTGGCGTTGCCCTTGTTGCTGTTTCTGGCGATGGCGATCGCCGATTTCGGGCGGATCCTGCTGGTCTATGCGGAGCTGGGCGGGGGCGTGCGGGAGGCCCTGCGGTATGCCATCGTCCAGGCCCCCACCGGCAGCATGACCAAAGCCCAGTGGAGCAGCTTTTGCTATGGGGATCTGCTGGATCGCCTGAAGGCCACGCTGGTGCTGACCCCGAAACAGGCGCTGGTCCCGCAGCGCACTTACTTTGTGTATTTCGAATCCTTCCGCTACGACACCGGACAATTCCAGCCGGCCGTGGAGTGCGCCTCGGTCGATAAGAAGTTCGTGCTGAAGCGGGAGGATCGGGTGGTGATCGATGCTCAGGTGACTGTCTCGCCGGTGACGCCGATGATCCAGGCCCTGCTGCCTCAGGTGACGATCCGCTATCGGGCCGGGCGGACCCTGTTCCCGCCGGACGGGGTGTATTTCGGCCCGAGCCAGCTGCCGAGCCCATAAAAGGGAGGGGATCCATGGGGCGAGGACGCTCCGGTCAAACGCTGGTGCTGGTGGCGCTGATGCTGACGGCCCTGATCGGGCTGGCGGCCCTGGCCATCGATGGCAACCAGGCTTATGCCCAGCGACGGCGGGCTCAGAACGCCGCGGACGCAGGGGCGCTGGCCGGGACGCGGGCGTTGTGGTTCGCCCAGCATGGGGTTGGCGGTGAGACGGCGATCCTGCAGGCCATCCATTCCGTCGTCGAGGCCCAGGGGATCCCGGACGCCGGCGGACAGCCGGGGGATGCCCAGAACGCGAACGTCCAGGCTTTCTACTACATCTCGGAGGCGGAGCAGATCCCCATCCCGGCGGGCGCTGTCCCTCCAAACGCCCGGGGGATAGCGGTGGTGGTCCGGAACCCCTTCCGGTCCTTCTTGGCGGCAGTGATCGGCCACGCCTGGCTGGAGGTGCGAGCCCAGGCCACGGCGATCTATTCCCCGGGCTGGAGCTCGGGCGAATACGCCCTGACCGCCCTGTGCAAGAATGAAAACACGAACGGGCCCTGCTATCAGAACGCCCTGAACCTGAGCGGGAGCGACATCTACATCAACGGGGGGATTCNCTCGAATGCCGGCCTGAACCTCACAAGCGCGGATCCCCGCAAAGCCCCTCACGTGGTGCTGGAGAACGGGGTGTGCGAATATGGAGGAGAGGCGTATGGCCTGAACGACGCCGGGCTGGGATGTGAAGGAGCCCCGCCGATCATCCTCGAGACGTTGTATACCATCGACCGGTTCCAGCCGGGAGGGACTTACTGGCGGGATGCTGGNCNGAAATTCTGTCTGCANCCCTCCTCCGCCCAGGGGGTGACCNTGGACCCGACGGCTCCCTATACGCCCACGCAGGGCTCCTGCGGTNCGAACACCCTCNGCACTTACCGGCTGGTGAACGAAGCGCTTTATTTTGTGAACGGGGATGTGACCGTGAAGATCCCCAGCGGCTGGACCACGCCCATCACCATCACCGTGGCCGCGACCGGGCGGATCAATGTGGACATGAAGAACTGCCCCGACATCAACGGGGACAATCTCCCGGATTGTTCCCCGCTGTATGCCTACACCGCGAGGAACCTCCTGTTCTTCAGCCCGGTGAAGGATGCCTCCACGCCGGTGATCCAGGTCAGTTCCCCCAACATTTACTGGAACGGCCTGATCTACGCGCCCGTCGGACTGGTCCGCATGTCCAGCGCGGGCAACATCGTGAGCGACGCGGGGGCCATCCTGGCCTGGCGGATCGATCTCTCGGGCAGCAAGATCTCCATCATCGCTCAGCAGGGCCTGGGCCCGCTGGGGCGGCCGCGGATGAAGTTGATCCGATAGGAGGAATGGATGCGGCGAGGACAGGGGCTGGTGGAGCTGGCGCTGAGCCTGACGGTGTTGCTGCTGCTGGTCATGGGGTTGATCGATCTGGGGCGGGCCTTCGTGGCCTGGCTGGCGATCCACGACGCCGCCGCGGAGGGGGCCCTCTACGCGGCGGTGAACCCCTACTGCCGGAACCCCAACGATCCGCTCCCACCGGACGCGGACCCGGACGTCCAGTGCACGGATCCGAACAACGTGCAGTATCGGGCCTACACCCGGGCCCTGAGCGAGACCCGCTGGATCCCCTTCTCCCTGGTGGATCCCAGCCGGATTGCGGTGGTCGTGGAGCCGAACCAGGGGTCTTCGGCCACCCCGGTGATCTATGAGGGGGATCCCATCACCGTGACGGTGATCTACACGATGCCGCTGATCACCCCGCTGATGCAGGGCATGCTGGGCCCGGAGCTCATCATCCGCGCCCAGGCGGTCCAGATCGCCCTCGAAGCCAAGCCGAGGAACCCGTGAACGCATGCTGGCCGGGCATTGCCTCTGGCGTGTGATCGACTAGGGCGTATCCATAGGTTGGGGTGAAGATCGCCGGTTTGATCCACACATCCGTGTCCTATCTTGGGCCCGAATCCCGGCGAATGGTGTTTGCATCAATGCGCGCATTGGGAATACGCTGAGCCATGGGAGACCTCCGGGAGCAGGGTTGCTGCCCATGTCCATGCAATCCGACGAGGAGGTTTCCCATCCCCCCTGTCCCCATTCGCGTTTCGCGTTCGAACTCTTGACAACTTGGACCATTGCCTCTATAATCTAAGCGGTTAGTCTAAGCGGTTAGATCTGAGGTTCATGCCCGTAAGGAGGCATGGCGTGGCCACGATCCGGGATGTAGCCCGTCGGGCGGGGGTTTCGGTGGCCACGGTCTCCTATGTGATCAATGGGGGGCCGCGTCCGGTTGCGCCGGAGACCCGCGAGCGGGTGCTGCGGGCCATGGAGGAGTTGGATTACCATCCGAACGCATCGGCTCGACGCTTGGCCTCTCGACGCACCCGTTGTATCGGGCTCCTCCTCGCTGGCTTAGCCGACTCCAACTTCTCTACCCCGTATTTCCTCGAATACATCCGTGGAATTAGTTACGCCGCAGAAATCCAAGGATATAACATTATTTTGTTTACGACCCGTCAGTATATAGAACCTGAGTTTCGTCGAGTTATAATTAAATCTTCTCTTGTAGATGGTGTTTTGTTGCTCGGTAGTTCGATTCCTGATGATTTTGTTCTGGATTTGTGGTCCAAAGGGTTTCCGGCTGTTCTCATTGCTCGTCGAATTTCTGGTTTCACGGGCTATTGTGTCTTTCAGGATTATGAGCAGGGTGCCTACGAGGCGACGCGTCATCTGATCGAGCGAGGTTACCGACGAATTGGTTTTCTCGGGCAGGCCCTTCGGTTCAGCTATGGTCAGGAGCGTCTGAGGGGCTATCAGCGCGCCCTTGAAGACGCGGGCCTTGCCTATGATCCTTCTCTGGTGAGCATCCCCGAGCATCCCCGGGATGATCCCTCCCCTCAAGAGGTAGCTCAGATCCTGAATGCGGCCCCTCCTCCGGATGCGTTGCTGACCGATCGGGATCTCGTCACCCTGGCGATCTTGCGGGAGATGGGCCTGCGTGTCCCCGAGGACATCGCTTTGGTAAGTCTGGATGAAAGCGAGGCTGCCGCGTATCAGGAGGTCCCCTTGACTGCTGTTCGGCCCCCCAAATTCGATCTTGGCGTGCAGGCAGTGGAGATGTTGTTGCGATTGATCGGAGGGGAGAAACCTCAGCCCCCCGAAGTCGTGCTGCCGATGCCCTTGATGGTCCGTCGCTCCACTCCTCCCAAATTCATTCAGGAGGGATTGCCATGAAGACCCGGAAGATATGGATCACGCTTGCGGTTCTAGGGCTTGTGCTGGCCGCGTGTGCGCCACCGGCCACGCCAACACCAGTGGAGAAACGTGTGGAGGTTACGCGCATCGTTGAGGTCACCCCCACCCCTATCCCGACACCTACCCCCCGATTTATGGGTGTCACTTTGACATTGATTGATAACCCGGAGGGACAAACCGAGGCAATGATTGCCCTTCAGAAACGCTGCGAGGAGCAGACCGGTATTCGGCTGAACGTGGAGGTGGTTCCCCATGAGCAAGTGCGACCGAAGCTGCTTGCCGCTCTGTCCGCCAAGCTGCCTACTTATGACTTGTTCTACGTTGATATCATCGACCTGCCTCAATACGCTGCAGCGGGCTACGTTCATCCCCTTGATCAATTCATCACGCCAGAAATGAGGGCGGACATCTTGCCTTTCGCCGAGAAGGGAGTGATCTACGATGGAAAGTGGATGGGCCTTCCCTGGAAGGCGGAGTGGATGTCCTTTGTTTACAACAAGAAGATGTTGCAGGATGCCGGCTATGATCATCCACCCCGCACTTGGGACGAGCTCATCGAGATGAGCATGACTCTGAAGAAGAAGGGGATCGTCAAGTATCCGATGGTCTTCAGTTGGGGTGCTAACTATGAACAGATCACTGTGGATTACGTCATGTTGGTCAAGAGCCTCGGTGGGGAGCTTTTCGACGCTCAAGGCAACCCTGTTTTCAACCAGGGTGCTGGGGTCAAGGCATTGCAGCTGATGTATGACATGATGCATACCTATGAAATTGTCGATCCGGCGGCCCTTACTCTGATCGGCGGTGGCAAGCGGCGGGACATCATGATGGCCGGCCAGGGGGCCTTTGTCTTCCTGTGGGGGACCCCCTTGCTGGTGATGAACGACCCGAAGAAATCTCCGCGGGCTGGGGAGTTCGACATCGCCCTGGCCCCGGCCGGTCCAGGTGGACCTTATTCCGTTGCAGGCCCGATGGGCTGGGCCATCTCGGCTTATTCCAAGAACCCGGAAGCCGCGTGGGAGTTCCTCCGGTGCATCGCCGGTCCTGAGGGCGAGAAGTTCATGTTTCTCCAGGAGGGCGCTCCGCCCGGATGGAAGAGTGTTCTGAACGATCCTGAGGTGGCCATGAAGCTAAAGGAGGCCGGCGGGGATGTGATGTTGCAGCAAGCCGCCTTCCTGGCCCTTCGTCCCGCCCTGCCATACTACTCGGAATGGTCCGCAGGAGTTCAGAAAGCTGTCCATGAGGTGCTAACCAAACAGAAAACGCCCCAGCAGGCCCTGGATGATCTCGCGGCCTACACCCGCGAGCTGAAGGCCAAATACGGTCGATAAAGCGGCGAAAGAAGCGGAGGGCCGGCACAACAGGCCTCGCTGTGGAGTTGTGCCGGCCCTCCGCTTTCGGAGGCTTCCATGAGCGAGACACTGGTTCATGCCGAGCAAATGGTGACCACCAGGAAACAGAGGCGATGGATTCGTCGCCATGATCCTCGGCTTGTGGGTTTTTTAATGGTTGTGCCGAGCGGGATCCTGGTGGTGGGCCTCTTGTTCTATCCTCTCCTTCATTCCCTGGTGATCAGCCTATACGACCTGAACGTCCGGGCTCCTTGGATCGGCCCACAGTTCGTAGGTTTGGNCAATTACATCCGGGCGTTGACCTCTCCGGATGTCCGGGCTGCGGCGGGTCGTTCGCTTTACATGGCGGCATTAGGGATCGGTCTGGGTATCCCCATCTCCCTGGGTTTCGCGCTTATCCTGAATCGACCTTTTCCGCTGCGAGGTCTGGTGCGAGGGATTCTGATCATCCCCTGGATTATCCCAGGCACTGTCCAGGGTTTGCTCTGGGCTCGCATATACGATCCACACTATGGGGCCCTGAACGGGTTGCTTTANCAGCTGGGGATCATTCGAGATTATGTTCCATGGCTTCTGGAGCCTAAGCGCGCCTTATTGCTGGTTGCGTTNGCGAACACATGGGCTACGGTCCCGATGATGACGCTTCTCTATTTGGCAGGCTTGCAAAGCATCCCGGAGGAGATCTATGAGGCGGCTCAAGTGGACGGGGCCGGATCATGGGCACGCTTCCGTCACATCACCTTCCCCCTTTTGATGCCGATCACCCTCATCAATCTAATTTTGAAGACTATCGATGCGCTGACCTTGTTTGATTTGGTCTATGTCCTCACCGGCGGAGGTCCGGCCAACGCTACCCAGGTGATCGGTTACTATTTATATGATGCGGCTTTCCAGCGCCTGGAATACGGCTACGCTTCCGCGCTGGCTTGGCTGATCGCTCTGACGACTTTGGGTCTGACAGGGCTTTACAGCCGGCTCACTCAAATCGGCGAGTTGCGTTCTTAAGCCCCGAGGAGAACTCCTATGGTTCGCATTCAATTCAAACGGGCGCTTCTCCGCAGGATGACCGCGACGGCNATCCAGGCCGCTCTTGTGAGCTTGGTGGTGATCTTTATCCTCTCTCCGATCGCGTGGCTTGTTATCAGCAGCGTTGCATCACCGAGGGATTTGCTGACCAGGCCACCCCGCTGGCTTCCGTGGCCACCGGATCTGTCGAATTACTATCAGCTCCTCTGGGGAGCCGGGGAGAAAGGGACGACGTTAACCGCCTTCACCCTGCGCGCTTTTCGATTCTCTCTGCGCAACAGCATGATCGTAGCCAGCGGAGTTACGCTGATGTGCCTCGGCCTGGGGACTCTGGCCGGCTATGCGTTTGCTCGACTTNNGATGCCCTTCGGCCATCGACTTCTTTACCTCTTCCTGCTCGTGCANATGGTGCCGGTGATTGTGTTGTTGATTCCGATGTTTCTGGTTATCACCCGCCTCGGCCTGTTGGATCGCCTGGAGATCGTCATCCTCTTGTTGACAGCCTTCCATCTTCCTTTTGTGATCTGGATCCTACGAAGCTACTTTCTGAGCCTCCCGGTCGAATTGGAGGAAGCGGCCCTGGTGGATGGAGCAAGCCGGCTCCAGGTGATCCGCCACGTCATCCTCCCACTCGCCATCCCTGGATTGTTCGCCGCGGGCGTCTATACGTTCATGCAAACATGGAATGCCTTTATGATCCCACTTATTTTCACTTCAAGCGAAACAAAAAGGACTGTTACAGTAGCAATTGCGATGTTCGTGGGGCGTCATTATACAGAATATGGGCTGATCAGTGCAGCAGGAGTTCTGGCCAGCCTTCCCCCTGCGCTCTTGGCGATCTTTTTCCAACGTTATCTGCTGGCTGGCCTCACGGCAGGTGCTGTGAAAGGCTAAAGTCTGTATCTATTTTATCNNATCGATACTAAAACACGATATGAGGTAAACTATATGGGCGGAAATCGGCTTTCAATAGGCCATCATCGACCGATTTATCTCTGGGCAGGGCCGGGAACTATTCGTATGAATCGACTGAAGTTTATGGGTGCGCCGGTGGACGAGCGAGCCCATCTGGAGGCCTATGCGGAAGAAGGGGCTTATCGCGTGGCTTCCGAGCTGGGATGCAATTGGGCTTACCTGACTTATAACTGGGGTTTTCCTCCCGAGATCGAGAAAGAGGATTGGATCGTTTTCCAACAAGCAAGCCAGATTTACCACCAGCATGGCATTCGGGTTTTTGCTTATATTCAAACTTCGAACGCGGTCTTTGAAGGAAGCTATCGTGCCCGAGATTGGTATGCTTGGGATCCCGCAGGGCGACCGATTTACTATTACACAGGTCGTTATATGACCTGTTGGCTTCACCCGGAGTGGCAGGCTCACTTGCGGGAGCGTATTCGTGACGCGATCCGCTCTGGAGCGGATGGGATCTTTTTTGATAATCCTTGGCATGGGGCTCAGCCGCTCTATATCGGAGGCCGGTGGCTGGGCCCGGCGGGCTGTTATTGTCCTCGTTGCCGGGCCACTTTTCGCCAAGCTTGGGGCCTGGAGATCCCTCGCCGGATGGATCCACAACGGGATGAAGGGTCCCGTCTTTATCTCCGCTGGCGTGCGCAGACGGTGAGCCGCGTTCTCGCGGCTCTGGCGGAGGAGGCGCGTTNCCTCAAGCCGGACATCGTGATTAGCGCGAACGATTTCGATGCTGTCATGCGCCCAAGCTTCCTGATCTATGGCATCAATCTGGCCAGCCTGTCTCGGATCCAGGACATACTGATGATTGAGAGCTATGGCCTTCCTCGCTGGGATGGAGTCCGCCTGGTGAACAACGCCGTGACGGTGCGGACGGCCCGGGCCCTCGCCGGAAACACCCCGATCAGCACCATCGCTTATGATCGGGGGATCGGCTTCGACGAAGTATATCCCCCGCGTCGCTTCCAGCAAAGCATGGCCGAAGCGATCGCATGTGGGGCGATCCCTGTGATCAAAGGGACCGAATTTGTCTCCCGGGGGATGTTCACCGTCCTGACAGCTCCGGATTACGCGCGAGAGCGAAAAGCCATCGGAGATTACCACCGCTGGCTGGCTGAGCATGTGGATCTGTTCGCCGGGAGGGAAAACGCCGCTCCGGTGGCGTTGCTATACCCGGGGGATGCCCTCTGGATCGAATGGCCTCAGATAGCACCCCTCTACTTCGGAGTTGCGCAGACGCTGCTGGCAGCGGGTATCCCCTGGCGGGTGGTCCGCTCCTCAGAGGAGGCGGCGGACGCGGCGGTGCTGATCAGCGTGGAATCGCTTTCGCAGGCTACAGGCTTCCCAGGACGCTATGTGGTTCTACGGGAGCTGCCGGAATGGCGAGGTGGGATCAGGGGGGGCGTCACGTTTTCTTCTTCAATGGCCGCGTTGTGGGAAGGCTTTTTGTTGCGCCTTTATCGCTCTTATTTCCGCTCCCGATGGACGAGGCGATGGATCGATCGACTGGGGCTCGTTCATTTCTTTTTGCAGTCCCCATATTTTCAATTGCCTTCAGCTTCCGCAAGGGAGAGGCTCCTCGCCATGATAGGACCCATCTTTCCTCGGGTGGCGGCTGCCCAACCTGTTCTGATCGAGGTGTGGCGCCGCGGATCGGAGGAACAGATCCATCTTGTGAACTACGCCGAAGCCCCTCAAGAGATCACTCTATACTTTGAGGGACCTCGGAGGGGCGTGCGGCTCTCGCCCGATGAGCCCACTACTACTTTTGAAGGAAGCCAACTGACTTTTGTGTTAGATGTTTATGTGATTTTAGTATCGGAGCTTACGAAGCGATGAAATTGGCCTATTTAACGCTGATAATCTTATTCTTTGCGAATTTTCTAAATTTCATGGATCGACAAATCATCTCGGCTCTGGCTCCTCTTCTCCAAAAGGAGTGGGGGCTCACGGATTTTCATCTGGGCTTGTTGCACACCGCCTTTGGGGTGGTCTATGCTTTGGCTCCCTTCCCGATCGCCTATTTGGCGGATCGTTGGTTGCGGCCTCGCGTCGTTGCTTTGGCGGTGGGGATATGGAGTGCGGCAATGGCCTGGAGCGGATCGGCGATTTCTTATGGAATGCTGCTCCTGGGACGAGCGGGGCTTGGATTTGGGCAAGCGGGTTATGGTCCTTCTGCTCTGGCTTGGATCAGCGATGTGTTCCCACCGGCCTATCGCTCCCGGGCTGTTGGGATTCACGATCTGGGGGTGCTGTTGGGGGCTGCGGCGGGCTACGGGATCGGCGGGGTCCTGGGCCAGGCGTGGGGTTGGCGGACCGCCCTCTGGATCGCAGCTCTTCCGGGCTTCTTACTCGCTGCCCTTATTGTGCGAATGCAGGAGCCTGTGAAGGGGCAGAGCGATCTGGAGACCATACGCGGCGGGGTAAACCTTATCTCCACATCGTCCCTTCCACCTCTTGAGACCATTCGGACCTTCCTTCGGATCGCCACCCTTCGCTGGACGTTTGTAACAGGCATCCTGATCTCTTTCGCAACCGGGGCCTTAGCCTATTGGCTGCCGAGCTTTGCGGTTCGGGTGCACGGGCTCTCCCCCGGACAAGCGGGCTTACTGATCGGAGCGTTGACTGTGCTCACCGGTTCGCTGGGTGTGCTCTCCGGCGGTTTCCTGGCTGACCGATGGTGGAAACGAAATCCTGGCGGACGGTTACAGACGGTTGGGCTGGGCTTTGCGCTGGGCTCTCTTCCGGCCATGGGGGCGATCCTCACTCCCAACTTTCATATTTTTATCCTGTTTTCGGCTCTTGCTCTCTATTTTTATTCGTTTTACTTTCCGTGTATGGGACCTATTATGCACCAGGTAACGTTGCCGACAATGCGAGCTGCTGTCTTTGGATTTTACCTCTTTCTGGTGCATATTTTAGGAAGTGCGCCTGCCCCGGCTATAGTCGGCTGGGTTTCGGATACGATCGGAGATCTTCGATTCGGAGTGATCGTGGCTCCTCTTATCGCTCTGGTGGGGAGTGCGGTGGCTTTTTGGGGAAGTCGATACATTGAAGAAGATGAGCGCAGGATGCTGGAGCATCTTCGGTCCATCCTTTGAAGCGGAGAATCCTCATGGAGATCCGCCGCATTCGCGGTCCTTACCCGTTTGGCTATACTCGAGTGGCTGAGCCAGGGCCGACGCCGTTATGCTATCTCCGGATCGGAATCGTGCGTCTGCGTCCTGGATCGGAGATTCGATTAATGTTCCCAGAGTGGGAGACGATCCTGATCCTGCTTCGGGGAAAAGGAGATTTGGAGTGGCCAGAGAGAACTATAAAGGTTCATCGTCTGGATGTTTTCCGAGAGCTGGCCACCGCTCTTTATTTCCCTCCAGGGATGGGTGTGCATCTGAAAGCAGAGGAAGAGATGGAATGGGCCGTAATCCATGCCCCAGGCGATCCGGAGCTTCCACCTCGATTGATTACACCAGACCTCCTCCATCCTCGTGTTACGGGAGGAAAAGGATTTCAACGTCAAATTGTGGAGATCTTAGGACCGGATCTCCCAGCTCGTCATCTTTTGGTTGGGGAGACTTTGACTTTTGAGGGGAATTGGTCCAGTTACCCTCCGCATAAACACGATGAAGATCGACCTGGAGAAGAAGTTCCTCTGGAAGAAGTTTACATTTACAAGATTGATCCGCCCTTTGGTTTTGCTTTGCAATGGATTTATTCTCCTCGACAGAATGAAGAACATCTATTCGCGGTTCGATCAGATGATATTGTGATTATTCCGCGAGGCTATCATCCCGTAGCTGCTCCGCCAGGCTATTCGGTTTATTATTTATGGGCTATGGCAGGCGAGCGTCGAGTCCTTCAGGTGTCAACNGATCCCGCCCATCGATGGTTGTTGGATCACTATCGACTTTCCAGTCCTCGCTAAACATTGTGCGAAGGAGGTCTCTCTTCCCATGAATGTTATGCCACAACAAGACGGCTCTTTGTTGATTAAAAATCCCCAAAAATCTCATTTGTATGACATGGGAAATCCTTATATTTTTGCTCGTTTTGACGGACAAGGAAATCTCTCGCACGTGCTCTTCATAGAAGGGTTTTACGGCGGAGCCTGGGATTTCTGTCTAATTATTGATGGAAGGTCTTTTCAATTTCGTGAAGGCCAGGGGATCGGCAGGTTATGGAGGCTTTTGGGAGAAGAAGGCGATCTCGAGGTCCAACTTGAGAGCTTTATTTCCGAAGAAAACCCTTCCGTATTTCAGATATTAACCATAAATTCTCGGTCGGCAGAGAAAAGGGCAATATTAAAACTTCGCCTGAGCTTTTATCCCCCTTTCTCCTGGCGCCAACGGGGGTTGTCTGCATTGTTTCGAAGGCTTCCAGCCATTCTTGGTCAGCCGCACTGGTGGTCTGAAGGGTGGGCCAAAGTGTTGCTCCCTCCGGCTCCTCAGCAGGTGATCCTCCATCCCGGGGGGATGGTTCGGGCGAAAGGCATCCAACCGCTCCAATGGGTGACGGATGTTCCCCCTCAGTTGATGAAAGTTCGTGGAAAAGAAGTGACTCTTGAATGGGATTTTCGAATCTTGCCCGGCGAGACACGACAGCTGCGTTGGGTCTTGGCCGCTGGATTAGGTGGGGATCCGATTACAAGCGTGGACGAAGCCTACATGGCAGCTGTCCGTTATGCCGCTTGGCTCTCACACGGGTATCCCGGGAAGGATCCTCTTTTGAAGTCTCTTTTTGTGGCAGGATTAAACACAGCGATGGCGATGTTTAAGGTTTTTCCAGACGAATTTGCGGGTTTTGTTGCTGGAATAGATTATTCTTATCCTCCTCGATTGTATTTTCGGGACGGCTATTGGACTGCTCAGATCCTTTTGGTCTTTCGGCCGGATCTCGTGCGGCGGCATTTGCTCTCCATCGCACGAGGTGTTCATCGGAGCGGGAAATGTCCCAGCGGGATTTTTGCGCCTCATCTTCTGAAGGTTAAGGAAGCGATGTTCGGAGGGTTGCCGGATTGGCTTCCGGATCACCTGGATGCTCCAGCGTTTTTTGTCCTTCTGGTGCGCGACTATCTTCGGGCAACAGAAGACAAAGATGTCTTAAAAGAGCGCATTATTTCGTTAAATGATGGTATAGAAAGATCTTTATGGGACATTCTTCAGTCTGCTGTGCGATATCTAATTGCCCAAGATCGAGATGAAGATGGTTTGATTGAAAAGCCAAATGCCCCAAACGATTGGGCCGATAACGTGCGTCGGGGGATCTGGGTGACATATGATCAAGCGCTCTATGTCGCGGCTTTGCTTGCGGCCTCTGAGATCGCCCGCGTTCGAGGGGAGATGAACATCGCCAGTGCGCTGAGAACAAAGGCTGCGGCCGCTTACCGTGCCCTGAAGAGTGTTTTGTGGGATCCATATTCTGGATATTATGTGAATTATCGTCGCCCCGGATTTTCTGAAAATAATTTCTCTATAGACACCTTAATCACTTTGTTATATGGGTTAGAAAACGAAGAGGACGCCCGACGTATTTTAGAAGCCGCGCGCCGTCTCCAAACTCGGTATAACCAAGATCAACCCTATGGAGATTGGGGAGTAATGTGTGTTTATCCTCTCTATCGAAATAAAAGGGATCTTTTTGGTAAATCAGCGCATCCTTATTGCTATCACAACGGATCAGACTGGCCGTATTGGGATGGGATCTATGGTTGGTTATTGCTTCAGCGAGAGGATCCGGACTGGGAGTATGTGTTAACCCGTTGGTGGACCTATAGTTTGGATAAGGGATGGTTGACTCCTGTGGAGTATTATTCGCCTTTGTATCCTCGTGGTGGATTGCTTCAAGGATGGAGTTCCATGCCTGCTACGGCGTTGATCTGGGCAAAAAAGCTCATCCCGCCGATTTCCTTCTCTCCTTTCGAGGATCATTAAGTTCTTTGCTGACCGGAGGGGAATTGCCCTGACGGGGATGAAGGGATGAGCGCGCATCCGCTGATCACTCGCCCTCCCGTCCTGGAGGAGCCTCCGCCGTTCCTGCCCACCGGGAACCTCTGGATCTCCCTCCCGCTGATCGATCGGCGGGATGGGAGCCTGTGGCGCCTGGGCGTGCTCCACGAGCATCTCAACGGTCTGCTGGAAGCCGAGGGGGATCCGCTGATCCGTCCCTTCCTGACGGTGGACGGCCAGGCGGTGGACTGGGGGGGCCGTCTGGAGTGGTCCCGCGAGGGCTTCTGGATCCCCACCTGGCGTTTCCGGGCCGAGGACGTGGAGGTCGAGGGTCGCCTGTGGGCCCCTATCGCCGAGCGGGGGCTGGTGTATCAGGTCCGCGTGGCCCTCCGCAGCGGCTCCCCCCGGCAGGTCATCCTTGGCTTCGAGGGGCGATGGATGAAGGCGCTCCTCTCCCGCTTCGCCTCCCGGCCCCTCCCCGGGACGTGGAGCGGCGGGCGGGATCCGTGGACCGGAAGCGGGGTGGCCGAGTTCCAGGCCGGCCTTCCGCTTCTGGCCCTGGGCTGGCAGGTGGAAGCCCCCCTTTCCCTGGAGATCACCTCGGAACAGCCCTTTGCCTATCGATGCTTTCAGACGCGGGATCTCCATCCCGGGGAAAACCTGGAAGCCGTCCTTTATGTGGCGGTGGCGCCGGATGGGGACGGCGCCCGGACGGGTGNGCTGCATCTGCGNCGTCGCGGNGCGACGGCGCTCCTGCGCGAGACGCGGCGCTGGCTGGAAAGCCGGGCCCTTCCNCTGGAGGACCCGGAGCTGGCCGCCCGCCTCAACGAAAACCTCTTCTTCGCTTACTTTTTCAGCCAGGGCGACTGTCTGGACACAGGGGCTCCGGTGATGGTGACCTCGCGGAGCCCCCTGTATTACGTGAGCGGGGCCTTCTGGAGCCGCGATGCGTTCCTCTGGTCTTTCCCTGCGATCGTGCTGGTGGACGCGGAGCGGGCGCGTCAGTTGCTGCGGCGCTGTCTCCCCCGTTATCTTCCGCATATTGCGGACCACGCCCTGTATCTGAACGGTGTCCCNCTGTATCCAGGGTTCGAGCTGGATCAGGCCGCCGCGCCCCTCTTGGCCCTCTGGCGATATGTCCGTGATACAGGGGATGTGAACCTCCTCCGCGAGCCGGCGATCGCGGAGGCCATCCCCCTCCTCCTGCAGGAGATCACGGCCCATCGGGATCCGGAGACCGGTCTGTATGAGACCTTCCTGCTCCCGACGGACGACCCCACGGACTATCCCCTGGTCATCTACGACAACGTCCTGGTCTGGGCGGCCTTCCGGGCGGCGGCGGATCTTCTCCGGCGCCAGGGCGCCGAAGTGGAGGCGGCGCGCTGGGAAGCGGAGGCGGAGCAGCTGGCCGAGGCGATCCGCCGACATGGGATCGTGGAGGGGCCGGAAGGGCCGATGTGGGCCTGGGCCCGGGATCGCCAGGGTCGGTGGGAGCTGCGGGAGGAGCCGCCCGGGAGCCTGCGCCTGCTCGCCTATTATGGGTTCTGCGATCCGGAGGATCCAATTTACCGGAACACGGTGCGCTGGTTGGCCTCGCCGGCGAACCCTTATTTCTTCCCCGGACCCTTCGGCGGGCCGGGCTCGCCCCATTTCCCCTTCCCGGGGGTCTTCGACCTGGCCAACCGCCTGCTCACCGATCCAGATCCGGGGATCCTGGAGGTGGTGCGGCGCGCGCCCCTGGACGGGGGCCTGGCATGCGAGTCCATCGATCCGCAGACGGGCATCGTGCGCACGGGGGCGGCGATGGCCAGCCTGGCCGGCTTCCTGGCCTGGGCCCTGTGGGCGCGCCAGCGAGGCCATCGCCGGTTCTTCGAGGGTCCTCTCCGCTGATGGCTCAGGAGGTTCCCTCTTCCATTCGGCTCAGGAGTTCCAGAAAGCCTTGAAGATCCGCCTCCAGCAGCGGCTCCAGACGGAAGGCGTCCTGCCGCGCCCGGGCCACGCGCTCCGGATCCAGGTCGAAGCGATAGAGGGTGCGGAACACGTGCCGGAACCGCCGCAGCTCATCCAGGAGGCGTNAGGTCTCCTCCCGGAGCACGCGGGGGCGGATTCCCTCGATCTCCCGTCCCATCCGCTCCAGCAGCAGGGCATGCCCACGCGTGGGGTCGGGGATCTCGTTCTCGAAGGCCTCTGCGATCCGGCGGAAGATGTTCTCGCATGCGTTGTAGAGGTTGTGCAGATAATAGCCGGCCACGATGGCCTCTTTGGGATCCCGGAGATCGTCAGGGGTCTCCCGAAGGGCGCTGTAAATCCGGCGGATATGGGTCCACTCCGCCTGCAGATCCGATCGAAGCACCCGAAGGCGTTCGCTCATAGATCAGTCGTCCTCGCTCCTGCACGCGCTGGGAGAAGGGATCCTCTGGATCCAGCGG
>JGI26464J51801_1000013_pt1 | contig 33467 bp, 37 predicted proteins | sample PerSpoAPS_AMetaG_FD_51801 | JGI IMG/M metagenome (IMG submission 51801) | reverse complement strand
ATCACGCCAGAGGGCGTCGTGAAGGGCGTGTGGTGGGACATGAAGGAGGCGAGGAAGAGGTTGAAGAAAGGAATTATGCCAAAGGACGTAGCGAAGAAGAGAAATCCGCTTGTCCCGTGGCCAGTCGCGTACGCCGTCTGGACCTCGCTCAAGACGCTGAAGGCCAGCCCCCAGTGGCCCGCAGTGCTGGCCCGGGCCGCCCCCATGACCCCCGCCCAAGGCGCCGATGAAGNCGGGACGAGGGCNCCTCCCCACGGGGCACCCGCCCGCGGGGAGGAGGTCAGTTAGACCACGGTAGGAACTGGGGAAGGAACTGGCGGAACAAAACGCGGAACTAGGCGGAACGGCGGCTCCACGTCTCTCTATTCTCTCGGCTTTTTGTAAATATATAACACATGGCGTGTGTTATATACTGCATGCGGCGGGGTTTAGTTTTTAAGGTGGGTTTTTCTCGGGCTTTATGTCCTCGGGGTGGTAGATAGGTGGTACAACATCGCGGCCGATCTGCCGGGGGTGTTGCCCCCTCCGAAAGACCCAGAGGAGGGGGAGAGCAGGATTGCCTTGTTGACCAAGATCCTCCCCTCCGCGCTCATCGACCAGGAGTTCACGGCGGAGCGGTGGGTGCCGATACCTGAGGAGGTGCGGGACGTGTACAGGAGGGTTGGGCGCCCGACTCCTCTGTTTAGGGCAGAGGGGTTCGAGAGGGCGCTGGGCGTCAAGGTTCATATCTACTACAAATATGAGGGGGTTCTGCCGGTGGGTAGCCACAAGCTCAACACGGCGGTGGCGCAGGCGTACTACGCCAAGGCGGACAGCGCCGTGGAGGTGGCGACGGAGACCGGCGCGGGGCAGTGGGGCATGGCGGTGTCGCTGGCGGCGGCGCTGTTTGGGCTNAGGGCAACGGTCTTTATGACCCGGTCCTCCTACAACAGCAAGAGGCAGAGGCTTGCCTTTATGAGGGCCTACGGCGCCNCGGTCTACCCAAGCCCCAGCGACGTCACCGAGACCGGGAGGCGCCACTACAGGCCTGACCACCCGGGCTCTCTGGGGATAGCCATCTCGGAGGCGGTGGAGTACGTCCTATCCGGCGAGAGGCGCCGGTATCTGCCTGGCAGTGTCATGGAGTTCGTCCTCCTGCACCAGACCGTCATCGGGCTTGAGGCCGTTAGGCAGATGCCGGAGGAGCCCGACGTCGCTGTGGCTTGCGTCGGCGGCGGCTCCAACTTCGGCGGCTTCACCTACCCCATGATAGGCGCCAAGCTCAGGGGGGAGGGGTTCGAGAAGACGAGGTTCGTCGCCGCGGAGTCGGCCGCGGCTCCTAAGCTGACGAGGGGGGAGTACCGCTACGACTTCCCAGACGCCACAGGCATCTTGCCCTTGATTAGGATGTTCACCCTGGGCCACGACTACGTCCCGCCGCCGGTGCACGCCGCGGGTCTCAGGTACCACGGAGCGGCGCCCAGCCTCTCTCTGCTCAAGAGGCTGGCCTCGTGGAGGCCGTGGCGTACAGCCAGGAGGAGGTGATGCAGGCCGCCCTCCTCTTCGCCAGGTCGGAAGGCGTCATACCTGCGCCTGAGTCCGCCCACGCCGTCAAGGCCGCCGCAGACCTCGCCAAGAAGCTACCGCCCGGCTCGGTGATTGTCTTTAACATGTCCGGCCACGGCCTCCTCGACGTAGACGCCTACGAGAAGGCCCTGGAGTGGGTTAAAGATATAACGTGAGAGTTACATCACATGGGCTTAACCTTCGCCGAGGTCGAGATCGTGGGCAGGTCCTACAAGGCGCTTATAGACGCCGGCTTCAACGGAGAGGTGCTGGTGAGCAGGAGGGTGGCTGAGGAGGTGGGGCTTAAGCCCTTTAGGATTAAGGAGAGGGTGACTGTAGACGGGAGGAGGATTAAGGTGGAGGTGGCGGTGGCAGTCATCAAGCTGTGGGGGAGGAGACTGAGGTTTTTGTGGAGATACTCGACGAGCTTCCGCTGGACGTGCTCATCGGCGTACAAGCCCTCGAGCGGCTTGGATATGTAGTTGACCCCGTAAGCAGCCGGCTGGAGAAGGTGGGGCTGTTGGCGGTATAGTTTATTAACTCCTCTTTTCCGGTCCATATGGCTTCGGGGTGGCTCAACTACTAAAAAGACTGTCCGGTGGCGAAGCCCTATCTCTAGACGAGGCCTACCTCCTCGCCCGGGAGATCCTCTCCGGGGGTCTCAGCGATGTGGCGATCGCCGTAGCCTTAACTGCCATGCGGTGTAGGGGGGAGACGGCCGAGGAGGTGGCTGGATTTGTGAAATTTGCCAGAGAAGTCGCCGTGAAGGTCCCGCTTAGGGTTGAGGCGATCGACACCGCAGGCACAGGAGGCGACGGGGCAGGTACGATAAACCTCTCCACCGCCGCCGCTGTAGTGGCCGCAGCCGCCGGGGCGAGGGTGTTGAAACATGGCAACAGGTCGGCCTCCGGCCTCTTCGGTAGCGCCGACTTCGTAGAGGCGGTTGGCTACAACTTGGAGGTGGGGCCTGAGAAGGCGGCGGAGATGGTTGAGCGGGTTGGTTTCGCCTTCGTATTCGCGCCTAAATACCACCCTGCCTTCGCCAGGGTGGCCCCCGTCCGGAGGCATTGCCCTTCCGCACTGTCTTCAACATAGTGGGCCCCTTGGCGAATCCGGGCCTCGTCAAGCGGCAACTCATCGGCGTCTCGGAGAGGCGCCTCCTCGACGTGGTGGGCGGCGTGGCCTCCATGCTTCTTGATACGGCGCTTGTGGTCTACGGCTCGGGGGTGGACGAGGTGAGCGCGGAAGGGCCTACTGAGGTGGTGGAGGTGCGGCGGGGCAGGGCTGAGCGGTACGTGGTGACGCCTGAGGACTTCGGCGTTCAGAAGACGCCTATCCCCAGGGCGTCCAGCAGGGAGGAGGCGGTGGCCCTCGCCTTGGCGGGGCTAAGGGGCGAGCACAGGGAGGCCATGGTCGCCATAGCGGTGAACGCATCCGCCGCGTTATACGTCGCTGGCGTGGCCAGAGACTTCAGAGACGGGTACGGGCTGGCCGTTAACGCGATAAGGGAGGGGGCGGCGTATAGGAAGCTTATGGAGGCGGTGGAGGCGTCGCGATGAAGATCCCGCTGTCTAGGCTTCCGGCTCCGCGGGNGCTGGCGCATGCGCTGTATCTCTCGGGGGAGGACTTCGTGGCTTTGTTGGAGTCAGGCCAGGGGTTCGCCGAGCGGGCGCGGTATACCGTGGTGGCGTGGGGCGTGGAGAGGGCGTATGTGGCGAGGGGGGCCGACTTGCAACAGGTCCTGTACGAGGCCCAGCGCGGCTTGAAGCCGGGCGGGGGGCCTTTTGGCGGGGAGCTGGCGATAGGCGCCTTGACGTATGAGGCGGCGTATTACCTGGAGCCGCATCTCCTCAAATACGGCAAGGTGGACCGCGAGCTCCCTGCGGCGTTTCTAGTGGTGCCCGCGGGCTACCTCGTGTATGACAAGTTGCTAGGCAGGGCTTATCTGAGGGGCGAGCTCCCCAGGGCCGCCGCCCCGAGGGACGGGTCGCTTGACGTGGCGGGCCCCGTGGCGGGGACGGACCCCGTGGAGTTCATGCGGTGGGTCGCCGAGGCGCGTCGGATGATAACAGAGGGCGAGATCCTGCAGGCTGTCCTCTCGAGGTGGGTGGAGTACAGAGCCAGGGGCGACCTCTTTAGGCTGTACACGTCGCTGGCCGAGACGAACCCCTCGCCGTATATGTATTTTCTGAAATACGGCGACGTCCACCTCGTGGGGACGTCGCCGGAGTTGCTGGTCAAGGTGGGCAACGGCAGGGTGGAGACCCACCCCATCGCGGGGACGAGGCCCAGAGGCGGCACGGAGGAGGAGGACCTGGCCCTNGAGGAGGATATGCTCAGAGACGAGAAGGAGCTGGCGGAGCACGTAATGCTTGTGGATTTGGCGAGAAACGACGTGGGGAGGGTCTGCCAGCTTGGGTCGGTGAGGGTTGAGGAGCTCTTCGCCGTGGAGAAATACAGCAGGGTTCAGCACTTGGTGTCGCGGGTGTGGTGTCTCCTAGACAGGCGGTTCGCGCCGGTGGATGCCCTCCTGGCGACGCACCCGGCGGGCACCGTGTCGGGCGCGCCTAAGGTGAGGGCCATGGAGATAATCGCCGAGCTTGAAGACAGGCCTAGGGGTCTCTACGCGGGCGCGGTGGGCTTCATGTCGCCGTCTCTGCTGGAGTTCGCCATAGTCATCAGGACCATCATAGTGAGGGACGAAACGTTAAAAATCCAGGCGGGCGCCGGCGTTGTGTACGACTCCACGCCGGAGAGGGAGCTCCGGGAGACGGAGTCTAAGCTATCTGCCCTCAAGGCCGTGGTGGAGGGGGGGCCATGGACTTGACGCTGGTTGTGGACAACTACGACAGCTTTGTCTACAACATCGCCCACTACGTGGGGGAGCTGGGGAGCCGGCCGCTTGTGCTCAGAAACGACGAAGTCACCGTCAAAATAGTGGAGCGGATCAGGCCGGACAGGATCATAATATCGCCGGGGCCTGGCCACCCGGCGAATCCGCGCGACGTGGGGANCTCCCCCGACATAGTGAGGGAGTTCAGCGGGAGGATACCCATACTGGGCGTCTGCCTAGGCCACCAGATAATCGGCNACGTCTTCGGGGCCCGCATCAGACAAGCCAGGACGATTAAACACGGCAAGGTCAGCCAGGTCAGACACGTGGGCGGCCCGCTGTACCGCGGCGTCCCCGAGGTGTTTCCAGCCGCCCGCTACCACAGCCTCGTGGTGGACGACCTCCCGCCGGCGCTGGCGGCGGAGGCCTACTCGCTGGACGACAACGAGGTGATGGGTCTGAGACANGTGGAGCACCTCACGTTCGGCGTCCAGTTCCACCCCGAGTCCATAGCGTCGCCCCACGGCAAGAGGATCCTCAAGAACTTCCTGGACCTGGTGATATGAAGAGACTCGGCGTGTACATACTGGCGGGCTGGCCCANCGCNGAGGTCTACAGAAAGGCCGTAGCCGCCGCGGCGCAGGTCGCAGATTTCGTGGAGCTGGGCCTCCCCAGCAGAAACCCTAAATACGACGGGCCNTNCATAAGGAGGGCGCACGGCGAGGCGGAGCCTGTGGAGCTGGGCCTGGTTCCCGGCGAGGTTTACGTGATGGCGTATTGGGAGGACCACGCGGCGAAGCCCGAGACGCTTTTCGAGGCCGCGGCCGCCGCGGGGGCCAGGGGGGTGCTGGCGCCTGACCTCCTCATCGACTTCCCCCCGGAGCTCGGGCGCTATGTGGAGCTGGCGCGAAGGTTCAAGATGGAACCCGTCTTCTTCGTGCCGGGCAAGTTCCCCCACGGCCTCGTCCGGCGGCTTGCCTCGTACCGCCCAGCATTCATATACCTGGGGCTCTACGCCGCCACTGGCATAGAGCTACCCGTATACGTGGAGCGGAACATAAAGGTGTTTAGGGAGGTGGCGCCGGAGGTGTTCCTCGTGGCTGGGTTCGCCATAGACAGCCCCCAGAAGGCGGCCGCGGTGGTGAGGGCGGGGGCTGACGCCGTGGTCGTGGGCACCGCCTTTCTGAGGAGGCTTAGGAGCTCCGTTGAGGAGGCCGTGGCGTTTCTCAGGGAGATAAAGAGGGCGCTACAGGAATAGCAGGAGGNGCAGGTACACCGCCACGTTTACAGCTGTGACGACGGCCCCGTATTTCAGGAATTCGAAGAAGGTGACCGTGGTGGAGAATCTCTTCTCCAGAACCTCCAGTATTATGATGTTGGAGGCGGCGCCGAGCAGGGTTAGGTTCCCCGCTACTGTGCTGGCCATGGCCAGAGTGAGCCAGGCCTTGGCGTCTGCGCCTACTTCCGTCAAGTAGGCGGAGAAGAGGTTTACGAAGGGGACGTTGCTGAGGATCTGGCTCAGCGCGAGGGAGAGGGCGGTTATGGCCAGGAGGTCGGCGGCTGTGCCTTGGTAGCTCGGCAGTGCGGCTGAGATGAGGGGTTGCAAGACACCGCCGTCCCACACAGCCTTCATGGCTATGAACATGGCCGTGAAGAAGAGTATGGTGCCCCAGTCCACCCGCGAAATCACGTCGCGTGGGTCAGTGGCGAAGAAGTAGAGAANCGTCGCCACGACGAAGGGTATCAGCCCTATGTTGTGTATGTGGGGCGCCCCGCTCAGCGCCGCCACGTCGTTTGCCACCATGGCCCCCACCGCCGCGGCCAGGCCCGCGGCGGCAAGGACGGCGTCTCTCCTGTTTCTAACAGCCTCCCAGGGGCTCGCCAACACGGCNACTCTTTCGTTTTTCACCCGCATCATCTTGAGCAGAAGAAGCGGCGTAACCACCAGATTTATCAGCGTGGGCACCGCCAGGGCCTTGACGAAGGTTATGAAGGGGGCCTGCATGTTTGACGTGACTGCAATCAGCATGTTCTGCGGGTTCCCGACGGGGGTCATCACAGACCCCACGGTGAGGGAGTAGGCCAGTAGGAGGAAGGCGAATTTCGGCGGGAGACCCGCGGCGCGCGCCAGCACCGCGGCGATGGGCGGCCCCATGAGGGCCACCGTGTCGTTTACGGCCACGGCGGCCAGCAAGCCGAAGAGGAGGGAGGCCCCTAGGGCTAGGCCGTACCGCGTCTTAAATAGGCCGAGGAACCAGTAGGCGATGGCGTCGAGGAGGCCGCTGGACTCGGCCAGCGCCACTATGGAGAACATGCCAATTAAGAAAAACAACACTTCGAAGTTGACCACGGCGGGTACCTGGTCCACCGAGAGAGGCCCCGGCACTATCGCCACGAAGGCGGCCAGGGACATGATCGACCAGACGGGCAACTTGGGGAACTTGGGCCTCGCCAGCATCCCCGCGATGATGATAAAGATAATGACGAGGGAGTAGAGCTCGCCGTAGGCCACTGGGCCGCCAACATTTATATGGTTTATAAATTTCTACCTCTATGTCTCCCGAGTTTTTGTTTACTGTCTTGTTGTTGATCAGCGCCGTGGCCGGCTTCGTGGGCTCCCTCACAGGTCTTGGCGGCGGCGTGGTGCTGGTGCCGGTCTACACGCTCGTGTTGGGCGTGCCCATCGAGTACGCAGCAGGCGCGTCGCTTGTATCCACCATAGCCACGTCGCTTGGCACCAGCGTCGCCTACGTCCGCGACAGAATCACCAACGTGAGAATAGGNATGTCGCTTGAGGTCGCCACATCGTTGGGGGCGTTGACCGGGTCTCTGGCTGTGGCGCTGATATACTCCCTAGGCCTTCAGCGGCTGGTGTATGTGGTCTTCGGCGCCGTGTTGTTGCTGTCTTCCTACACCCAAATGAAGGTGTTGACTACGGCCAGGCGGGCGAGGCCTCCGCCTGACCGCTGGACTAAGCGGCTGAGGCTCTACGGGCGGTACTACNACGCTTTGGAGGGCCGGGAGGTTGAGTACTACGGGGTGCGGTGGTGGCTCGGCGCATTGGTTATGTTTTCCGCCGGGGTGGTTTCGGGCTTCCTCGGCATAGGCGGCGGCGCCTTGAAGGTGCTGGCGATGGACTGGGCCATGGCCCTGCCCATAAAGGTTTCGACGGCGACCAGCAACTTCATGATAGGCGTAACGGCGGCCACCAGTAGCGCCGTTTATTGGACCCACGGCTACATCCAGCCGTTTCTGGCGTCGGCCACGGCCCTGGGCGTCCTTCTCGGAGCCTTCGCCGGGAGCAAGATCCTGCCGCGGCTCAAGAGCAGATCTGTCAGGCTGATATTCACGGCGATATTAATCATCCTGGGTCTCCAGATGATTTTGAGGGGGGTATGGAGCTAGAAGACTTGGTGGTTTTAGTGATGCGGGCCGGCCTCTTGGTAAGCGTGGCCCTGCTGATCGGAGGTGTTTTGATGACGCTTCTAGGCCCCGCTGGGGTGGCAGACGTGCACTCCCCAGTAAACTCCTCCGCGTATCCCCTCTCAAGGCTTCTCCACACTCTGCCCTCCGCGCCCTCTGCAGTCGCGGTGATGTTCATGGGACTTGCGGCGTTGCTCGCCACGCCCCTACTCAGGGTGACGCTCGCAGTCCTTGAGTTCGCAAAGGAGGGGGACTGGATCTACCTGGGGCTCACCTTCCTCGTCCTCCTGATACTTTTAATATCTCTCTTCCTGCCCTCGATACGTGGTTGACATAACGCCGATCGGCTACGTGAAACACAGGTACCCAGACGATGAGGTGAAGAGGAGGAGGTTTGTAGATGCCGTGGTTGAGATCCTGCCGGAGTACGAAGAGGGGCTTAGAGGGCTTGAGGAGTTCAGCCACATCATCATCTTGGCGTATCTACACAAGTTCCGGAGCCGGCCTCTCGTAGTTAGGCCGAAGCGGGTAGAGGGGGCGCCGGAGGTCGGCGTCTTCGCCACAGACAGCCCCGACAGGCCTAACCCAATTGCGGTGTCCATCGTCCGCCTCCTCCGGCGGGAGGGGAGGACGTTGTACATAGACGGCGTAGATCTCTTCGACGGGACGCCTGTCCTCGACATAAAGGGCTTCTCGCCGAAGCGCTGTCCAGAATCCCCTAAGGCGCCTTGGTGGGCCGATTGAGATGTTGCCTCTAGCCCCACTCCACTACGTCTTAAGCGCCGTCAGCGGCTTCGTAGTGGGGTTCACCCTAGGTTTAATAGGCGGCGGAGGGTCGATATTGGCCATTCCGCTTCTCCTGTACTTTGTGGGGCTGGCGAACCTAGGCGGCTATCCTCCAGATTATATCGATCACCTAGTGGTGGGCACCACGGCGTTAGCTGTAGGGCTAAACGCCTTCATCAACGCCTATATGCACTGGAGGAGGGGAAACGTGGCGCTGAGAGAGGGGGTTGTCTTCGCCGGGGTGGGCGCCGTGGGTAGCTTCGTCGGCGCCAACGTAGGCCTTGGCGTCAGAGGCGAACTGCTCCTTTTCCTCTTCGGCATCTTTATGATAGCTGTCGCAGTTTACGTGTGGAGGAAAGATGAGGACGGAGGCCGACGTACGTCCCGGGGTGGGTCGAGCTGGGCTAGGCTCGTGCCGACGGCCTTCGCCGTGGGCTTCGCCTCGGGCTTCTTCGGCATAGGCGGGGGGTTTCTGGTGGTGCCGGGGCTGTTGTTCAGCACGGGCATCGACATCTTAAAGGCCGTAGGGACTTCGTTGATTTCCGTGGGGACGTTCGGCGTGGTGACGGCCGCCGCCTACCTCTTGAAGGGACTTGTGGAGCCTCTGATCAGCCTTCTGTATTTGGCAGGCGGCGTGGCCGGCGGCTATGCGGGAGCCTGGGCCGCCTCGGCCGTCCCCCGGAGGACGTTGCGGAAAATATTCGCAGGTATGTTGATCGCCGTGGCCGTGTACGTAATGGCTAGGAACCTTCCGTGATGTTGCGTTAAGTTTTTAAGTCAACACGTTCCACAACCTATGCCATCTCATGGATCGTTGACTAAGGCTGGGAAGGTTAGGAACCAGACCCCCAAGATACCTCCAAAGCCTAAGAAAGACCTGCCGCCGAGGAGGAGAAACATCAGAAACTACAAGAGGAAGATTCTATACGCCTCCTCATCTCAAGCCTCCGCCGAGGCTTAACGCCTAATGCTACTTGTTTTTTTGGCCGTAGTGCTATTCATCACAGGAGCCACCCTGTCTCGTAGAGTTGACGTCTCTATTTCACTCGCCGCAGGTGCCGCCGCCTACGGCGTCGCCGCCTTTGGGCCCGGGGTCTTGGCCGCCACAGCCGCCGCCTTTAATACGTCTATGGCCTACGTCTTGACGTCGCTTATCTTCGCCATGGCTCTCGGCTTTTTGCTAAGGGAACAAAAGACCCGCATCGCCAGCGGCCTCTCGGCTCTGGGGGCCAGGGCGGCTGCCTTCGCCATACCCGCCGCCATAGGTCTACTCCCCATGCCCGGCGGGGCTTACATCAGCGCTGTGGTCGTAGACCCTCTATACGACAAGATGGGGCTTAAAAGCCACCAGAAGACCTTCCTCAACTACTGGATGCGGCACATATGGATCCCGGTCTGGCCCCTCTTTCAGGGCGTCTTGATTACGGCGGCTGTCCTCGGCGTCTCGGTGTGGCAGGTGGTGGAGTGGGCATGGCCGGGCGCCCTCTTCGCCGTGGCGGCGGGGGTCGCGGTGGCCGCCTCGCTCGTCAAGCCAGTCCCCGTGGCTGGGGATCCGCGTGACTTAACGGCCCTCTGGCCTCTCGCGGCTGTGGCCGCGCTCTCCTTTCTAGTGCCTCTCCCCCTGGCGGTGGCGGCTGTTTATCTGGCCTACGTTGTGGTTAATAAGGTGGGTAGAGATCAGCTCGCCGCCTCGTTGAAATACGCCCTTAACCCGCGGATACTTGCGATAATTGTGTTTTCTCTAGTCTTCGCCCAGTACATAAAGGAGAGCGGACTAGGCGCCCAGCTGGCCCAGGCCCTCGGCCCCTACTCCGGCCTCGCCGTCTTCTTGATACCCTTCGCCGTGGGTTTAGCCACCGGCGTGGAGTTCACCTTCGCCGGCCTCGCCTTTCCGCCCATATCGTCTCTTATCCACGGACCTGCCTTGGCCTTGGCCTTCGCGGGGGGCTTTCTCGGCGTGATGCTCAGCCCTGCCCACTCTTGTTTCGTCTTAACCCGAGAGTACTACCAAGCAGACGTCGGCCAGGTATACCGCCTCTTGGCAAAGGCCGCCGCCGCTGTCGTGGCACTGTCGGCGGCATACTACGTATTGATCTTTTATTGACGACGCCTCTTTCATCGTGCTGGTGGTTGTCGTCGGACCCATGTTTGCAGGCAAGACCACAGAGNTGATCCGCCGGGTGGAGCGGCAGGTNATAGCTGGTCGGCGGGCCATCGTCTTTAAGCCTTCTCTAGACGCGAGGTACGACGCATCTAAGGTAGCCGCCCACAACGGCCTCAAGTTCGACGCCTATGTGGTGCCGCCTGACGAGGCCGGCGTCGAGGCTATATACAAACTGGGGTTTGAGTACGACGTGGTCGCCGTGGACGAGGTCCAGTTCTTCCCCCCAAGCCTTGCGGAGGTTCTTGACGCGTTGGCGAGCCACAGAGTGGTAATTGCCGCAGGTCTAAACCTCGACTTCCGCGGCGAGCCTTTTGAAACCACTATGCGCGCGATGGCGTATGCAGACAAGGTGGTGTCTCTAACCGCTGTCTGTAAAACATGTGGAAGACCGGCCACCCGGACGCAACGCCTCATAGACGGCAGACCCGCCCCTAGAGACAGCCCCCGCATCCTAATAGGCGGAGGGGAGACCTACGAAGCTCGGTGTAGGAGACACCACGTTGTCCCTAAATAGGCTATATTCACCGAATTTTTGAATGAATATTTTTAAAGGTAAAAAGTTTCTGTGCTTATGGCGGAACTCGCCAACTACCAAAGAGTAGTTATTGACCAAGACACTTGTATCAGTTGCGGCGCCTGCGTCGCCGCATGTCCCTACCAGGCCCTTGAGCTCGACGAAAACGGCAAATCCAGACTCATTTGGGAGATGTGCAAAGACGACTTCTCCTGCGTCGCCGTGTGTCCCGTCAAGTGTATCTACAAGACAAGCGAGGCCCCGGCGGAGTTCAAGGCCAAGAAGGGCTGGTATAAGTTCGGCAAGGCCCTCTCTCCCGAGGAACAGAAAGTATACGAAGAGTGGAAGTCGAAATACGGCGTCACAGCCCCACCCGTTTAGGCGAGAAATATATTTCTCTCTATCTCAACCTTTTTTGTGGGCACTTGTCGAGTCTGCGGCAGGTCCGACCTCTTGATATCCGACGCAGTCGGGGTCTGCATAGACTGCCTCAGGAGGAGGCCGAGGAAGGCCCTTGAGGTAGCCGCGAGGGCGCACAGAATAAGCAGGGCCAGGTTCAAACTCCCGCCGGCGCCGCCCAGCGGCGGCGTACCCTGCGGTATCTGCGGACGCGGATGCGCCGTTCCTGAGGGCGGCGTGGGGTACTGCGGCGTCGTGAGAAACATCGGCGGGAGACTGGGGAGGCCCGGCGGAGATGTTAATGTCGGCGTATTGACGTATTACTTCGACCCCATCCCGACGAACTGTGTGGCGGACTGGGTCTGCCCTGCCGCCACGGGGAGGGGCTACCCGAAATACGCCAGGTCCCCCCTGGGCGAGGAGGGGTACTACAACCTGGCGGTTTTCTACGGCGCGTGTAGCCTCGACTGCCTCTACTGCCAGAACTGGCAGTACCGGGAGTACCCATCCAGCCCCCGGCTGGTCTCGGTGGCGGAGCTGGAGAGGGCCATGGGGCGCCGGGTTACCTGCGTCTGTTTCTTCGGCGGGGACCCTGCCCCCCAGACGGTCCACGCGTTGCTTGTGGCAAAGAAAGCCGCTGAGAAGGGCGTAAGGGTGTGTTGGGAGACGAGCGGCCAGCTGGCGCCTCATCTGCTGGACAAGGTGGTGGAGGCTTCGTTGAAAACCGGCGGAATCGTGAAGTTCGACCTCAAGGCGTTTACGCCCAGCGTCTATAAGGCGTTGACAGATGGGGAGGTGGACGTGGCGCTTAGGAACTTCAAGGCGGCGGCGAGGCGGTTTAGGGAGAGGCCGGAGGTGCCGCTGGTGGTCGCCTCTATACTGCTTGTGCCGGGCTACGTCGACGAGGTGGAGGTAGACCTCTTAACCAAGTTCGTAGCACAAATAAACCCGGAGATACCGACGCGTTTCTTAGCCTTCCACCCGGACTACATGCTCCGCGACTTGCCGCCGACGTCTAGGAGGCACGCGGAGGCGGCGGTTAAAATCGCTAGGGAGAACGGCCTCGCGGAGGTGTCTCTGGGGAACGAGTGGCTCCTGGGCGACTACTACTGACGGCAATAGGGCTTGACGTGTTTAAAGACGTCTTCCAGCCGGGGCCTCCCCTTAAACACCACCACGTTGGGGAGCAACTGCCTCCAGGTGGCCATGGCTAGCTCCTCGTTGACGAGGACCAGGAGGGGCTTCCCCACCTTGGCGATCTTCTCGTATTTCCGCCTGAGGTAGTCGGGGGTCCAGAACCCCACGATTTCAATGTATAGATCGCCTATTTTGAAGTCGGGGATGTAGACTCTGCCCCCGACGACGAGGACCTCGGGCTCTCGTTGCACGGGGCATACTCTGGAGACCTGCCGGTAGAACTCCAGCTCCACGGAGCTGTCAAACTCCTCGGCCTCCACGGGGTTCTTCGGCATGTCTGGAGCGGTGGCGTTGCTTTCTCTGAAGGTGTAGATTTTCTCGTTTAGCTTCACCGCCGCCTCTATGCTCCACCGCCCGCCGCTGTTATGTAGGGCACGAGCTTGGCGAGGCGGACGCCGTAGCGCTCTGTCTGTCTAAGCGCCGAGGCGGGACCGTCGAAGTGGAACTCCAAGTCGCCGCTTCTCTCCTCTGCTATATACATCAGCCTCAGACCCTTGACCGCCCTCACGAGGCTCTTCACGACAACGGGGGCGTTGGGCAACCTGGCCTTGACGTAGAGCGACTTGAAGAGGAGGGTCTGGATTAGGGCCAAGTTGTAGCGCCGCACCAGCTCAGCGGGGTCGACCCCCGGCGGCTTCAACACGGCTCTGTTCTCCTCGTACGCCTTCATGAACAGCCTCTTCACCTCTTCAGCGCCCATGCGTAGCTTGGCCGCGGCGGCTTCGAAGATCTTCTCCCGCTCCTCCGGCGTAAGTGGGAAGCCCGCGGCGGAGGACGCCTTGAACACCTCCAGCCTCACCCGCGCCACCAGGCGGCTGTCCACCTCCTCCACCTCCATCAGTTGCTCCACAAGCCTTGCGAGGCCGCCCAGTAGCTTCCTGTCCCCTCTGAGCGCCTCACGGCTTTTCTGAAGTCGCCTAGGGTTTTCGCTCCCCGGGCCGCCTCAAGCACCTCCGCCGCCGCGGACACGTCTGAAAGATAGGCCGGCTTGATCTCCTTGCCCCGCCTTGTGACTCGTAGGTAGTCTAGGGGTATCACGCCACGCCCTTCTTCCGTCTCTTGGCTGTGTTGACCTCCCTGGTGCTGGCGGTGATCACCTCATATATCTTCGCCTTGTGGGGCTTGAGCCTGAGGGCTCTGCCCATCCTCTGTATGAACTGCCTCGCGCTTGATGTACCGCCTAGTATCACCACCACGTCGACGTCGGGCACGTCGACGCCTTCGTCGAGCACCTTCCCCGTGACAAGCGCCTTGAGCTCGCCTCTTTTGAAGGCGGCCATTATCTGCTCCCTCTCGTGTCCTGAGATGTCGTGCGTGACCAGGGGAATCAGGTACCGTTCAGACACGGCGCGCGCCAGCGATGTGTATTCGGTAAATATGAGGATTTTGGATCCCCGGTGCCTCGCCAGTATGTCCCCCACCGCCTCCACCTTGGCGCGTGTCTCAAATATGAGGCGCCTCATGCCGTGCCACGCCTCCAAAGCCTCCCTAGCACGGGGGTCGCGGCCCGACATCACCACCAGCTTCTGGAAGTCGCTGGGGGATCTGAACCTAAGCCCCCTGCCCCGGATGTAGCTGAGGTACTTCTTCTCCAGCTCCTTGTAGAGGGCCCTCTCCTCCTCGGTGAGTTGCACCTTCACCACCTCCACCTCGTAATCAGCGGTCCAGACGCCCCTTATCTCAGACGCCGAAATCCTGTAGACCACGGGCCCCACCAGCCAGTCCAGGTCGACGTGTAGCCCGTCGGAGCGCTCCGGCGTTGCGGTGAGGCCTAGGCGATGCGGCGCGGGGCTCAGCTCGGCGATTTGGCGGTAGGAGGGGGAGGGGAGGTGGTGCACCTCGTCGAAGACGAGGAGCTTGAACCTGTTGCCCAGTTGCTCTATTGCCGCATATGCCGAGTCGTAGGTAATCACCGTGATGCAGCTCTCCCTCTTCTCCTCGCCGTACCACACCCCCACGCGGCTGGGGAAGTGCTGAGCCAGCTTCGCCCTCCACTGCTCCACCAGCTCCACGGTGGGAACCACCACAAGCGCGGGCTCGCCCAGCTTGGCAATCGCCGCGATGGCCACGTGGGTTTTCCCGGCGCCTGTGGGCATAACCACGACGCCTTTCTTGGTCTTCATCCACGCCGCGAGGGCTTGCTCCTGGTAGCTCCTCAGCTTAACCTCAGATGCCGCCTTCACTTCCTTGCACTGCGGAGACCAGACGCGGTCCTCCACGGAGACCGCCGTGGCCTGCGCCACCGAGAGTATGCGCGGGTAGTAGATGGCGAGCGCCCGGTATTTGCCGACGCGGGAGTCGAACTTCACGAAGGATAGGCGTTTCACCTCGCTGGGGATGTCCCCCTCAAGTAGGACGGTTCCCCGGTCCCAAGACAGTATTAATCCCACAGAACCTCCACGCCGGCGCCGAGCTTTTTGGCCCTCTCCAGCACGTAATGCGCCATGGACACGTCGAAGAGGGGGTTCCCCACGGACTTGTAAACCTTCACCTCGCCGAAGCGGCACTCAGCCCCTCTCAGGTAATCGCCTATGTACACCCACCGATCGCCGACGTCGTCGCTCTCCTCAGCGGCGTGGGGGTTGTCGACCAACATGCATCCGGCCCTCCTCTTCACCTCGTCGTCTAGCTCCCTCACGGGACGCGGCGCGCCGACCGAGATCACCACGGCGCCGCTCCTCACCCCCCTCACGACGGGGCTCCTCGACGTGGTGGCGGAGATCACCAAGTCGCTCCCCAGAGCCTCAGCCAAAGAGACTGCAACAGCGCCGTGTCTCCGCGCCACCTCTCTGGCTCTCTCCTCCGCTACGTCGAATACTTTGAACCGGGCGTTGGGGTAAAGCGACCTGAACACCCTCAGGTGGTACTCCCCCTGTAGGCCGGCCCCTATTATCCCCACCTCCTTCGGCTCGGCGCCTATGGCCTTTGCGGCCACCGCGCTGGCCGCCGCGGTTCTCCAGCCGGTGAGCTGAGTCCCGTTTATAAGCGCAAGGGGCGTCCCCCGCTCCGGGTCGAATACCAGAACCACGGCCTTGACCCGCGGCGTGGCCTTGGGGTATATGCCCACCAGCTTAACCGCTATGCCGGCGCCGGCCATGTGACCGACCATAGGGGCGAACCAAGTCTCGCCTATTGTGAGGGCTTGGCGAGGCAGGAACTGGGCCTCGGCGTAGTAGGCCCTTCTTATGGCCTCCACGGCCTCTTGCGGCTCGACGAGGGGGTCGATGTTGGGCAGAAGGAGCATGTCTCTTCCACTTCCCTTTTTTAAATCTTGTTTATCACATAGGCGAAGAAGGCTGTGGATGCCGCAAGTATTAAGAAGACGAGGGGCGGGTTGTCGGCGGCGGGTAGCCAGCTTAGATTCATTCCATAGAGGCTCGTGATTACTACAGCCGGCGTAGCCACCGTGCCCAGCCACGTCAGCTTCTTCATGGAGGCGTTGAGAGAAAGCTGTATGATTGTGGCGTGTAGCAGACGTACATCTCTGGCGTACCGCCTCACCATGTAGGCCTTGCGTAGGAGTCTACGAGCTTGGTAGTAGGGCCGGTGTCGTATGAAGCCGCGTTGGAGGAGTCCTTTCGCGGCGGCGTACAGCTGGATGGCTGTGTAGTGGAGGTGGTGCGCCATGTAGGATGCCGTGTAGACCTCGCCGGGGTCCACCTTTTCCTCTGTCTCTAATCTGTATTCTAACTTGTCGAGGAGGTCCTCCGCCTCTCTGAGGGCCTTGGCGAGGTTGTCCAGGGCTTTATCTAGGGCCTCCTGGACCGTGGCGTAGGGTCCTTTAACAACTTTGCCAGAGGCGTCTAATACCAGCTCTACCTCCTCTTCCCTCACCTCTCCTTCTCCGACCACTACCACGGGTAGCTGGACGACGGTGTATTCGTTTTCGGTAAATATATAGGCCATGGCTTTCTTACCATCGTGGGTTATAAAGAAAACGTCGGCGGGGCGGCGGCGGTTTTGTTGGCCACGGCGGCTTTACTAGCAGCGCCAAGGCCCCTCGGCCATCTGGCCCTCCTAGCCGCTCTGCCTCTTTTCCGCAGGCGGGTCGTCTGGACGCGTTTTGAGCCCTCCTTCATCGCCTCGGCGGCTGTTGCCTACCTAGGCGCCTTTCTGTTGGACTTCTTCTTCGTGGGGATACCCCGCGAGAGGCCGCCGTGGTGGCAGGTGGTTGTCTTGGCGCCATTGGCCGAGGAGCTGGTGTTCAGAGCCTTGGCCTTCGCCTTTCTGCCGCCTCTCCTGGCGTGGATCTTTGCAGTGGTGATATTCGGCGTGTTGCACCCGGCAAACCCCCTCGTGGCTTCATTATACGGCGCCTCTCTTGCGTTTATGTACCGCGGCGGCGGCTACGCGGCGTCTACGGCTCTCCACGCCTTCAACAACGCCCTCTGGCTGGCCCTAGCCGCAGGCCTCCTCTAGGTACTTTAGGTACCTCCGCCGGAGCTCCTCAGGCGGGTAAAACGCCTTGACGTGGCCCCAGGGGAGGGGNTCCTCCCTAGGCTTAAAGACGTAGTCGAACAGCCCTTCCCTCAACGCCCGTCTCCAATAGCCCGGCGGCGAGGTGGCGGCCGCCTCTATGTGCCGCGCCACGTCGCGGCCGCCGAGAGATATGGCGGCCTGCACGGCGCCAAAGACCGGGTCGTAGAAGGAGAAGTCGCCGCGGTGCACCCGCCTTAGGTGCTCAATCTTCTCCCTAAGGTAGGCGAGGGGGGCCATGGGGCTGTATTGAAGGGGGGTCTGGGGCTTGGGGATGAAGGGGTTGACGCTGAGCGAGACGGCCCCCGCGACCTTCCTCACCTCCTTNATAAGCGAGGTGACTTCCTCCAAGTCCGCCGGCCGCTCGCAGGGGAGCCCCACCATTAGGTAGAGCTTCAGCCTCATGCCGAGCCCTCCCGCCTTCTTGGCCACCCTCAACACGTCTTCGTCTGTTATCTCCTTCCCCAACGCCCTCCTCAACCTCTCGCTGGTCTCCGGCGCTATGGTCAATGTTCTCTGTCCAACGGCGGCGAGGAGCTCGACAGCCTCTTCGTCTAGTAGCTCGGCCCGCATGGAGGGCAGAGATAGGCGGAGGCCCCGCCTCGCCGCCTCCGCAAGAAGTTCCTTGAAGCCGGGGTGGGCGTTGGCCGTCAAGGCTACTATCGACGGCCTCACGCCGTATTTGGAACGAAGCCTCTCCGCCTCGTCAAGCACAACGCGCCAGTCGCGTGGTCTGTACGGCTTTGCGACGTAGCTCTCCATGCAGAACAGGCAGGAGTAGGGGCACCCCCTAGCCAGCTCCACGGCGAGGCTGAAAGCCGCCTCGGGCTCCGGCATCCTCCGGTAGTCCGGCTCCACGTGTTTAGCGTATTTGACCTCCACGGGATGAGGCCCCCTTGCCGGGTAGTAGAGCCCCTCCGCCTCGTCGCCCGTGGCCAGGTACTGCACCAGGGGGCCCCACAGAGGCTCAAGCTCCCCCACGGCCTCGGCGTCTGCGAACTCCGCCAGCGGCTCCGGATTGGCGGCNACGGGCGGCCCCCCGACGACCAGCTTCGGCCTCCTCCGGTCCGCCGCGCGTGGAGGTATGCCGGCGTCTATCAACATCTTGACTAGGTTTACGTAGTCCAGCTCGTAGTGAACCGTGGCCACCACGTAGTCGAAGTGGCTCAGCGGCGTGCCGTCTTCCAGGCCGCGGGGCCCCCGATCGGCCGTGAAGCGCTCCACGTAGAAGCCCTCGTCTTGGAGCTTGAAGTAAAGCATGTGGTATACGGCTGAGGACATCGCCGCCTGGTAGGCAGAGGGGTACAAGAGCGCCACCTTCACGGCGGCTTTGCGGTAGGCGACGCGGCGCACCACAGTTTTAAACTTCTCTCTTTAAAAACCCGTGGATCTGTTAAGACTGTTGCGAAAGGGGGAGTACATTACCTATGTCATAGTCCTGTTTTTAACGGCGTTGTTGCTGGTTCTTTCGCTTTACCTCGCCTTTTCCCGCCTCGCCGAGCTCTACACGGCGGTCTCGGCACATTACGACACGCTTGCACAAGCTATCTACAACGCGCTCTCCGACATCTTTCTCGTCATTGTATTCATCGAACTCATCGACACCTTTATAACATACATCGAACAGAAGCGAATAGTTGTGTATAAGATCATAGACGTGGCCTGGTGGCCCTCGCGAGAGAGCTCTTTATATATCTGGCGCCGGTTAACAAGGAGTTTCAATTTGACAAAGCCATCGCCATTGTGGCCGCGACGTTTGTGGTTGGCCTTGTGGACTACCTACAGCGCAGGGCGCTGAGGCCCGAGGCGCGGAGGAGGTAAAAATTTATTAACGGACCCCTTTCAACGTTCGTGTCGGCGGAGTCTTTCAACATTCTGAACATCAGGGAGAACAAGTTGCTGGGGCGAAGGGAGGTGCTGGTGGACGCGGCGCATCCAAAGTCCCCCACCCCCACTAGGCAGGCGGTGAGGGAGTGGGTGGCGAAGCAACTCGGCGTCGACGTGGTGAACGTGTTTGTGAGGAGGATAAGGACCGACTACGGCCTCGGGAGGTCCGTGGCGGAGGTGCACATCTACGGCGATTCGAAGCTGGCCAGGGCCCTTGAGCCTCTGTACGTACTGGCTAGGAACCTCGGCGAGGAGGGCAAGAAGCTGCTGGAGGAGGCTAGAAAGAAGAGGGCTGAGCGCAGGGAGAAGAGGAGGAAGAAGAGGAAGGAGTAATATGTCTAAGAAGACCCCCGCCCAGAAGGAGAAGAAGTTGCCGCGAGCCGCCGCTTGGTACGAGATAGACCTGCAGAAGGGGGTGTTCCGGTTCAAGAACAAGTTCTGCCCCAAGTGCGGCTCCGTCATGGCTTTCCACAGAGAGCCGGTGCCTCGGTGGCACTGCGGCCGGTGCGGATTCACCCAGTTCCAGAGGTAGTGCTTGTTCTAGGCGTAGAGTCCACCGCACACACCTTCAGCCTCGGCCTCGTAGAAGACGGGAGGATCCTGGGCCAGGTGGGGAGGACCTACATACCGCCGAGCGGCGTCGGGATCCACCCCCGCGAGGCCGCGGAGCACCACGCCCGCCACGCCCCGGCGCTTCTGCGCCAGCTTCTGGGCACATATGGCGTTGATCTTCGGGACATAGACGTGGTGGCCTATGCTGCGGGCCCTGGGCTTGGGCCTGCCCTGAGAATCGGCGCTGTGCTGGCCCGCGCCTTGGCTATTAAGCTCGGCGTCCCGCTGGTGCCTGTGCACCACGGCGTTGCTCACATCGAGGTGGCGAGGTACGCGACGGCCGCCTGCGACCCGTTGGTGCTTCTGATCTCCGGGGGCCACACGGTCATTGCCGGCTACTCCGACGGGCGGTACCGGGTATTCGGCGAGACGCTGGACGTGGCCATCGGCAACGCCATAGACGTATTTGCGAGGGAGGTGGGGCTGGGGTTCCCCGGCGTTCCTGCGGTGGAGAAATGCGCCGAGTCCTCCGACGGCATAATGCCCTTCCCCATGCCCATAGTGGGGCAGGACCTGTCCTACGCCGGGCTCGCCACCTACGCCCTTCAGCTGGTGAAGAGGGGAGTCCCCCTGCCGGTTGTATGTAAGTCGCTGGTTGAAACCGCGTATTATATGTTGGCTGAGGTCACGGAGAGGGCGCTTGCCTTTACTAAGAAGAGGGAGCTCGTGGTTGCCGGCGGCGTGGCTAGGAGCAGGCGCCTTAGGGAGATACTACGGGCCGTTGGGGAGGAACACGGGGCGGAGGTGAAGGTGGTGCCCGACGAATACGCGGGGGATAACGGCGCCATGATAGCGCTGACGGGGTACTACGCGTATCGACGCGGTGTCTACACCACGCCTGAGCGGAGCTTCGTGCGTCAGAGGTGGAGGCTTGACAACGTCGACGTGCCGTGGTTCCACGACCTATGCGCCGACATCAAGGCAATAGATAAATAAGAGAGGTTACAAGGTACCGTGAAGCCCTTCATCACTGCGGTGATATTCCTCGCGGCCGGGGCGGTCCTCGTGGTTTTCGCAGTGGTAAACGCGTTACTTCTCTATACGGCAGAGGTGCCTAAAACCACCCTCAACGTGACAGCGCCGGTACTGGGGCAACTGAAGATACAGGGCGTTCCGGACCCCTACTACCTGGGAATCGGCGTGGTGAGGGGCGTTGTGCTTCTGGCCATCGGCCTCATAGGCGCGAAGCTGATGGAAATCGGCCTCGCCGAGTGGCGCGAGCGGAGGAGGGAGGAGGCTGTGAGGAGGTACTACGAGCAGTATGGGTATCAATACCAGCAGTATTGACGAGCTCGTTCGCCTACTTCAGAAAGTTGGAGGAGCGCGGCCTTGGGGAGCGGGTGGATGAGGTGTTCCCCACCTCCGCCGTCTTTGAGGAAATTAGGGGCATGGCCGGATCCTCGGCGGAGGAGGTGGTGGAGCGGCTGGCGCGCGAAGTCGCCGAGAAGATAGTGCCGGAGGTCGCCGAGGAGGTGGTTGGGGTTCCTGCGTCCTCGGCAGTGTGGCACCTGGCGAGGAGAATCGCCATGTGGTATCTTCAGCTGGCTGAGGAGTTCGGCGTCGTGAGGGGCGTGCGGAGGTAGGCCCGTAGCTCCTCGTAGGTCTTCAGTATCTTCCTGCTCAGCTCTATCTGCTCCTCCCAGTAGCCCTCCACCTTCTTCCTGTGGCGTTTGATGAAGTCGCCGTATAGCGGATGCGGCGGGGCTGGTCTTCGTCCCCACAGTGGGGTCCCCGGCAACGGGATGAAGTAGTGCATGCGTATTAGAGCCCCCATAGATATCAGCTTCTCCATCTCCTTCACTGTAGACGCCGCGTCCTCCTCCTCCTCGCCGGGGAGTCCGCCTATGACGTCTACCACCGGCCTGAAGCCTATGGAGACTGCAGTCCTCACTGCCTCCTCCACGGCGGCTACGTCGTGGACTCTCTTCATGGCCTTCAATAGTCTTTCTGAGGCTGTCTGGAGGCCAAAGGAGAGGCGGCGGTTGGCGACGTAGGGCTTTATAGCCCTGAGGACGTCCCTAGTCACAGTCTCGGGGCGGGTCTCGGAGGGGAAGGTGCCGAGGTACGGCCGGCCCCCGGCCTCCTTCACGGCCTTGAGGAGCGCAACGAGCGCGTCGACGTTTGGCGTCTTGCCGTCTTGCGACCCGTATAAAAAGCCCACCGGCGCGATGAATCTGATGTCGCCGAGCCCCCTCGCCGTGTAAGCCCTGGCGAGGGCCGCCACGCTGTCCACCGGCCTATATCTCACCAACCCCTGGCTCCACGTCTGGCAGAAGGCGCATCTGTAGTTGCACGACCGCATTATCTCTATGGGCGGATAGATAGACAAGGCCTCGCTATACGTTTTGTGCACCAGTTCGACGTAGACGCGGCGCCCCGTCTTCACCCTGCCGTCTTCAATAACCACGGTATTGGGAGGGGGCTCGTCTCTCAGCCCCAGCTCCCTCTCCACAATGGCGGGCAACGCGGCTTCGCCGTCTCCCACCACCACGTACTTGACCCCGAGCTTCGCCAGGGTGATGGGGTCCCCCGCCGCGTGGGGGCCGCCCGCCGCCACCGGGAACCTCGACGCGGCCTCTGCCACCTCGCGCCAATGCTCCACGAATGTGGGGGTTGAGAGGCTGTAGAGTATCAANACCTCCTCCCCCCGGGCCTTGAAGGCTTGGGCGTCCACGATGGGGTTTCTGGTGGGTATCACCTTGTATTTGTCCTCCAGCGGCGCCACTGCGTAGGCCATCCCGTTGTTGGGGCCTTCAAACAGCCGGGCGAGGAGTAGCACAGTTTTATCTACCCCATGATTTATAAGCCATGTATCTCGCCTATGTGCGCGGGCCCCCCGTCGCCGTGTTCGCCGGGTCGTGGCTCTGCTCGAAATCCCCCGTCGACGGGACTCCCATTGCGCTTGGCGAGCCCTTCGGCGACTGCGACCCCGCGGTGGCCCGCCTCATGTCCGTGGCGACTACCGTGCGGATGGCCAAGGCCCTCGGCGTGAAGGTCTTCGTCAGCAGAGAGCTNGGGGAGGACGGGGTAGACGCGGCTTTCGCCGGCGGCGCAGACGGGGTGTTGGAGGAGCTTCAGTTCTCCCGGGGGGGATATGGAGAGGGCGCGAGGTTCGTGTTGCTGGAGCCCCGCAANGTCGAGGAGCTTGTAAACACCGTGAGGAACGTGGCNGAGGCTGTACATAAGCCTTTCGACGTGCTCGTCGCCACTACGCTTGAGGGTGCGGGGGACTTCGCGCCTTATGTAGACGGGCTTGTGCTGGTGGGTGGCTGGGTCCCTGTGGAGGTTGAGGAGGTTGGCGAGTTGCCGGAGGTCGGGAGGTGTCTTCACTGCGGAATTGACTACTTGATATACGGCGGGGGCATCCGGAGGTGTGTATACTGCGGCAGAAGGCTCTCCAGAGTTGTGACCTCAGTGAAGCCGCCGAGATCCAGAGCTGTGTTTCGGTCCGTGTACAAGAAGTATGCAAATCTCACAAGGCTCCGGTTCAAAGTTGTGTAACGGATTTTCATAGATCTATTTTCGCGTTTTATTTGGATAGGTCATTAAATATAATNATATTATATAGTACTATATAGTGAGTTATACTTATATACCGTGGTGTACTCGCCCACATGCGGTTTATCAAGTGGCTNAACGAGGTGGGGAAGAAAGACGTCCTTCTGGTGGGGGGCAAGGGGGCTAACCTCGGCGAAGTGGCGAGCATAGTCCAGGTGCCGCCCGGCTTCGTCGTTACCTCCGAGGCTTTTCTTTATTTCCTCAACGTCACTGGGTTGAGGGAAAAGATAAAGGAGGTAATTAGGGAGTTCATCTCTAAAGGCGAGCCCGACGAGTACGAGAAGGCGAGTAGTNTGATACGCAACTTGATTGAGAACTCGCCTCTGCCCTCTGATCTGGAGGCGGAAATAACCGAGGCATACAAGCGGCTCTGCGATATAACCGGCGTGAAAAACGTGGCTGTGGCCGTGAGGAGCTCCGCCACCTCCGAGGACATCCCCGAGGCGTCTTTTGCTGGTCAGCAAGACACCTACCTCAACGTGAGGGGCGTGGAGAACGTGGTATACTACACGAAGAAAGTCTGGAGCTCTCTCTTCTCTGCTCGCGCGCTTTATTACAGGGATAAGATGGGAATCCCCCACGAGAAGAGCTTGATGGCGGTGGTGGTCCAGAAGCTCGTCAGCGCCAGGTCGGCGGGGGTGATGTTTACCCTCGACCCCACCAACGGAGACAGAAGCAAGGTCGTGATCGAGGCGAGCTGGGGGCTTGGGGAGGGCNTTGTAAGGGGTGTAGTAACCCCGGACGAGTTCATCGTAGACAAATCCACGTTGAAGATTGTGGAAAAGAGGATCTCCGTGAAGAGGCTGGCTGTGGTGAGAGACGAGGCGGGGCTCACCAAGGAGGTTGAGCTACCTCGTGAGAAGGCGGAGGCGCCGGCCCTCACTGACCAGGAGGTGNTGGAGCTGGCTAGGATGGCCGTGAAGCTTGAGCAACACCACGGCTATCCCGTAGACATAGAGTTCGCCGTTGATGCAGACATGCAGTTTCCCCAAAACCTCTTCGTGCTTCAGGTACGGCCTGAGACCGTGTGGTCTAGGAGGGAGGAGGCGCCTAAGAGGGCTGAGGAGGCGCCTGCGGGGACTGTGGTGGTTAAGGGCATAGCCGCCAGCCCCGGGGTGGCGGTAGGCGCCGCCAAGATATGTCTCACGCTTGAAGACGCCAAGAAGAAGCTGAAGAAAGGCGACATACTCGTCACTAAGATGACAGACCCAGACTGGGTGCCTTACATGCGTCTGGCAGCGGCCATAGTGACAGACGAAGGCGGCAGGACCTCGCACGCCGCCATAGTCAGCAGGGAGCTGGGCATACCCGCCGTGGTTGGGACGGGCAATGCCACCTCCGCCTTGAAAGAGGGCGAGGTCTACACGGTAGATGGGGGCAAGGGCGTGGTGCTGGCCGGCGCCGTGGCGAAGGCGGAGGAGAAGAAGGCCGCGGAGGCCGCCGCGGTGGCTCCGCCTAGGGAGATCATACTTCATATATACCGCGCCGTGCCCACAGGCACCAAGGTGTATATGAACTTGGGCGAGCCGGAGAAGATAGACGAGTATAAGGACCTCCCGTTTGACGGCATTGGCCTCATGAGGATTGAGTTCGTCATCTCCAGCTGGGTTGGGCAACACCCGCTTTATCTATTGTCCGTGGGGCAGGAGCACAAGTTCGTGACTAAGATGGCCGAGGGCATCGCCAAGGTCGCCTCGGCGATTTACCCGAGGCCCGTGGTGGTTAGGTTCAGCGACTTTAAGACCAACGAATACAAGAGCTTGGAAGGAGGCGAGAAGTTCGAACCGGAGGAGCGCAACCCCATGTTGGGCTGGCGCGGCGTATCTCGCTACGTCTCGCCGCAGTACGAGAAGGCCTTTAGGCTTGAGCTCAAGGCTGTGAAGATGNCNAGGGAGGAGATGGGNCTCGCCAACGTGTGGGTTATGGCGCCGTTTGTGAGGACTGTGTGGGAGGCCGAGCAGTTCGCGAGGCTTCTGGAGGAGGAGGGGCTACACCGGGACCGCGACTTCAAGGTGTGGGCCATGGCTGAGGTGCCTTCAATCGCGTTTATAGTTGAGGAGTTTTCGCAGTATTTCGACGGCTTCTCCATAGGCTCCAACGATCTGACTCAGCTGGTGCTTGGGGTGGACCGCGACAACGACTTCCTGGTGAGGATCAACCCGAAGTATTTCGACGAGCGGGAGGCCCCAGTGTTGAAGGCCATATATGAGATCATCANGAGGGCCCACAAGATGGGGCGCACCGTGTCTATATGCGGGCAGGGCCCCTCGGTGTATCCGCAACTGGTGGAGTTCTTGGTGAGGGCGGGTATTGACAGCATCTCGGTGAACCCTGACGCGGTGTTGCAGACCAGGGTTCTGGTGGCCTCGGCGGAGCTTAAGTTGCTCCGCGAGAGGATTGACGCCATATACCACGCCTTGTATAAACAAGACGAGGCGTCTGAGTTCCACGACATATTGAAGAAGGTGTTTGGAGGGGTTAGGTACTGATATTTAAAAGAGCTGTATTTCATACGTGGACTTCACCTCCGTTGTTTTAGGCGGCGTCGCGGCCGTCATGGTGTTTCTCATGGCTATATATTCCGTGAAGAGGTTTTTCTCCAAGGCCTTGACGAAGGAGCAGATGTACCTCGTAGAGTTCTTGGCGTTGCTCTTCTCCATATCGCTCTTCTTGGCGATCGCCTCGCCGGCGACGCAGATGCATAATCTGTTCTTCCTGGTGCTTGCCGTGTTTGTAATAGCTATGGGCGTCCTCATGCTGGGGACCTGGCGCGTGTTGGAGCAGTACCTCACCGGTCTTTTCGTGACTAGGGTGTTAGATCTCCACGTGGGCGACTACGTGGAGCTCGACAACATGCGCGGCTACATCACTTCGTTGGAGGATACCTACGTGGTGGTGAGGGACCCGAGGAGGGAGTACGTCTATATACCATACACCGTATTGTTGCGGAGGCCGTTTAGACGGGTCAAGGCGCCGGAGGGGCATGAGGTCAGGATCAGGCTTTTCGTGCCCCGTTGGCAGGAGCTGAGGAGGGTGAAGGATGTGGTGGGGCAGGTGGCTAAGGAGTATGGGCTGGAGAGGCTCAGCGTAGACGTTGAGAAGATCGGGGTCAGGGGTGTGGTCATCGTCGTTAGAGGCGTGTTGAAGGACCCGCGCCAGGAGGACGAGCTGAAATACGCCGTGCTTGACCGCGTCTACGCCGAGTTTCAATCTACTCGCCGGGGGACCGGCTAATCCGCCAACGTCTGCAGGTCTTCCTGGGGCCCCACCGCGATTAGGTAATCGCCTTCTTGTATCTCGGCGTCTTTCGCCGATATGAAGCCGTCGTCTCTGACCACGGCGATTTTGGCGCCCGTCTCCTCCTCCAGCTCCCCTACGGAGCGGCCCAGCACTTTGGAGTCGGACGTCACCAGCATTTCGAGGAGGGCGACGCCGCCCTTTATTGGTATAATCCTAGTAAATTTGAGGTTGAGCATCCTCAGCAACCTGGACACCACGCAGTGGTAGGTGATTATCGCCGTTATGCCTTCGTCCTCCGCTTGCTTGGCGACGGAGGCGCTTCTCGCCACGATGACCACCATGGGGACGCCTTGGGATTTAGCCAACCGCGCCAGCGAGAGGTTTAACATCTCGTTGGGCGAGGGGAACACGGCCACCTCCACGTGTGAGAAATCGATTTCCTTGACGATCTTTTCGTAGTTCTCAATCAGCGTGTGTATGTAGACAGGCTCCTTCTCGAATATCTTCGCCCGCTCCCGCGTGGCGAGCACCCTAACCACGTAGCCGTTGTCTGAGAGCATTTTTGCCAGCTGGGGGGCCAAGTCGTCGTTGCTGTCTAGCACCAGGGCTTCTCTAACCACATGGGCCTTGTTTCGCAGGTTTTTAAATAAAAACGGAGGCTGAAATTCGCATACTCTCTACACACTCTTCTCTATAGATATTCAAAGATTCGCCCTTTAATATCCTATAAATTTCCTTTATTATATTTATATCTCCATGTTTATACTATAGGGCGGCAAAGATTTATATAGGAAGCTAAAAGGAGGTGTAATGCGTAGGGGCACCGTGGCCGTGAGGGGGTACAGAAATGTGGACCCCTACGGCTCGTTGCATCCCCCAATCTACCAGACCGCGGTCTTCAGGATGGAGGGGGAGGCCGCCAAGTCTGACAGGGGGTTCGACCTTAAGTACAGCAGGGAGGAGAACCCCACCCTGAGGCCCCTGGAGGAGGTGGTGGCCAGGCTGGAGGGCGGGCTTGACGCCCTTGCCTTCAACAGCGGCATGGCGGCGCTCTCGGCCGTCTTCTTCTCGTTTTTAAACGCAGACGCCGCTGTTGCGACGACCATGGAGGCTTATGGAGCCACCCTTAGGCTTCTCGGCTCGCTTGATAAATTCGGCGTAAGGCTACGAAAGGGGTTTCCAGACACCGACGTGTTTGTGGAGTTGATCAAGGAGGCTAGACCCAGGATGGTGTTTCTGGAGACCATAACGAACCCGACGCTGAGGGTTTTGGACGTGCCGGCGGTAGTTAAGGCGGCTAAGGACTTCGGCGCTGTGGTTGTGGTGGACAACACCTTCGCCACGCCTGTGTTGGCTACTCCTCTTTCCTACGGCGCAGATGTGGTGGTGCATTCAGCCACCAAGTACCTCGCCGGCCACAACGACGTGGTTGGCGGAGTCGCCGTGGTGGCGCTGCGGGAGCACCTGGAGGATCTGTGGCTCTGGAGGGCGATGCTGGGCGGAATCATGCAACCCTTCGAGGCCTTTCTGACGCTTAGAGGCGTCAAGACTCTTTTTGTGAGGTTTGAGAGGCAGTGCAGAAGCGCCATGGCAGTCGCCGAGTTTTTGGCCGAACACAGCAAGGTGAGCGAGGTCATCTACCCCGGTCTGCCCACNCATCCAAACCACGGCATCGCGAGGAAGCTCTTCGGCGACAAGTTCGGGGCAGTGGTCTCCTTCAAGTTACGAGGCGGCAGAGACGCCGCGGTGAAGTTCTTCAAGTCGCTGAGGATCATAACCCCCGGCCCCAGCCTCGGCGGGGTGGAGAGCATCGCCACCTACCCGGTGGCCAGCGCCGCCTCCCCCATACCTGAGGAGGATAGGAAGACGCTCGGCATCACGGAGGATTTGGTCAGGCTATCGGTGGGGCTTGAGGACCCAGAGGATCTCATTGAGGATCTCGACAGGGCTTTAAACAGCTCTTTTTTATAGACCTCCCTACTTAACGTGAGCATCTGTGTGAAGTGCCAAGGCCGCAAGCTGTTATGCGGCTTGCCGAGGTGCCCCATTAAAGACAGGATCTCCGCCTTTAAAATCGCGCTCAGCAAGGCGGCAGGGGCCGAGGTCTTCGGCTCGTCTCCCCCCGCCGCCGTGGTGGGCGAGTACGGGTGGCCACAGGTGGCGGTTTATATCGGCGAGCCGCCGGAGGTCTTCGGAGAGGAGGCCAAGCGGTATGAGGACCCCAGCCTCCTGTGGGGGTTGCCTCTTGAGGAGATCGCGAGGCTTCGGAGCTACGTGACCTTCGGCGTTAGGCGCGCCGAGACGCCGTGGGAGCTCGGGGAGCTCCCATACGTGGCCGTGTCGGCGAGACCCGTAGACGTGGAGATGANGCTGGCCAAGCCGCCGGCTCCGCAGGTGAGGTTCGATCTGCGCGAGAAGCCGATGGGCCCCCGGGCGCCGCTGGAGAGGGCTAGGGTAGTGGAGAACCCCGTGGTGCCCCGGCANCTGGACCGGCTGATCGCAGAGGACGTGGCCGCTGGCGAGGCCGTTGTGGAGCTTTACTCAAAGGGCGTAGATCTCTACATCATCCAGAGGGCGTTTGCCCTCGGTCTCCTCGGCGCTAGACACAGGAGGAGGCTCGTCCCATCGCGGTGGGGCATAACAGCTGTGGACGTGGCGGTGGGCGACTGGCTGGCGTCTAGGGTGAGGGATCTGCCCGAGGTTCCGCAGACGCTCTACGGCTACGGCGAGTACCTAGACAACAGATACCTTGTGGCGGTTGTTCCAGGTCCCCTCAGGTTTGCCTACCTCGAGAGGTGGCAGTCTGGGGGCGGGGTTGCGGAGATATTGGTGAGGGAGGACGTGCGTGGTGTTCGGTCCACCATGGACGGCGGGTTTGAGGCGGCTAGAGTCGCCGTGTTGGAGAAGCTGGCGTCTATGGGCAGGCGGGGCTCTGTGGGCATCGTCAGNTNGATCGGCGAGNGGTATTNCGTGTCTGTGGGGAACTGGCAGATCCGGGAAACCCTGAGGCGAGTTGCGTTGAGGCCCATCGACGAGGGGTATAGGCTATACGTCGAGAGGGTGGGTGCAGACCCCTTGAGGCTCCTCGGCAGGTCGGCAAAACCGCTGACGGAGTTTTTCTAAATAGTTAAAAGTATCCTATATATCAGATACATGAGCGTGCCGAGTAGGTANAAGGGTAGGCCTATTGAGGAGCTTNTTTCGGCCGGCTTCTACGACCCTGAGACACGTGCCGTCAGAGCAATAAAGGGGTACGAGTTCTACGTGTGGAGCCGAGACTGGCAGATAGAAGGCGTCTTGAGGATGCTGTTTCACGTTTTGGATCCGGAGGTTGCCAAGGATCCTAGGAACCTCGTGGTATATGGAGGTAGCGGGAAGGCGGCGAGGTCTTGGGACGACTTCGAAGCGATAGTGGACACGTTGATCTCCATGGAGAGAGACGACACGCTTGTGATACAGTCGGGGCAACCGGTGGCTGTGTTTAAGACCGACCTGAGGGCGCCGCGCGTGTTGATGAGCAACGCGGTGTTGGTGCCTAAATGGGCTGACTGGAAGTATTTCTGGGAGCTAGAGGCGCGGGGGTTGATCTCCTACCACCAGATGACCGCCGGTTGCTGGGCGTATATTGGGACGCAGGGCATTCTGCAGGGGACTTATGAGACTATCGGCTTTGCGGCTGAGCGACACTTCGGCGGGTCTCTCGAGGGCAGGCTGGTGGTGAGCGCGGGCCTCGGGGAGATGGGGGGCGCCCAACCGCTTGCGATAAAGATGCTGGGCGGCGTGGCTTTGATAGCAGATGTCGACAGGAGGATGATCGAGAGGAGGATNGCGACTGGGTATCTGGACACATGGACCGACGACCTGGAGAAGGCTGTGGACATGGCCTTAAGGGCGAGGGAGAGGAGGGAAGCCGTGAGCATAGGCGTGTTGGCTAACGCCGTTGAGCTCCACGAGAAGCTGGTGAGGGAGAACGTGGTACCTGACCTCGTGACCGACCAGACGCCGGCTCATGACCCTCTGGCGTATGTGCCTATGGGGTTCACCGTGGAGGAGGCGGCGAAGCTGAGGCAGACCGACCCCGAGAGGTATATGCAACTTGCCAAGCGTTCCATGGCGAGACATGTGGAGCTCCTTCTCACACATCAACTGAGAGGAGCCGTGGTTTTTGAATACGGCAACAATCTGCGGAAGCAGGCGTACGACGCCGGTGTTGAGCAGGCCTTTAAAATTCCTGGACAGATGGAGTTTCTCAGGCCTATGTTTGAGGAGGGGAGGGGGCCTTTTAGGTGGACGAGCCTGGTGGGAGAACCAAAGGACATCTATAAGCTCGACGACGTGATTCTGTCCGTATACAGCCGCAACTGGAGGCTTGTTAGGTGGATTCAAAACGCCAAGAAGCATGTAAAGTTCCAAGGCTTACCTGCCAGGGTCGTGTACCTCGGCTACGGCGAGAGGGCTGAGTTCGGCAAGCTCGTCAGTGAGATGGTGAGGAGGGGCGAGCTCTCGGGGCCGATCTGGTTCGCGAGAGATCACCTAGACACCGGCTCGGTGGCGTCGCCCTATAGGGAGACTGAGGCCATGCTTGATGGGAGCGATGCAGTGGGCGACTGGCCTGTGCTGAACTACGCCCTCAACACTGCAGTGGGCGCGACGTGGACGTGTTTCCACCACGGTGGCGGCGTTGGGATAGGCTACTCGCTACACGCGGGTTTTGGCATGGTCGTAGACGGGACGCAGCTGGCTGAGGAGAAGGCGCTTAGGGTGTTCACGGTGGATCCAGGCATAGGCGTCGTGAGGCACGCCCACGCCGGGTACCCAAGGGCTTTGAAGACCGCGTTGACAAAGGGGATAAGGATACCCATCCACAGAAGGCTTGAGGAGAAGTCTCTCAGAGTGATGGAGGAGGCCTGGAGGGAGGGACGCATAAGCGAGTACACATACAAGAGGGTGAAGGAGGAGTGGAAGGAGTATGAGGAGGTTAAAAAGAACTTAGGTAGATAGGAGCCCCCCTCTTTATAACTACCTTGGTTTTGTTTCTTCCGATTTCATACGCCAGCCAGTGGTAGTTAGGTACGTCCCACACCACGAGATCCGCCACCTTGCCTGGCGCTATTACGCCCCGGTCTGTCAGACGGAGGCTATACGCCGCGTTTGCGGTCGCCCCCATCAGCGCCTCGAGGGGGGTGAGCCCCAGGAGGTACACTGCGAGCTCCATCGCGGTCTGCATGTTGTGACACCAGCTGTTGGGGCTGAAGTCAGTCCCGATCGCCATGGGTACTTTGTATCTTCTTAACGCGTCTACCGGCGGCTTCTTCTGGGTTCTTAAGGCGAGGATTGTGACTGGGAGTAACGTGGCCACAACGCCCCTCTTCGCCATCTTCTCGGCGTTTTCAGGCGGCGTGTGGAGGAGGTGGTCTAGGGAGTCTATGGGGAGCTCCTCCGCCAGGTCGCTACAGCCTATATAAGCCAGCTCGTCGGCGTGTAGCCTAAGCCGGTAGCCCAACGCGTTGGCGGCTTTTAGAACAGTCTTTGTCTCCTCCACGTTGAACGCCACCGTGTCGCAGAAGACGTCGACGTATTTCGTGCCGGCCCGCGGCAACGCGCCTATTATCTGCTTAAGATACGTCTCCCGGCCGTGTTGAGGCGGTATGTGGACGAGAAACGTGGAGACCACATCTACGTAGCTTCTGACGCCGCGTATCACCTGGGCCAGCCTCAGCTCCTCCTCCGGGTCTAGGCCATAGCCCGTCTTAACCTCTACCGTTGTTGTGCCGAATTTAGCCACGGATTGTAGCCTCTTTTCTAGGATTTTCTTTAGTTGCTCTGTCGATGCGTTTCTTGTCTCCCGCGTCGTCTTGTAAATGCCGCCGCCTTTTCTTGTTATCTCCTCATAGCTCTCACCCATTAGTTTTCTCTCCAACTCGTCCTCGCGAGAGCCTGCAAATAGAAGGTGGGTGTGGGGGTCTACGAGCCCGGGGGTTAGCAGACTATCGCCGAAGTCCCACACCTCCTCCGTGGCGTATCTCCTCTTGAGGTCTTCCCAATAGCCCACGTCTGCCACAACGCCGTTTTTCACCGCCACGGCTGCGTCTTGTAAGATGTATACGGGGTCGCCGGCCGTCCACGGCGTTTTTTCTGCAGATACCAACTGTTTGACCTTTATTAATACCATATCTCGCCTGCGGCCTCGATTCTCTCGCTGGGGATTTTGCCGCGCGTCAGGCTTTTAAGCCTCTGATACAGCTCCGCCGTCTTCGGGGGGCAGTCGGCGCAGTTTGTCGCGTCGAGAGACACCACGAGGTGTATCGAGAGGAGGTGTCTTAAGAGGTTGAGCATGTCGTGTAGTCTCACGGCCGCGTTGAGGCTCATAGAGTTTACATCCTCCTGTAGCCCGCTTGTAGGTATGTTATGTATCGAGTGAGGTGATGCCAACGCTCTTATCTTAGCCGCGAGAGATGCCGCGGTGTATTGATATATCATGTCGCCCACGCTTCCCGGCTCCGTGGCCAAAAAGTCAGGTTTTCCTGTGACTTCGCCACGTAGAAGCTGAGCAGTTTGGCGCTCTACTAGATTTGCCCAGGCGGCTAGCGCTATCGCTAATACGTCTGCGGCTATTGCTATGTGCTGCCCGTGGAAATGACACGTCGGCCTGGAACCGGAGGGTAAAATGATTGGGTTGTCGCTGGGCGAGTTTATCTCGTCCTCTACTATCTTTCTTACCCACCCCACTGAGTCGTAGACGGCGCCCATTATCTGCGGTATGCATCTTATCGAGTAGGGGTCGTTTAGGCGTTTTCCACCGCCGACATACTCCAGCATACCTGCCACTTTCT
>JGI26464J51801_1000005_pt1 | contig 38534 bp, 37 predicted proteins | sample PerSpoAPS_AMetaG_FD_51801 | JGI IMG/M metagenome (IMG submission 51801) | reverse complement strand
CTTTCAATGTCATAGATTTTGACGCATCAGTTTTATCAAAGTTCCTTAGTACTCATCTGTTTTCTCGCGCCAAATTTGAGCCCCAAGGCGTTGCAATTTTTCCTCAATCCTTTCATATCCACGGTCAATGTGATAAATCCTCAAAACCTCGGTTTTCCCCTCTGCAACAAGTCCTGCAAGTATCAATGAGGCGCTAGCCCTTAGATCCGTTGACATAACCTTGGCGCCTTTAAGCTTTCGGACTCCGCGAACTATCGCCACATTTTCATTAACTTCTATATCCGCACCAAGTCGCACAAGCTCGGGTACATGTTTGAATCTGTCATAAAAAATCGTCTCCGTTACAACCGAGGTCCCATTTGCAATTGACATAAGTGCAATCCACTGCGCTTGCATATCTGTTGGAAAACCCGGATAAACTGCGGTTGTGACATCAACTGGCTTTATCTCGTCGGGCGCTTCTATCTCAACAAAATCATCTCCAACATTTAGATGACATCCAGCGTCTTCAAGTTTAAGAAGAACTGCTTCAAAATGCCAGGGGTTGCATTTTTTAATTTTAATTTTTCCACCGGTTATCGCTCCAGCGACAAGGAAAGTCCCCGCCTCAATTCTATCGGGAATTGTCACAACATCGGCTGGTTTAAGTTCATCAACACCTTCAATTTCAATGGTATCCGTCCCAAGCCCGGTAATTTTAGCTCCCATTGAAACCAAAAACTCGCCAAGTTGAACTATCTCCGGTTCCTTCGCTGCGTTTTCAATCAATGTCGTTCCCTTAGCAAGAACAGATGCCATCATAACATTTCCCGTTGCCCCTACGCTTGGCTTATCAAAATGAATTTTAGCTCCGTGAAGCTTTTTCGCCCTCGCAACTATGTAACCCGAATCAAGTTCAACCTCGGCTCCGAGTTTCTTTATCCCCTCAATATGAAGATCAACCGGTCTTGGTCCCCAAGCACATCCCCCAGGCAAAGAAACCCTCGCATATCCAAATCTACCAACCAAAGGTCCAAGGACATAAATTGACGCTCGCATCTTTTTGACAAGCTCATAAGGAGCNTCATACTTTGAGACATTTTCAGTGTTGATCGTTAAAACATGATTTTCAAACTTAACATCAACCCCCATCTCAGTTAAAACCTGCGACATCGTCTTAACATCTCTAAGGTCAGGGGTATTATAAATTTTATAAGTCCCGCTTGCGAGCAAAGTTGCCGGCATCAAAGCCAGAACTGAATTTTTCGCACCGCTTATTTCAACCTCTCCGCTAAGTTTTTTCCCTCCGATGATGACAAACTTTTCCATCATTTTTCATTTTTTAATTTTTACGCTCAATCAAATTTTCTAAAATAAAACCAAAAAACAAAAAATTTCACGCAACTTAATCTTGCAAAATTGAACCGACATTTTTAACTTCTACAAAAAATGCGAGAACGGAAATGCGAAAACTCATTTGGCTTCTCTTTTTAATCTCAACGACACTCAAAGCTCAATCCCAATACGATCAAATCATCTCTGAAATTTCAAACAAGTATACACCCGACAAGAGAACCGGTATATTTGAAATTTCCATCCAAGAAGTTGACGGGAAAATCGTTGTAAAAGGTGAAACCACGAACATGTCGGCGAAGGAAGCATTGATAAGTGCTTTGGGAAAATTTGAAAAACAAATAATTGACAGCGTCGTAATTTTGCCTTCACCAGATCTAAAAGGTAAAATTTACGGCATCATTTCCGTTAGCGTTGCTAATATGAGGGCAAAACCTTCACATCAATCTGAACTTGTAAATCAAGTTCTTTTAGGTAGCGCTGTTAAAATTTTAAAACGCAGTGGCTATTGGTACCTCATCCAAACTGAACCACCCGAAAATTACATCGGCTGGATTGAGGAGGGCGGTTTAGCGATCAAAGATAAAACTGAATTTGAAAGTTGGCAAAGCAAAAAGAAAATAATTTTTACGGACTATTTCGGATTCGTCTACTCACAAAAGGATAAAAACTCAACACCAGTAAGTGACCTCGCTCTTGGGAATTTACTCACGGTTGAAAACGAGGACAAAAATTGGTTTTTCGTCACACTGCCAGACGGAAGAAAAGGATATGTTGAGAAATCCAAAGCGATGAACTATAATGAATGGAAAAGAAAAGTTAATTTCAACGAGGTCAATTTAATTAACACAGTGAAAAAATTTGTCGGTTTCCCTTATCTTTGGGGTGGAACAAGTGTAAGAGGTTTTGATTGTTCAGGGTTCACAAAAATCGTCTTCAAATTGAATGGATTTGAACTTCCAAGGGATGCTGATCAACAAGCACAACTTGGAGTTGAAATTAACCCTGGGGAAAATTTTGAAAATTTAAAGCCCGGCGACCTTCTCTTCTTCGGGCAAAAAGCTGAGAGTGGCAAACCAGAGAAGATAACCCATGTCGGGATTTACATCGGGAATAAAGAGTTCATCCATTGCTCTGGGAAGGTGAGCATTGATAGTTTTGACCCGAAGGCGCCAAATTTCAACGAATATAGATTTAAAACTTTCGTCAAGGCGAAACGACTTGTAAAAAATTAATTCCAAGCGGGCACTTGATAACAAACCCAACTGAAATTTTTAGCTACTTCGCCTTTATAATCTTTTTCATCTACAAGGTCTCACAAATCAAATTGTTTCAAAAATTCTTCAGGTATCTCCCGCCTGTTATTTGGATTTATTTCTTGCCAATGTTATCATCAGCCATTGGAATTATACCAAGGGAATCTGAACTTTACGAATGGACAAAACTTTACATTTTGCCATCCGCTCTCGTTCTGCTATTACTTTCAGCAAACATTCCCGTGATAATTAAGCTTGGTTTTAAAGCGATAATTATGTTTCTAACAGGTTCTTTTGGCATAATAATCGGTGGTCCTATCGTTCTACTTATCTTCAAACATTGGTTGCCTCCAGACGCATGGAAAGGAATCGGTGCCTTGTCGGGCAGTTGGATGGGCGGGAGCGCAACGATGCTCGCCATTGCACAAAGTATAAAAACACCCGAATCTTTACTCGCACCATTGATCGTTGTTGACACTGTTGTCGGTTACGGTTGGATGGGCATCGTTATATTCCTTTCCGCATTCCAAGATAAAGTTGACGAGTTCAACCGGGTTGACAAAACGATTTTAATTGAACTAAACAAAAAAATGCAAAACTTGACCGAATCAAAAAGAAGATTTCTAAACTTCACTGACTTTGCAACGATGATATTCGTTGCATTTGGTGTCGGAATTCTATCTTTAAAACTTGGGAAGATACTTCCGGAAATTGGTGTAATCATCTCGCACTACACTTGGGGGATTATAATCGCAACAACCATTGGCGTAGCTCTATCCTTCACAAAATTATCCGAGCTTGAATTCTCCGGCTCAAATCATGTTGGAAACTTTCTGCTTTATTTTCTTTTGGCTTCGGTCGGAGCAAGGGCAAATATACACGGGATATTTGAAACGCCAATTTATATGTTGATGGGCATCCTGTGGATTTTAATTCACGCAACTTGTTTATTTATCGTTGGGAGGTTGATAAAAGCTCCGATGTTTCTCATGGCAACAAGCAGTCAAGCAAACATAGGTGGTCCGGTAACAGCCCCAATCGTCGCTTCCGTTTACCAAAGTGCGCTCGCCCCCGTGGGTCTCCTCATGGCTGTAGCCGGAAATATAGTCGGAATCTACGGTGGATTGCTCTGTGCTCAACTTTGTTACATTTGTATCTAAATTATAATCGCTACTCTAAAACCTCGGGGTCTATTTTTTTCAACAGAAAATTATGAACTTCCGCTTTGACTTGGTAATCCATTGAAACAAGAATGACGATTGATTTCAAATTATTGACTTTATCAACAATACCAACAAAACCCTTCAAAGGTCCATCAACGACAAGAACATAATCGCCAGGTTTAATTGCAAAGTTATCCAAACAGCTTTCAGGTATATAAATGTGTGCGTTCCCATTTAATCTTTCTTTTATTGTCTCAATGACTGATTCCTTTATCGGCTTTGGTCTCCCATTTACACCGAGAATTTTTCTAACCCCCCTTGTGTAAATTACAATATCAAACAAACCCGGATGTAACTTNGCAAACACATAACACGGAAAAAGCGGAACAGCGATTTTTTTCTTTTTCCCTTTGACTAATCTGACTTCTTGAATTTTGGGATTAAAAACTTCAATTTTTGCAAAATTCAACCATGCTTCAACAAGATTTTCCTGTTTTGGCTTGGTTTGAAGGACATACCAATTTAAATCCATCTTCCCAGACAGCACCTCCCTGAATTTATTTTAGAAAAAAATTTTGCCTCTTAAATTGAAAAATTTCTCCCGCCGTTTAAAGCCCAGAATTAATGATTGAGCCCTTAAACGAACCCCAAAATTTTTCACACAAAGGTGCTTAAAAATTCAATCATCCTTTTCCCCTACTTTTGTCTCTATCCGCCCCGTAGTAGTCGTAATACCTATAATAGCGATAGTATCTGTAGTAGGTGCCGTATGTTGCGCTTGCATCAAAGTTATTTAAAAGAACACCTATGACATTCCCACCGACGCGTTGAACCATCTCTCTTGCCTTTTCAAGGACATCAATTTCTGTCTTCCCTGCAGAGGCGACAAGCAAAACGCTGTCAACTTGACTTGCAAGTATAAGCGCATCAGTTACTGCAACAAGCGGTGGAGTATCAAAAACGATAAAGTCATAATTTTGTTTCAAATACTCAACAAATTCCTTCATCTTCTCAGAGCCCAGAAGTTCAGCTGGATTCGGTGGGACAACACCACAAGGGACAAGGTAAAGATTTTCAACCTCAGTTTGCTTGAAAATCTCTTGGACATCAGCTCTGTCAAAAAGATAATCCGTCAAGCCCGGCTCCCTTGGAACATTGAAAACGCGATGCAAAACGGGTCTCCTAAGGTCTGTGTCAAGAAGTACTGTTTTTAATCCAGCGGTAGCCATCGTGATGGCAAGGTTTGACGCAGTGGTTGATTTACCCTCTTTCGGCGCACTGCTTGCGACAACGATTGACTTAATTTTCTTATCAAGTTTGGCAAATTGAATCCCCGTTCGCATAACTCTGTATGCCTCAGCTACGGGCGATTTCGGGCTAAGATGCGAGATCAAATGAGCTGCGATATTTCTTCCTTCATCCTTTTTAAGTTGTTTGCCATCAAGCTTGGCTTCAACTTCAATAACTGGAATCGCTGACAAGACGGTGAATCCACGCTTTTCAAGTTGTTCTGGCGTCTTAACAGTTCTATCAAAGTATTCCTTTATGAAAACAATTCCAACACCAAGCCCAAGCCCGATGATTATGCTCAGGATAAGGTTCAAATGAACTTTCGGACTGACGGGTTTCACACCCGGGGTAGCATAGTCAATTATCTGAACATACCCAAACTGCGATTGTTCGGCTATCATCGCTTCTTGATACTTCTCTTCAATCAACAGATAAAGTTTCTCAGCGCTCATCCTCGTCCTCTCAAGTCGCGCATAATCAATCAATTTCGCCGGTATCGTCTCAAACTTCTTATTCAGNTGTTCAATGAGTTTTTCAATTTCCTTTTTCCTTGCCTCGTAAGCGGAAAGTTCAATTTCCGTCAATAAAATTTTTTGCTTCAATTCCTTCACAAACCCAGTCGGGTCATATGTCTGGGTTCCGGGGCTTCCGGAACTTGCAAAACCCGTCTTCAAAAATTCCGCTATCTTTTCCTGAAGTTTTTTCCTAAGCGAAGCAAGTTGTTCATCTATTTCCCTCAAGCTCTTGTTCAAAACCTCTTGACTNCCAACTTTTGGNTTNTGNGCGATGATTTGATCGCGAGTGACTTCAAGTTTAGCGATTTCCTCCTGGAGATACTTTATATACGGGTCAAGAGCTTCGGTTGCAACTTTAACGAATTCAGGTTCAATTTGTTTTATCTGTTCAAGGTATGAATCAAGTTTTTTCCTTGCCGTTGAAATATCAACTATCGCCTCACCCCTGGCTGACTCAAGGTTTGAGAGTTGCTCTATAAGTTTTTTTGACTCCTCATCAAGGGCAACAACACCTGCTGATTTCATATAATTTTCAAGTTGATTCTCCGCTTGGTCAAGTTGCTTCCTTTTATCGGAGAGTTGTTCCTCAAGAAATTTCCTAACGCTTCTTGACTCGTTTCTGCTCATCATAAGATTTCTCTCATAATATGCATCCGCGAATGTATTCGCAATAAGCGCTGCTTCTTTGGGGTTTTTGCTCCTTGCCGTGATTTTTATAATGTCCGCATCGCGTGGGGACTCAATTTTAACATCCTTCTCAAATCTTTCAATTATCGTTTCAATTTTCGCAAATGGCTTTATCCCCTCTTTCATTTCTTTTNTTGAAGGGAGGATGACAAGTATCGTATCACTTTTCTTCTCCGGGTCAACATAAACCCTTTGAATTAACTTCTTCGCTACCGCCTCGGCAAGCGAACGGCTTTTCAGTATCTCTATCTCATTCTTTATATTCCTTTGTTCCGAAATTCCAGTTATATCAAACGCCTCGCTTAGACCCAATCCTTTTTTGCCCTTTTCTATCAAAACGACAGCTGTTGACTCATAAATCGGGTCCTGCATAAATGTGAAAATCGCCGTCGCAAGCACAACAAGAACAAATATAAGTATGATAAGCCATTTCCCTCTGTAAAGAACTTGAATTACCTCGTATAAATTAATCGTTTCCTCTTCTTGAAAAAAAGTTTGCCCGTTTGTACTTATTTTCTCCATAGTTTTAAGAACTCAAAATTTATTTTTCCCAAGGTTCACAATTCAATATAAAAATTCCACAAGTAAAAGTCAAGCATTGCGCTGTGACGGATATTACAAATGTCCAATAATCCTCACCATTTGTTCAATATCAGCCATGTCTTTTATTGTTTGACCCAACCGGGAACGGTTACGGTTTAAAATTTTCAACCTCTCTTTTATGGCACGAGCTTTGAAACAAGTTTGTATTGAGAGAAAACAAAACGAGGAACGAATTAGATGAAATTTAAAAAGTTTGTCGCCCCGACTTTGAAAGAGGCAACCGAGATGATGAAAAAAGAGCTCGGGGAAAATGCAATCGTCATCGGAACGAGAAGGATAAGGCAACCGGGTTTATTTGGATTTTTCAAACCGGAGCTGATAGAAATCGTCGGAGCTGTAGAGGAAGAAATACCACAGGAAAGGGCAAAGGTTAGTAGCACGGTTGAACTTTTGAAAAAGATGACGCAGGAAATTGAAGCAAAACGGAAATTAACAAGCGATGAAATTCCCGGCTTTGACAAAACGGTTGAAAGATACGATTATAGTCAAATAAAAAATGAGCTTGAAGAGGTAAAGCAAGCTCTCAACGAGATAACCGAGCACTTGAAATATAAAGGAGCAAATCAATACCCGTCAATTTTGAAAAAGGTTTTCATGAATTTGATTGAAAAGGAAGTTGAAGAGGAACTCGCAAATAAAATTGTCAGGTCGGTGCTTTTGAAGTTAAGCGGGGATGAATTAAGGGATGAGAAAAGGGTTGAAGGTGAANTCATAAATATCATCTCNGAGATTCTCAGATTTTCAAAGCCAATAAAACCATTGAGAAAGAAGACCTTTACACTTGCCTTTGTCGGTCCGACGGGGGTTGGCAAGACGACAACCGTAGCCAAGCTCGCAGCAATTTACAAGATATTTGAAAGTGCAAAGGTTGCGCTGATTTCCGCCGACACCTATAGAATTGCTGGAATTGAACAACTTCAGACATTTGCGAACATAGCCGGAATCCCAATGGATGTTGCATATACACCTGAGGATATGGCGCGACTTGTGAGAAAACATCAAGATAAGGACTTAATTTTGATTGACACTGTTGGGAGAAATCAAAAACAGGGGGAGCAAATTTCAGAGCTCGCAAAATTTATCAAGGGAGCAGACCCAGATGAAGTTCACCTCGTTTTGAGTGCGACATCAAGTTATAAAAATATGATTGATGTTTACAACAGGTTCAAAGTGCTATTGCCGAACAGATTGATATTTTCAAAGGTTGACGAGGCGGTTTCACTCGGTCACATACTTAACATCGCTTATCGGACGAAGCTCCCCCTCTCGTATATAACCACGGGTCAGACAGTCCCTGACGATATAGCTATAGCCGAACCAAAAGTTATAGCAAACTTAATTTACAAGGAAGTTCTCATATGATTGATCAAGCCGAAAGCTTAAGGAAAATAGTCAGCGAGAGAGTAAAAGAGAAAAGAGCAAAAGCGCATGTGATAGCGATAGGAAGTGGCAAAGGCGGATGTGGCAAGACAAATCTCACCTTAAATCTCGGTCTGATCCTCAGCAAGAACGGGAAAAGGACGCTTATATTTGATGCGGATTTAAATCTTGCAAATGTTGATATCCTCTTGGGGATAACGCCGAAGTATAGATTTCTCAACTTCATCAACGGCGATGTTGATTTAAAAGATGTGATTGTAAAGGTAAGAGAGAAATTGGAACTTATACCCGCCAATTCAGGTATAGTTGATTTCCCAAAGGTTAGTGGTGAAAGGATTTTCCAAGTGCTTGATGAGGTTTTAAACCTTGAAAATAATTTTGATTTCATCTTGATTGATACGCCAGCGGGGATTTCGGAAGAGGTCGTTAAAGTGCTCGGTTACGCAGATGACTATATACTTGTTGTGACGCCAGAACCGACTTCAATAATAGATGCCTACGCAGTGATTAAAATCGTCTATTACCGAACCGGGAAACAAAGCGTAAAACTTGTTGTAAACAATGTCAATAGTCAAATCAATCCAAGTGAAATCGCCGAAAGATTATCAATCGCAGCTGATAAATTTCTGGGTGTTAAGGTAAATCACATCGGCTCAATCCCATATGATCCAGCTGTGCCAAAGTCGGTGATGATGCAAAAACCTTTTGTTGAATCATTCCCAAGGTCTAACGCCTCAATTGCCTTGATGAAAATAGCCGAAAATTTGCTTTCCCTTGATAAAGTTAAAAAACAAAATTCGTTCTTCTGGAGGTTGGCGCAAATATGCGGACTTTAATTTTTCAAATAGGGTTACTTTTATTTTTCGTCTCAATAATATCGCTTTGGCTACAAGGAACCGATATCATAATCGCTGTTGTAAAGTCATTTATACTTTTCATCGCATCAACTTTCCTTATGTTTCTCGTTGCATATCTTTTCATCTATTTGAAAAAGGAAGGAAGCGGAAATAGTGGACAAAGAGTTTAAAAAATTCATAACGGAGGGATTTTAATATGTCAGTTGAAGTGAGCCAAACGGAAAAACTTTTCAACCTTTATAAGAGGACACACGACCCAAAGATAAAAGAAAAGTTGATGCTTTTTTACATTGATTTCGTCCGCGGGATCGTTAGAAAGATGAACCTCGCTTATTCTGGTGCGCTATTAAGCGAGGACGACCTCGTTGACATTGGGATGATCGGTTTAAGCGATGCAATTGAAAAATTTGACCCGAAGGTTGGAGTTAAATTTGAAACATATGCATACACAAGGATAAGGGGATGCATAATTGATGAGATACGAAAACTTGATAACCTCCCAAGGTCAGCCAGAAACAAAATAGGACTACTTGATAAAGCAAGGTCAAGGATTGAAAACGAGATCGGTGATAAAGCCCAGAGCTGGAAAATCGCCGATGAAGTTGGCATCTCAGTTGAAGAATATGAAAAGATTCTAAAACTTGAAAAGGAGAGCAAGACGATTTCGTTTAATTTGAATGTTGGGGAAAACATTGAACTTGGTGAACTGATAAAAAGTGAAGATAAAAACCCTGAGGAGACGCTTTTTGAAAACGAGATAAAGCAAGCGATCGCTGAAGAGTTAAAAAAGTTATCCGAAAGGGAACGGCTCGTTATAGTTCTCTATTATTACGAGGAATTGACATTCAAGGAAATAGCAGAGATTTTGAAGCTAAGTGAATCAAGGGTCTCGCAAATCCACTCTGAGGCGATGAACAAAATCCGAAATTCATTGAAAAGCAAATTATCACTTTAAAAATGCCAGGGATAAAGCAAAGGATTCAGAACATACTTCAACTTGTTCCGTTTCCGGCGGTTGCGATGGAAGTAGTTCAACTCGTTGACAACCCCAAAACAAGTGCAGCAAAGCTTGGGGAAGTCATCTCAAAAGATCAAGCCCTTGCAGCTAAAGTTTTAAAAGTAGCCAACTCCCCATTTTACGGCTTCCCAAAGCAGATATCAACGATCAATTTCGCGATAGTTGTTCTCGGTTTTGAGACATTGAAGGAGATAGTTCTTAGCGTTTCACTTGCAAGTTCACTTGCGAATAAACTTGACAAAGAATTTGACCTTGAAAAGTTTTGGAAACATTCACTTTTAACGGGTATAATTGCAAAACATCTTGCAAAGGACTTCGGCTACAGGGTCGCTGGGGAAGCTTTTACAGCTGGACTACTTCACGATGTAGGACTTCTTGTGATAGCGCAGTATTTTAAAAAAGAGTTTCAAACCATAGTTCAAATCGGAAAAAGAGGCGAATTCCCATTTGAACAAATTGAAAGAAGATTTCTTGAAAACTCAACACACTTTGAAATTGGGGCATGGCTTGCCGAAAAATGGAATTTCCCAGACCAGCTAATTGAAGCGATATCGTTTCACCACCAACCTCATCTTGCTCCGAAAAATCCACAACTGCCAGCGCTTGTTTTTCTCGCAGAACTAATTTGCCATAAACTCGGAATTGAAAACATTGAATATGCAGATCACGATAGAACATTCACAGAAAATCTTAAAGATGTTTTAAACATCTTAAAACTTGACGAGAGTTTTCTCAACGATGGCTTTATTGAAACATACAAATCAAGGATTCAAGCAGACATAGTTAAGAATCAAATCTANCTCGGTCAAACATGATGCAAAAGTTAAATAAAAAGAACATTGAGATAGTTGAGGAAATNTTGCCACAAATTGAGAAGTTCATTGAATCAAGGGAGACATATATAAAAGCGCTTGAAAAAACGATTGAGCTTCTAAAGAGAGAGATTGAATTTAAAAGCAAAACGACAACCGACTTCAAGGACTCAATTGATGAGATAATTTTAATTCAAAGGTTGGCAACAAAGATAAGCACATCCTTGAATTATGAGGATATAGTCACCGAGTTAATTGAATTGACGCGCCAAATCATACCCGTGATTGATTGCAATGTTTACATCTATGACGATGAAAAGAGGAAGTTTACAAAGCTTTCAAGTCGTGGTTCAGAGTATCTTGATGAGGTTATGGAGACATACATTGAAGATGGGATAATTGATTATGTCTTGAGGGAGAAGAGGAGCATAGTTTTGCCAGACATAAACAGTTTTGAAGAGAGGAATTTCATCATCGTCCCGCTGATTTTAAGAAACGAGGGAATCGGTGTTTACTTGATCCACACAAGTAAAAAGCAGATGGAGTTCACAAATCAAATTTTACTTTTACTTTCAATTCTTGCAAATCAAACTGCTGTAGCGGTTGAAAATTCAAGAAATTACAACGCCCTTTTAAAGACGACGGAGGAATTGAAGTTAACGCAGGCGCAGATGATACAAGCGGCAAAACTTGCAGCTGTTGGGGAACTTGCCGGCGGGATAGCGCACGAGATCAACAACCCACTTCAAATTTTGCTCGGACATATACAACTTATTCAACTTGGGCGCGACCTACCGAAGAGAATTGAGATAGTGAAAGAGCAAGTTGAAAAAATCAGTCAGATAGTAAGGCGTCTTCTCAATTTCTCAAGGAAAGTCCCGGAGGATTTCAAGCTTGAGCCAGTGAACATAAATTTTGCGATCCAAGAGATGACAACTTTTATGAGTTATCAATTCAAATACAACGATATAGAACTCATCTTAAAGCTTGACCCAGCGCTTCCGTTGGTTTACGGGAATAAAATTTATTTACAGCAGGTTTTCTTAAACTTAATGATAAATGCCAAGGATGCAATGCCAGAGGGCGGGAAACTTGTGATTGAAACGAAACTTGAAAATGGAAATGTCATAATAAAATTTTCCGATACAGGCNTTGGAATACCTGACGATATAAAGGATAAAATTTTTGAGCCGTTTTTCACAACCAAGGGTTCAAAGGGAACTGGGCTTGGACTTTCAATAAGCAGATGGATAATACGCAAGCACAATGGAGAAATTAAAGTTGAAAGCCAACAAGGGAAAGGTTCAACTTTTACGATCACACTACCGTTAAATCCAGAACAACAAATTTGAGGAAGAAAATGGCTGACCCGATTTACATATTGATTTCAATTACAATTTCAATCGCCTTTTTATTTCTGCTTGGCTTTAGATTCGCTTTAAAATTTCTCAAAGGGCGTGCACAAGCAAATGAGACGGTTAAAGAAAATTTATTTTTTGCCGATAAAAGTTTTGAAGAACATTTAAACGAGGAAATGGCGACGGAAAACATCAGAGATGAAGATGAAAATCACGAAGGAAGATTCACTGAAAGCGAGATTATAAAGCTTGCAAAAAAATATAATGTCGGTCAAGGCGAGGTTGAACTTCTATTGAACTTAAGGGCAAAGGAAATGGAAAGGATGAAGGGATATGAAAAAATAATTGACGAAATTGAAAAGGGAACAGAGATGAGGAAGGTTGCGAAAAAGTATAAGGTCGGATATGGTGAAATTGAACTTCTTATGAATTTAAAAAACTTCGCCAGGAACAACTTAACCCATAAATGGAGATAAAAGGGGATGATAAAAGGGATTTACACATCAGCGGTAGGAATGATGCCAAATAAACTCAAAATTGATGTCATTGCGAACAATCTTGCAAACATTGACACAACTGGCTTTAAAAAAGACAACATATTCGTCAGGATACTTCATAGTGCGGTGCTTGACATAAACAAAAACGGCGGAAATGAATTGAGCGGTCTTTACATAACTGAATACACAAGCTTTGACCAGGGGAATTTAAAACAAACAGGCAACCCATTTGACATAGCGATAAATGGTATAGGTTTTTTCATCGTTAAAACGGAAGACGGTTTAAGATACACAAGGAATGGAAATTTCACAATCACAGCAGATGGGAAAATTGTAAATGCAAACGGACACGCTTTGGTCGGGAATGGTGGAGAGATAAAATTACCCGATGTTGATAAGCTCAAAGATGTCGACATAAAAATCACTCAAAAAGGTGAACTTTACATCAACGATAAGTTAATTGACAGGATTAAAATTGTCTGGTTTAACGATTTGAGCAAGTTGAAAAAGGAATCACGGACATATTTCAAGGCGGATGACGGAGCTGAAGAGGTTGAAATTTCAGATGGGTTTGAAATTCATCAGGGTTTTCTTGAGGAGTCAAATGTCAATGCGATAGAGGAGATGGTCAGGATGATAGAAGCAAACAGAAGTTATGAATCAAGTTACAAGGCGGTTCAGCATCAGGAGGAAACACTGACAAAGGCAAATGAACTTGGAAAGTTATAGAAATTAGGCATGATTTACTTAACAAGTTACAAAGAGGGAGAGAGGATATTTTGCTGTGTTAAGTTTCAGAGCGATGATTTTGAGGTCAAAGGTTACGGTTCAAGTTTTTGGCGGACGCTTTTGTTCTGTTTATTCAAGGGTTTTCTTTTAAAGATCAAATTCAAAACAAAAAAGTTGATAGCGCGATGGAAAGGGCATTAAGGACAGCAGCTTCTGGGATGTTCGCACAACAATTGAACATTGATGTCATAGCTCATAATCTTGCTAATGTGAACACGACATCGTTTAAGAGGAGCAGAGCCGAGTTTCAAGATTTGATGTATCAAATTTTGAAGGCGCCCGTTTCTGCCAATCAAAACGAGAACACACAAAGCCCTGGTGAAATTCAAATTGGGACGGGCGTACAAGTGGTGGCAACATTGAGGGATTTTAAGCAAGGTGACCTCCAACCGACGAACAATCCACTTGATGTTGCGATAAACGGCGACGGTTTCTTTCAGGTCAGAAAGCCAGATGGGACAATTGCCTACACAAGGGATGGTTCTTTCAAACTCTCCCGGGATGGGCGACTTGTGAACTCAGCGGGATACATTCTTGAACCGGAAATCATCATACCTGAAACAGCCGTCGCGATAAGCATAAGCAGGGACGGCATCGTTGAAATTTTAAATTCAGGTGAAACAGAGCCAGTTGAAATTGGACGGATTGAACTTGTAAAGTTTGTAAATCCAGCTGGTCTGAGAAGCATTGGGAACAATCTCTATGTTGAGACGCAAGCGTCAGGTCAGCCGATATTTGGAACTCCAGGAAGCGAAGGGTTTGGTGAGTTGATGCAGGGTTACCTTGAAGCATCAAATGTTGACATCGTTGAGGAAATGGTCAATATGATAATCGCACAGCGTGCTTACGAAATTAATTCAAAGACGATAAAAACAGTTGAAGAAATGCTTCAAATGGCAAACAATTTGAAACGATGAAAGATGATCTCTTTTCTTTTTCAAATAGCTTTGCTACAAGCGGTATTGACAAGATGCGATGTTGAAGCCCTGAAAAGTGAAATTGTCAAGTTTCTGAACCAAAGATTTGCTTACGACAAGATTGAATTCGTTGTTGAGATAAAAAGCGATGTCAGGAAATTATTTAATTGCGACAGCTGTGAATTTGAAATCGTTCAAAGAAACTTAACAGAACCGCGCTTATATCAAACATTTAAAGTTAAACTTCACACGAAAGACGGCTTGCAAAAGGATTTCACGATTCAAGCTTTTATCAGGACATTTGAAGATGTTTTAATAGCCAAGCGAGATTTGAAAAGGGGTGAAATTGCCGATGAAGATATGTTCATCGTTGAAAAAGTTGAGACGACATTTTTGAGAGACGGATTTGTCAAAGATAAGGGCGAGATTTTGGGGAAAAGGTTAAAGAAATTTTTGAAGAAAGGTGAGATGGTTTTCGGAAGCTATTTTGAGGAGTTACCAAGTGTCGTTGCTGGTGAAAGGGTGAAAATTCTGGCAATCGTCGGAAATGTAAAGGTTGAAACCGACGGTATAGCGAAAAGTAGCGGTAAGATAAACGACAATGTAAGGGTTTTGAACCTAAGCTCAGGTAAAGTGATTTATGGAAAAGTCATCGGCAGAGGAGTTGTTGCGGTTGAGATTGAAAATTAAAAATAGGTTTTAAACATGGTGAAGAAAATTCTCATTTTGTTTTTCGCATTTGCTTCGCTTGATCTAAAATCGCAAGAGGTAATTCAGAGGTCAATTTTTTCCGATCATAAAGCCTTTAAAGTCGGTGATGTCATAACGATAATTGTGATAGAGGTTTCCTCAGCCGAGAACAACACCGAGAGGAGCACTTCAAGGGCTGGGAATATAACTGGTTCCGTCTCTGGTAGTGGGGCGTTGAGTTTCATACCTGAGTCGGGTTTTTCCGTTGGGACAGGAAATGAATTTAAAGGGCAGGGCTCAACCTCATCCCGCGGGACTGTAAAGGCGAAGATAAGCGCCAAAGTTGTTGGAATTGATTCAGCTGGAAATTTGGTGATTGAAGGAAAAAGGAAAGTCAGCGTAAATGGCGATGAACAAATCATAAAGATTAAAGGCATCGTAAGACCAAGCGATGTAAATTGGGACAACAGCGTTTTCTCTTATAATATCGCAAACGCTGAGATTGAATTTTCAGGCAAAGGGACGATTTATAGGAATCAGAGCCCAAGTTGGATAACGAGATTATTACACTGGTTATTTTAAACAAATTTTTCCTGTGAGAAATGCGCAGATTGATTCTTTTAATTTTGCTTTTTCAAAGTTTTTCCCTCGCCACGAGGATAAAGGACATCGCTTATGTCAAAGGCACTGCTGGTTATCAAGTAATAGGTTATGGTCTTGTCGTTGGTCTTAATGGAACCGGTGACACAAGGAGAGCAAGTTTCACCCTTCAATCCGTTGTCAGTATGTTGAAAAGGTTCGGGATAACTGTCACGGACGAAAATCTCAGGACGAGAAATGTCGCAGCTGTGATGGTCATAGCGACGATCCCACCATTTGCAAAGGAAGGTTCGTCTGTTGATGTAATTGTCTCATCAATTGGGGATGCGACNAGTTTACACGGCGGTAGTTTGCTTATGACNCCACTTGCTGGGGCTGATGGGACAGTTTACGCCGTAGCTCAAGGTCCGGTGTCGGTTGGCGGATTTGGCGTTGTCACAACTACTGGGACGGAATATAGAAGGAATGTCACCACAACTGGGAGAATTCCAAACGGCGCAATAATTGAGAAACCAATCCCTGTCAATTTCCTTAACACAGACAAAATTGAGCTCATCTTAAGACAGCCCGACTTCACAACAGCGAAAAGAATCGCCGACTCAATTAATTCAAAATTCAACTCAGAAATCGCACATGCGGTTGACGCCTCGGCAATCCTCGTAAAAGTGCCAGAAAACTTCCAGAGCAACGATAAAATTGTTGACTTCATCTCACAAATTGAGTCAATTGAAGTTCAACCCGATGCGGTTGCGAAAGTTGTGATAAACGAGAGGACGGGGACTATTGTCGTCGGTGAAAATGTGACGATTTCGCCAGTTGCGATTTCACACGGTGGGATACACATTGAAATACAAGCCGTTCCGGTTATTTCCCAGCCAGCTCCTTTTTCACGAGGTCAAACCGTTGTAACACAGCTTACGACGATAAATGTTTATCAGGACACGACGATTGTCAACACGATTGAAGGAGTTGCGACGGTTCAAGATATAGCACGAGCTTTGAACGCTTTAAAAGTTTTGCCAAGGGATATAATTGCGATATTCCAAGCACTTAAAGAAGCAGGAGCGTTAAAAGCAGAACTAATTATAATGTGAAGAATGAAGATTTACACAGGTGAGCCAAATAAGATTATTCAAAGCGAAAAAATTCAAGACCAAAGCAGAAAACTTCGCCTCAAGGAGACGGCGGAGAACTTTGAAGCGATATTTTTAAATTTCATGCTAAAGTCAATGATGAAAATTAGCGATGAAAGAAATTCAATTTTTGGAGGTGATGATTTCGGCACCGATGTTTTAGATGGCATCTTTTACATTGAGATGTCAAGACATTTAGCCAAAAATGGGAAATTCGGCATAGAAGAGCTTATCTACAAAGAACTTGAAAAAAAGGATGCGAAAACCACCAGCGATAACTCTGGGCAAACCGAAAAAGCAACGATGAAAGAGATTCCAAAGCACCAAGGACAAAGAAGGAAATTTATCAGATACAACGAACCAGTGGTTGAGAAAATCAACCGCTTTGACGATATAATTAAAAAAGCTTCTTCAGAATTCAACATCCCGGAGGAGCTAATCAAAGCGATAATTGCCGTTGAATCATCCGGGGACATTTTTGCCCTTTCCCCAAAGGGCGCCAAAGGTTTAATGCAACTTATTGATTCAACTGCTCAATTCGTCGGGATAAAGAATATATGGCATCCTGCCGAAAATATATATGGTGGCGTTAAGTATCTACGCCACTTACTTGACAGATTTAACGGCGACATAAAACTTGCTTTAGCAGGTTACAATGCTGGACCTGAAAATGTTGAAAGATTTGGCGGTATCCCGCCCTTTCCGGAGACAATTGAATATGTCGGTAAGGTCATGAGATATTTAAAACTTTTTGAACAAAAAGGTGGCAAAAATGATACCGGGAAATGAAAAGCCGATGGAAATTTTGACCAAATTGAAAGGTAANTTGAAAACCCTGAAGGAGACGCTTGAGGAAAAGCAAANNGCGATCGTCTCACTAAATTACGANGAGATTGAGAANAGGACGAAAGAAGCCGAAGCGATCATCTCTGAGATAACTTTGANCGCAGATGAGGTGAAAAAGTTAGAAAATGGCAAGGACGAATTGATTTCGCTTTTAAATGAGATAAGGCGGATAAATTTTGAAAACAGATATTTGATCTCGCATTCGCTTTCCTTCACTAAAAAATTGATGGAGTTTTTTGACGAGGCGAAGAAAGTAAACAAAAAGGTTTAATTTTTATGGCTGGGTTACTTGGCATAATTGAGAGTGCAAAGAAAGGGATTCATTCGTCAAGAATTGGGCTTGAGGTTACAAGTCACAATGTTTCAAACGCAAACACACCTGGTTACACAAGGCAAAGAGTTGAATTAAGCAGTAGCGATGTTTTATCATCAAAGCTCGGNATGATAAACTCNGGNGTAAAAGTCGTCGGCATAAAACAAATCCGCGACATCTTCATTGAGGGTGAGATAAGAAAAACTCTAAATTCGCTCGGGAATCATTCCNTTGAGCGTGAAATTTTCTCAAGGATTGAAACGATAATAAACGAACCNAGCGAGGTTGGGCTTGGGCGATTAATTGAAAACTTTTTCAANGCTTTTGATGATTTAGCCAAAAATCCCGAGGACAGGGCTTTGCGTGTCAGCGTCGTTCAAAGCGCAAAGGCACTCTCACAAAGGTTCAACGACATTTTCAACTCCCTGCTTGGGATGAAAAAAGACATCTTGTCCGAAATTGATGCGAAGGTTAAAAACCTGAACGAAATCATCGCTGAAATTGGCAAATTGAACCGAGAAGCGGTGAATCTTTATAACTCCGGTGCTGAAACGAACGATATAAAGGACAAGATAAATCAAAAACTAAATGAACTCTCAAAACTTGTGGATTTCGTCGCATCATTTGACGAAAGCGGTGCCGTAAAAATTAACGCCGGTGGCGTCACCATTGTGAATAAGGAACAGGTTAAAAGGATTGAGATGAAATTCTTTGACGGCAAAGTTAAATTCATCTCAACCGATGACGGAATAGAAGCGAAGTTTAATTCCGGCGAGATTTTCATGCTTCAGAATTCGTTCAATGACCTGGTTCCGGGCGTGATTGAAGGGTTTGATCGTCTTGCTTTGAACTTGATAAAAAAGATTAACGATATACATCGGCTTGGATATGGCATTGACGGGGCTACGGGTCTTGATTTCTTCGTCGGGACTGGCTCAGGAAGCATTCAAGTTAACAAAGCAATCCTTGAAAATCCGAATAAAATTGCAACTTCAATTGACGGAAACACCGGTGACAATCAAGTGGCGCTCGCAATCGCTGGACTTAGAAAAGATGAAAACATATCAAACTTTTACAACTCAATCGTAAGCGACATCGGTTTAAGGTCAAAAATAAGCTCGGATAACGAGAACTTACAAAAGATGATTTTAAATCAGCTTGAATCACAGCGAGATTCCGCTTCTGGTGTTTCAATTGATGAAGAGATGCTGAATATGATAAAGTTTCAAAAAATGTTTGAAGCTTCCGCGAGGGTGATACAAAGCGTAAACGAAATGATTGACGCTATACTTTCAATGGTTAGATAAAACAAAGTGAGTCCCAGATATGCGAATCACCGAATTAACAGTGATAAAAAATTTGATTGACAACATAGACAAGACGAGGGAGAAGATAAATCAAGTTCAGCTTAAAATCGCAACTGGCAAGGAAATCAACACGGTATCGGACGACCCTTATATCGCAAATTCAATAATGAATTTGAAAGCAATGATAAACAGAAATGAACAATTTCAAAAAAACATTGACGACGCCATTGATTTCTTAACTGCAACCGGCGATGCACTTGACAATTTCATCAACACTTTGATTGATATAAAATCTCTACTCGTTGAGATCTCAAACTCAGCAAGGGAGCCGGACTACGAAACTTATGCGAACAGGTTGGGAGAACTTTTCAAGCAGTTGCTTGATTCCGCGAATACAAACTTCAAGGGGAAATATATCTTCAACGGAACGAATACAAAAGTCAAACCATTTTCATACGATGAAAAAAACGACCTGTTAATTTCGGATTTATCAAACGGTGAGATAAAGTTTGAGGTAAACGATGGCGTGTATGAGAAAGTGAATTTCACAGTTGAGGAGATTTTCGGTGGGAGGGAAATTTTTGACCTCGTGCATCAAATCAAAAGTTCCTTGAAGAACAAAATTAAACCCGACATCTCCCTATTGCAAAGGTTTGAGCAACTCTTTGAAAACATCGTGAGCAATTCATCTGAGGTTGGAGCTTTGATGAACAGATTCAACCTTTTGAGAAAGCAAATTGAAAAACAAAACCTTATACTAACCGAGCTTCTGTCAATAAGGCAAGATACCGACATAGCACAACAAGCCATAAATTTACAAAAGGGTCAGTTAATACTTGAATCAGCATATATGCTCGCTGGGAAAATAATTCAAAAGTCAATAATTGATTATCTGCGATGAAGAACAATTCAACATTTGAATTTGGAACGATAGCCGGTTTAATACTCGGGGTGTTGTCAATTTTCGGTTCGTTTCTCCTTGAAGGTGGAACGCTTGGGGCTTTGATTTTGATCCCTGCGATGTTGATCGTCTTTGGTGGGACAATTGCAACAGCTATGATCGGCTCACCAGCGAAGATATTTTTTAAGATACCCAGCTTTATAAAAATTGCGCTCATACCGCCAAAATTCAATGTAGTTGAGACAATAGAGACGATAGTAAATTACGCAATCATAGCGAGGAAAGATGGGATACTTGCACTTGAAAAGGAGGTCAACAATGTGTCTCATCCTTTTTTAAAAAAGATGTTGCGACTCGCCATAGATGGAACTGACCCAGAGACAATCCGTGAAATAGCGGATGTTGAGATAAACTACATAACCGAGCGACACATGGCAAACGCAACTGTATTTCAAAAGATGGGTGGATACGCTCCAACGATGGGGATAATCGGAACCGTCATGGGATTAATTTCAACGCTTGCAAACGCTGGTGGGGACCCGAATGAGCTCATACATCACATAGCGAGTGCTTTCATAGCAACGCTTTGGGGCGTCTTTAGCGCAAATATAATTTGGCTTCCGATAGCTGACAGATTGAAAGCGATCCACGCTGAAGAAAAAATTCTGTTAGAAATAATCGTTGAGGGTGTCTTAGCAATTCAAGCAGGTGAGGTCCCAACAATCATCAAGACGAAACTTTACTCAATGTTTCCGATAAGCGAGCAAAAAATTGAGGACTGAAAATGTCAAGGAAGAAGAAAGGACATCANGAGGAACATGAAAACCTTGAGCGATGGCTCATAACTTATGCCGACTTGATTACGCTTTTGCTTGGTCTTTTTGTCGTGCTTTATTCAATGTCACAAATTGACCTTAACAAGTATCAGCAATGGATTTCAGCTTTCAGCCAGTTATTCGGCGGTGGCGGGGTCCTCGCTGGCGGTAAAGGCGTCCTTGTNACACCTACTCCACCACGGACGGGCTCAGAAGCTCAAGCAAACACCTATCAAGCAAGTTCGTCCCAGCAAAAACTTGAAGTTCAAATCAACGCAATTTTAAGCACAAACATTCAATCAAAAAAAATCATAGTTACAACATCTCCCGAGGGATTGACAATACATTTGCTTGAGCGATTGCTCTTTGAATCAGGCAGTGCAGAACTCAAACCTGAGGCAAAGGCAGTCCTTGATACAATAGCTGAAATACTAAANNTTTTGCCAAACAAAATAAGAATTGAAGGACACACAGATGATAGACCCATAAGGAGCGCAAGGTTTCCATCAAATTGGCACCTTTCTGTCGCAAGAGCTTTAAACACAGCATACTATCTTATGAGCAAAGGCGTAAACCCGGAAAAAATTTCAATTGCGGGATATTCAGAATATAGACCTATAGCTCCGAACGATTCAGAAGAAAACAGAGCGAAAAATAGAAGGGTTGATATAGTCATAGTTTCAACTCAAAGTGGCGTTTTAAGCAAAATTTCAAATTAAATTTTCATTGGGATGAGGATAAAAAATTCACAATTTGGAGAAATTGAGTTTGACGACGAAATGATACTAACATTCCCAAGCGGGATTATCGGATTTGAAGAACTGAAAAAATTCATCATCGTTGAAGATGAAGAGTGCAAGCCATTCCGCTGGTTGATCTCCATTGAGGAGCCGGAAATTGGCTTCGCGATACTTGAACCCACATTTGTGATTGAAAATTACTACCAAAGGGTTGGCTTTGACCCGAAAACTTTCGCCATCTTTTCAATAGTAACACTGAACAGGGACATCTCAAAGATCACTGTGAACTTAAAAGCGCCGATCGTGATTGACAAATCAAAAAAGCTCGGAAAACAGATGATATTTGACGACCCCGAACTTGAGATAACGCATCAACTTTTCACTTAGAAAACTTATTGAGTTTTGAAATGCTTGTGCTTTCAAGGAAAATCGGAGAGTCGGTGATAATTCAAAACAACATAAAGATAACTGTGCTTGAAATTTCCGGAAACCAAATCAAACTCGGATTTGAAGCCCCGGATGATGTTCCAATTTACAGACAAGAAGTTTATGAGAGGATAGTAAGCGAAAACAAATCCGCTGTTGAAATTGACCGCAATTCACTGAAAAAATTTGCAAGCAAATTTAAAAGGTGAAAAAACTACTTTGAAGCGCAAAGATAAATCACCGGTTCATTCCCCTCAACTTTAGCCCAATGAACTGTTCCAGCTGGAAGGTCAAGCCGATCGCCCGGACCGAGGACGAATTCCTCTTCACCAACGCCATATCTCATCTTGCCACTTACAACCCATCTGACTTCATCAAATGTGTGAGAGTGATTCCCGTAATAAGTCCCGGGTTCATCAATCCAGACAAATGGATATGTTCCCTCTTGACGGAGGATATTTTTGAGTTCTTCAATGTCGGGTTTATGCGGTTTGTCCCAGCGTGTGATTTTCATTTGCATTCAGCTTTGGTTTAAAATTTTTTCGTAAAATTGCTCGTATTTTGGAACGATCAAGTTTTTGTCAAAGTATTTTTCCGCTCGCTCCCTTGCTTTTTCTGAAAACTCACGATACTTATTTTCATCTTCAAGAAGTTCAATCACATAAGAAGCCATACGCTTGATGTTGCCAACCTCTGTGAGATAACCCGTTTCCCCATGCAAGACAACTTCCGGCAATCCACCCACATTTGTAGCTATCACGGGTAACCCACAACTCATAGCTTCAAGCGCTGAGAGTCCAAAACTCTCCATTTGACTCGGAAGTATAAAAATATCAGCTGAACATAAAATTTCGTTCAGAGCTTCTTGTTTTCCGAGGAAAATCACATCATCGTATAGGTTTAACGCNCTACAGAGATTTTCAACATCGCCCCTTTCTGGACCATCGCCNACAAAAACAAGTTTACAATGAACTTTATCCCTTACGATTTCAAAAACCCTGACGACATCTTGAACTCTTTTAACCTTTCTAAAATTTGAGACATGGATCAAAACTTTTTCTCCCTTCGGTGCTATCTTTTTACGCAAAGGTGAATTCTTAACCGGCTTAAAAAGTTCGGTGTCAACGAAGTTCGGTATGACCTCTATCTCGCGGGAGATGTTATAAGTTGAGATCGTCACTTCCCGAAGATATCTTGACACAGCTGTAACTCCATCGCTTGACTCAATGCTGAACCTGACAACGGGGGTAAAGCTTGGTTCAAGACCCACAAGCGTTATATCCGTCCCGTGAAGCGTTGTTATAACTTTGATTTTGTTCCCGAGTATCATTTTTGCAAGAACAGCGCTCGTTGCGTGAGGTATAGCGTAATGCACATGGATTATGTCTATTTTATTGAACCTTGCGACATCAATCATCCTGCTTGCAAGGGCATCTGTATAAATCGGAAACTCAAAAAGGGGATATTGGTAAAGCTCAACCTCGTGAAAAAATATGTTGTCAAGGAATTTGTTGAGTTTTATCGGGACGGCATAACAGATGAAGTGGATTTCGTGACCTCGTGTTGCAAGTGCCTTCCCAAGCTCAGTTGCTACGACACCACTACCTCCATAAGTCGGATAACAAGTTATCCCGATTTTCATTTTGATCCTAAAATTCTCTTAAGTTCTCTTTCAAAAAGATAGGGGTCTTCATCAATAAAGTGCCTTGAAAACTGCCTTGACCTTTTTATCGTGTTATAGTCAATTTCGGCAAAGATCAAATCCTCGTCAAAAAGTTTTGCAACAGCGACGACTTCCCCATCCGAGTCGACAACTTCCGATCCGCCCCAGAAATTGACCCCGTCTTCATATCCAACGCGATTGCTAAAGAGAAGATAAATGCTTAAAAGTCGTGCGTATGTTTTATGATGCTCTGAATTTATCTTATAATTCGTCAATTCCTCCGAGGAGCCAGAGATTCTCGTCGGGCTTGCTGCAAGACCAGCTATCATCATCGCCCCATCAACCGCAAGAATATAAGGCAAGGAAATATGCCACAGGTCTTCGCAAATTAGAACGCCAATGCGCCCAACTTTCGTATCAAATGCCCTAACTTTATCCCCTCTTGAAAAATATCTCAACTCCTCAAACATCCCGTATGTCGGTGGATAGATTTTTCTATGAACATATTTTATCTGACCGTCCTCAAACACGAAAGCCGAGTTATAAATCCCGAAGTTTTCCCCTTCTTCAACTCCGCCCGCAATTATAATTATCTCCCGGCTCAATTTTTTAAGGTCATCAAAAACATTTGACTTGAAAGGATTTACAGCAACATCAATGTTTATATCCCTGAGGGTATAGCCGGTTAAACTTAACTCAGGAAAAAGTATAAGCTTAGCGCCCTCTTTAATAGCAAGTTCAATGTAATGGATATGCTTCTCAATGTTTCGCTTCAAATCCCCGAGAACACAATCAATTTGTGCAACTGCAACGAGATGTTTCATTGAATTTGATTTTTAATTTTTTAAACCGCTTTTATGACTCCATCGGAATAAATCGGCAAAATCGGGATTGAATCAACCTCTGCACAAACCTTTAAGTCATCCCCAAAACCAAGTTCGGTGAGAAATCTACCATGCTCACTTTCCTGAAGCATCTTCAAAAGATTTCTGCCATAGAATTTGTAAAGTTTAATAGCTGCTGATACTGAATCGCTCAATTTCATTTTCTTCTTTGGTCTCCCTTTCGTCAACATAAAAGCCATCATCCCAGCGCAGACGGCATCTTCAAGACAGAAACGATTGAATTTTCCCGAACATAAGATCAAAATATCATCACTATTTTCCTTGACAAACTTCACTACCGTTGAAACATTCACAAAGCCACCTATGATTGAATATCTCGCATACTTCGTTTTAGTTATAGCCACGGAACCGTTCGTGCTCGCATAGATCAATGTTTTCCCCTTGACTTTTTCCTCGGTATATTCAAGCGGAGAATTACCGAGATCAAATCCATCAATTATCTTCCCACCTCTTTCACCGCACAAAAGGAAAGAACCCGGTTCAAGCGTTGACGCATATTTAACTGCGTTTTCAACAGATGCAGTTGGAATTATAACCCTTGCGCCATTTTTAAGAGCGGTTGATATAGTTGTTGACGCCCTCAAAACATCAACAACAATGACCGTCTTATCTTTCAAGCTTAATTCATCTTGAATCTGCAAAGGCGTGAAATATAAATCTAACTCCATTTCCCCCGCTATATTTTGTTTTACCTAGCTCTGTTTGGAACAAAGGGAAGGGAAACAACCTTCGCCTGAAGCTCTCTGCCCCTTGCGTTTATCGTTATTTCCTCGCCCGGATTTGAAAACTTCACATCAACATAACCAAGCCCAATCCCCTTTTCAAGTATAGGTGAAAATGTCCCGCTGGTGACATAACCGATCTTATCCCCTCCCTTCAAAATTTCATATCCATGCCTTGGCGGTACTTTATCCTCAAGGACAAACCCAACAAGTTTTCTTTTCAGCCCTTCACTTTTCACCTTAAGCAAACTTTCCTTCCCGATGAAATCACCTTTATCAAACTTGACGATCCAATCAAGCCCTGCTTCAAGTGGATTTGTCGTTTGATCAATGTCATTTCCATAGAGCATATATCCCATCTCAGTTCTCAATGTATCCCTTGCTCCAAGACCAACTGGACCGATGTTAAATTCTCTGCCCGCTTCCATAACCGCATTCCAAACCTTTCTGCAAAGATCGGGCTTGGCATCAAAATAAAGCTCAAAACCAAGCTCGCCTGTATAACCTGTGCGTGAAATAATCATATCCACCCCAGCAAGTTTTCCTTTGACAAAATGATAATACTTTATCTGACTTAAATCAACATCTGTGAGCTTTTGTAAAGTCGCCAAGGATTTCGGTCCCTGAACGGCCAGAAGCGCAACATNATCACTTATNTTTTCAAGCTTAACATCNNCATCAAGATGTCCCTTCATCCATTCAAAATCCTTCTCAATGTTTGCTGCGTTGACTACAACCATGTAATAATCACCAAGGTTATAAATCAAAAGGTCATCAACTATCCCCCCATTTTCATAACACATCGCTGAATATTGCGCTCTTCCGGGTGAAATTTTTGAGACATCATTGACGGTGAGCTTTTGAAGAAATCGCATCGCATCTTTACCGCTAACTTTAAATTCACCCATATGCGAGACATCAAAAACACCGACGGACTCACGAACACGCTTATGCTCTGAGATTATCCCCTCGTACTGAATCGGCATTTCATAACCGGCAAAAGGTGCTATCTTAGCACCGAGTTCAAGATGAATCTCATAAAAAGGTGTTCTTTTCATAAAGGTTTCTCCTTGATTTTTTAAGAAGTGCTCATCTTACTTTTTCAAGTTTGAGTTCCGCCTGGGCTTTTTTCCAGTCCTGTAAAAATCTCTCAAGTCCTATATCCGTCAATGGATGTTTTACCAATTGCTCAAGGACCTTAAAAGGCATAGTTACAACATCAGCCCCTATCAACCCAGCTTCAACAACATGCATCGGATGCCTTACGCTCGCCACAAGTACTTTCGTCTCAAAGTTATAATTTTTGTAAATCTGAACGATTTGCCTTATCAAGTTCATACCATCACTTGATATGTCATCAAGTCGTCCAACGAACGGACTTATGTAGTAAGCGCCCGCTTTAGCTGCAAGAATTGCTTGTGTCGGCGAAAAACAAAGCGTGACATTAGCCCTTATCCCTTCGGACTTGAGAAACTTCACCGCCTTTAAACCATCTTTAATTAGCGGTATCTTAACGACGATGTTATCCGAAATTTTAACAAGTTCCCTGGCTTCTTTAACCATTCCTTCAAAATCCGTTGAAATCACCTCCGCGCTCACATCCCCTTCAACAATTGAACATATCTCTTGAAGCAGTTCTTTAAAATCCTTTTTTTCCTTCGCAACTAAACTTGGATTCGTTGTAACCCCATCAAGTATTCCCCAGCTTACCGCTTCCTTTATCTCGTCAATGTTTGCTGTGTCAAGAAAAATTTTCATCTTTCTGCTCCTGTTTGTTTTGATTCGGCTGAAATTGCTGAACTTGAAAAGTTTCCGTCAATTCCCTCCCAGTTTTAGCTGAAACAACTTTAAACTCCTCAACCGAAAGGGTTGGATCGGGCTCAACTTTAATCTTAACAAAGTACTTCAACATAAGTTTTATAGTTTTTATCCTTCCGGGCAAACTTGCCCTCATAAATTTGGCAAGTGTTGGATGAAGCTTCAAAATCAAATTTCTCTCCGAAGATATCGCCTTGAACTTCGTCAGCCATCTTTCAATTTTCCTGAAAATTAAATCCCTCAAGAAAATAACACCTGTTCCAGCACAAGTCGGGCATGGCTCGCTGAACTTCTCAAAAACGCTCGGTCTAACCCTCTGTCTTGTAATCTGAACGAGTCCAAACTCGGACATCGGCAAGACAGTAACTTTAGCTCTATCCTTCTTGAACTCTTTTAAAAGCTCCTCCAAAAGACGTTTTTTACTTTTCTCATCTTCAAGGTCAATGAAGTCAACGACTATCAAACCGCCAATGTCCCTTAATCTAAGTTGCCTAACTATTTCTTTTGCAGCATCAAGATTTATCCTGAGTGAGACCTGTTCCTGATCTTTCCGAGGTGCATATTTCCCAGTGTTAACATCAATCACCGTCATCGTTTCCGTTTGCTCTATCAGTATATATGAGCCACCGCGCAAATAAACTTTCCTTCCAAGCGAATTTTCAATCTCCCTGTTTATCCCATACTTTTCAAAAATATCCTCCGTTTCATCAAGCTCAATCTTATCAACTATGTCTGGAGCAGCCCATCTTGCATAGGCAACGATCTCACGATAGAGCGACTTTGAATCAACGACAACCCTTTCAACATCTTTCGTCAAAAGGTCTCGCATAACACTTGAAGTCACGCCCAGGTCTTTATAAAGTAAAGCTGGGGGCTTTTCAACGGCAAGCATCTTTTCTATTTTCTCCCAAGTCGTTATAAGTTGCTCAAGTTCCCCACGGATTGTTTTCGTATCCTTCCCTTCAGCAGCGGTTCTAACTATAACACCGTATCCATCTGGAAGTAAAGCCCTTATGATATTCCTCAATCGTCTTCTTTCCTTTGGATTTGATATTTTACGCGATATTCCGATTTTATTCTCCATAAATGGCATCAAAACAAGAAATCTCCCCGGCAGAGTTATCCTTGTCGTAACACGAGCGCCCTTTCTGCCAAGCGGTTCTTTTATGACTTGAACGAGGATTGGCTGTCCCTTCTTTAAAAGATGCGATTTCCTGGGTGCGTAAGCTTCGGTTATCCTCTGGGCAGTTGCGGATGTCTCTATCGGCTGTAATCTGGCTTCAACTGGTTCGCTCTTTGCTTCAACCTCGGACATTTCATCTACGCTCGTATCGTCCCCAAGCAAATCCGAAAACTCATCAATTGATGCCTTATCAATATCAGCGAAATGCAAAAAAGCATCCTGCTTATGCCCAATGTTAATAAAAGCAGCTTTTATCCCGGGCAAAACCCTTGCAACTTTACCAAGGTAAATATCCCCAACCATCCTTTCTTGTTCCGGGTTCTCAAAGAACAACTCAGCAAGTTGCCCATCTTCAAGTACCGCTATACGTGTTTCCTTCTTCTTGGTGCTGATGTAAATCTCCTTCCTCATAAGAAACCCTTAATTTGTTTGTCGCATCATATTCAATTGGATCAATTAAGAAACCATCAACCGAAATAAATTGACCAGTTCTTACAACTTTAATTTTCTTGACTTGAATTTCATCTAAACCCAAAATTTCCCCAATCACTAAACCAACTTTCGGAACCTCCCCCTTACTACCACGCTCCAACCTGACGACAAAACCATCATCCTCAATGAAAATATCCCGAACGAACTCGCGAATGTTAATCAATTTGACATCGCCATTTTTAGAACGCTCAACGAAAATTTCCTGCTTTGAAAGAAATTTAAAAATCAAATCAGAAAGATTTCCCCCATTGAAATAAACCTTGTATTCAAAGACATTTATCTGACTGTCAAGCGATCTCTTGCTTTTTTCAATCCTTCGCACATCAATTATGCTCATACCATCCGGCAAATTTTGAATCAGGCGCATTTTGATCTCAAGTGGCTCAAGTTCCTCCTCAAGTTCAAAATCAAGGTATTCACACTTGCTCTCATATCCAAGCGGAAGAGGAGGTGAAAAAGAAAACTTAGGATGCGGATGAAACCCTTTTGTATAGGCGACATTTATCCCCGACTTCCTGAAAATACGATTGAAAAGCCGAATCAAATCAAGATGTGAAATGTATCTTAAATAACCCTCCTTTGCATATTTCATCCTGTATGAAAAAGTCGTTGCTGGATTCACTGAATTAATTTCTGTTTTGTCAATCCAAATCGCATCTTCACCGAGCGTGATGGATTCACCTTTCAAATCTGAGCTTGAATTTTTATCAACTTGACTTCTTATCAACATCTTTATCGTCTTAAAATCGCAAGCTCCGCAAGCGTGACATATATCCTCGGGTCTACAATCTGGTATCATTGCCTCTTGATACGCCTTTTGCCTATCGCGCCAGAGAAATTTCTTCAAAACTCCCATAAATATGTGATCCCACGGGAAGACCTCATCTTTTCCGAACTCACGGGTGTAATCCTCAATTTTTAACCCATTTTCTTCCATCGCTTTTATCCAGATATCAAAATTCATCTTATCGGTCCAAGCGTCAAACTTTGCCCCATTTTTCCAAGCCGAATATATCACACGCGAAATTCTTCTATCCCCACGCCCGAGGATTGTCTCAAGCGTCGTAACCCTGGGGTCCCGAATGTCAAGTTTTATGTTCCTGCATCTATTCTTTGATTTGAGATAGCGCGTTTTATCAATGAGTTCTTCAATTGAATTTTGCCTCTCCCATTGAAATGGTGTGTGCGCCTTCGGAGAAAATGGTGAAACGGAGACATGAACTTCCATATTATAAACCTTTTTCCTGCGTGCGATTTCAATAACATTGTTCGCTATACGCAAAATCCCATCAAGGTCTTCATATGTCTCGGTTGGTAAACCCATCATAAAATAAAGTTTAACGAGTCGCCATCCATAATCAATGGCTATTTCAACAGCACGATAAAAATCATCTTCGGAGCTTTGTTTATTTATCACCCTGCGCAATCTCTCCGTTCCTGCCTCAGGTGCGAAAGTTAAACCACTAGCCCCACCTTCTCGTGTAAACTTCGCAATTCCAACGGTATATGTCTGCGGTCTAAGCGAAGGAAAACTCGGTGAAACTTTTTTCTCCTTGACAATTTCATAATTCCTGCCCATAAGCTCTGGGAGAAGAGAATAATCCGAAGTGGAAAGCGAAACAAACGACATCTCCTCGTAACCGGTATTTTCAATAACCCGCCTCGTCTCGTTTATCAAATCATCAACCGCTCTCTCACGAACAGGTCTATAAATCATCCCAGCGTTACAAAATCTACAACCTTGTGTGCATCCTCGCATGATTTCAAGTTGAAATCTATCGTGTACAACTTCAATTAACGGGACGATGGGTCTGTCGGGATAATGCTCGGGCTTTAACTCAGGTATGACATTTCTCTTCACAGGCAACGGAAGCTCATCAAATAACTTCCTAATCCCTTTATATTTCCCTTCTTCATAAATTGGCTCGTAAAATTTCGGGACATATACACCTTGCAATTTCTTCCCTGCTGTCAGGAGAATTTCATCTCTGCTCGCCCCGTTTTTCTTCATCTCACGGTAAAGTTCAAGAAACTGGGGTAACAAATTCTCCCCGTCCCCAAGAAGGAAAGCATCTATAAAAGCCGACATCGGCTCTGGATTACAAGCAACAGGACCACCAGCTATAACTATTGGGTCGTTATCAGCTCTATCGCTTGAAAAAATCGGTATCCCTCCGAGTTCAAGCATATTTAAAATGTTGCTATAATGAAGCTCATACTGCAATGTAAAGCCGACAATATCAAAATCCCTTAATGGTCTTTTCGTCTCAAGCGAAAAAAGCGGTATCCCCTCTCTTCTCATAAGTTCCTCAGCATCAGTCCAAGGAGCATAAACCCTTTCGGCACACGCCCACTCAATTTTATTGACGATGTTATAAAGAATTTTAAAACCGATATAAGACATCCCTATTTCATAAACATCCGGAAAACAAAGGGCAATCCTAACTTCAGCGTCTTCCTTAACGATGATATTGAACTCGTTACCGATGTATCTACCTGGTTTATCAACAAATGGCAAAACTTTTTCTTCAAACTCCTTCCACATATTGGCAAATCTATCCTCAAAGGGCATTTTTGACAAACTTTTTATTTTGAAAAAACCGAAACAGGCGACCAAATTTTTAAAAATCCTCAAATCTTACCCGCCAACCTGTTTCGGTTTCAGTTTCAAAATTACGAAAAAAAAGCAAGTATTCCAAAGTTTTAATCAAATTTGAAAATCTCCTCAAGCCCGCTTTTCTTCAGTTTGTCAATCGCTTCATAATTAGTGAGATCAAAATGGATTGGCGTGATTGAAATGTATTTATTTTGTACTGCCGTGTGATCGGAATTTATATCTTCCTCGTAATTCACAAATTTCCCAGTCAACCAGTAATATTCCCTGCCGTTAGGGTCTTTGCGCAAGTCAAACCAGTCATCCCAGAATGCTTTGCCTTGTCTTGTGATCAAAACCCCCTTTATTTGATTTTCTGGGACCGCAGGGACATTTACATTTAAAAGCGTCCCGCTCGGGATTCCATTTTCAAATATAAACTGCGCTAACTTAACCGCGAACTTCGCCGCAAATGAGAAATCGGGATTCGGCTCGTAAGTTGCAAGCGAGATCGCAAACGATGGTATTCCTAAAATAGTCCCCTCCGTTGCAGCAGATACAGTGCCAGAGTAAATTATATTAATTGAAGTGTTCATCCCGTGATTTATCCCGGAAACCAAAAGGTCAATTTTCTTATCTTTCAAAAGCGCCCTTACAGCAAGTTTAACAGCATCAGCAGGCGTTCCATCAACAGCGTAACCGAAAAATTCACCGTTTTTATAAAACGGATTCACGCGCAAAGGATATTGAACAGTTATAGCATGTCCAACAGCGCTCATCTGCTTTTCCGGGGCGACGACTGTTACATCGGCGATTTTCTTCAGCTCCTTCACAAGTGCGTAAATTCCCTCAGCATTTATGCCATCATCGTTTGAAACAAGTATGTGCTTCCTCATCTCTTTTGCTTTTTCTTTTCTTTTTTATCAATTTCAACCTTCTTCAACTCTTCAATTCTTTTCAACTCCTCATAAGCTTCTTTTCTATCTGGGTTTAATTCAGCTGCTTTTTTAAGAGCGTTTTCAGCCTCTGAAATTTTTCCAGCGTTCGCATACACAATCCCAAGATAAACATACTGTTCGTAATTGAAAGGATTATAGCTTATCGCCTTATTCAATGATTCTATCGCTTTGTCATAGAGTTTAAGTTCGTTATAAACATAACCGAGGAGAGTTCTTATTATCCAGAAGTCATTTTTACTTGAAAGCGCCGACTCAAGCACAGTCCTTGAATCCGCCCAATTGCCCTGCGCCTTGTAAACATCAAATAAACGCTCATAAGCAAGGACAAAATTTGAATCAAGCGAAATCGCCTTTGTCAGATAAATTATAGCAGGATAAAAATCGTTATCGCTTAAGTATATTTCAGCTATCGTATAATTCGCCAATGGAAATCTCGGCTCAAGGAGAATCGCTCTTCTTATCGCATCAAGCCCACCGGTCTTATCTCCCTTTGAAAGTTTATCCAAACCATCACGATAAAGAGCAACCGCCTCGGATGCCAAATTTTTCTCCTTGACAAAAATCATGCTTCGCAAAATCTCAAGTCGTTTTATAAGCTCTCTATCCGTCAATGACTTCAAAGCCCTGAAAATATAATTTTTGCTTTCAGCGAAATTCTTCCGCACATAATTATCAACAGCGAGGAAAATCTCGTAATATGGCTCTGGGAGTTGTTTTGAATTGTTCAAAAGGTTTACGAGAAACTTCTCATCAAAAAGCGTTCCCTTTGTCTTCAAATTTGAGATACAAACCCTTTGGAATATCTCATAATCTTTCTCAACACCAAAGATCTTTAAATTTGCAAGAACCGTGTCGGGCAAAACGAACTCAAATTTCGTCGTATCTGGGTTATTCCAAAATGACTCAGATGTGAAAGCATATGCAAGTGCTGAAATCACAAGGCGATACTTGAAATTTTCACCCCTTTCAGTGTTGAGCCAGCCAATACTTTTTACATCAAGGCGATATTTCTCTGCTTTGATCTCATTTTCAATCTTTTCAAAATAACTGTTCGCTCGCGAAAGCATAGCAAATACAGCTGTATCAGCAAGGACATTTACTTTCGGCGTCAAAACATTATTAACATAATTTTGAAACTTAACCTTCAAACTGTCATATTCCTTAAGCTTATCCTCTGGCTCCATTGATGCTGAAACGACCGAATTAAACTTATCAACAAGGTCAATAAGGATGTTATCAAGCGATTTTATACACTTTTCACGGGCGTCTTTATAAAAAGANAATTTCTTCGCCGTCTCATCAGCGACAAGCTCAAACAAAACACTTGCTGAAGCGCTGTAATCGCCACCATTGTAAAGTTTAACCCCTTCTTGATACTTCCCCATCGCCTTTGAATAACCCTCCCATAAATTTTCCGGAACGCTCATATCACCCTTGCTGACAACCTTCTCAGAAATCGGATAAACTATCGTAAAAGGTCTTTCAAGTTTAAATTTTTTCTCAAAGCCAATTAAAATCCCCATCTTGCCGTCAGATGTGGCAAAATCATAAATTTCAGGATAAACGACATTCCCATCCTGCTGTATAAAAATCTTGCCCGTGAACTCTTTCGCAAATTCCTCGTCAAATTTCCAGTCGCCCTCTGGAACGCAGAAAAAATAGTAATATGCCCCCTTTGACACATCAACATCCGTGAAATTTTTCTTCACACCCTCAACCGTAAAACTAATCGTAACATATCTCTCCCCCTTGAGTAATGTTTTCTCCCTTACTTTCAATGTCAAACTTTGCGAAAAAACCCATGTGGTAGATAAAATGAGAAACAACGCTATGATAGTTGATTTTCTCATCTTTGTTTCGCTTTTTGGTTTATTTTTTGATAAGTTACCAAAATATCGCATTAAAATCAATCAGCGATTTGCAATTTAATTCGGCAAAGTTTAAATTTTCTCAAAAAAGGGCAAAGAAATGGTTGAACAAGCGATCAAAGCCAGAAGGATTCCCGATTATCTTTATCCAAGAAGGGGCTCTGCAGTAATGTTTAAAAATAGATTTCTTGAATCACTGACTAAAACACATCCATTGACCCCGCTTATAGTTTATCTTCCCGTTGTCATTTACTTTATCGGCTACTCATCTTACAAGTTAAACTTCAAGACATTGGCGATAGTCGTTTTGTTTTTCACGGGTGCTTTTTCATGGACGCTTGCGGAGTACCTTTTGCACAGGTTTGTATTTCACTTTGAACCGAAGACATCTATTGGCTTCAAAATACAGTTTATGATACATGGCGTTCATCATCAATACCCACGCGACCCCAAACGCCTCGTAATGCCCCCGGTGGTTAGCTTAACGCTTGCGGTTTTGTTTTGGTATTTGTTCAGATATTCGCTCGGAATTTATGCCTTTGCGTTTTTCCCGGGATTTGTCGCTGGTTATATCGCCTATGATATGACTCATTACGCAATTCATCATTTTAAACCGCCAAAAAATAAATTGCGCAACCTTTGGAAACATCATCTCAAACACCACTACCAAGCCCCTGATAGAGCCTTTGGCGTTTCAACCCCATTATGGGACTATATTTTCGGGACAACTTAACGAAACTAAACTAACGGAGGCAAATCATGCGATATTTAATAATAGTAATGCTTATCGCCTTCTTTGTCACCGCTCTTGACTCTCAGGTCAGAGAGAAGTTCAAGGGAGAGCAAAAAGGCAAGGAGAAGAAAGAACAGCCAGCTGAAACGGAGGGGAAAACTGAACAGCCAACAAAGCCAGGATCTGAGAAACCCACCGATACCGGAAATTTGATTTTCTTTGATAACTTTGCCCAATATTCATCAGATGAAGATATATCAGCAAAATGGGAAATTGAAGACGGGAGCGTTGACATTAAAACCCTCAAAGGCAAAAAATGGATGCATATTTTCTCCCGACAATTGAAAGCGAGACCGGTTATCAATCGCCTTCCGGAAAAATTCAAAATTGAATTTGAGCTAATCCCTGGCTCAGAGACCACCCGTATTTCCTTTTTAACGGCGCACGAAAAGGAATTAAACTATGTTGATATCTCCCACTGGGAAGCAAAAAGTGAAAAGGCAAATACATATCTGAACCTTACTGAAAATGTCTCTCATAAAGTTGAAATTGAAGTAAAGGGAAATCTACTTAAGTGCGCTATTAATGGACAAACAGCGATAATTGAGCAAAGAGCATTTGAGGAAAATGTTGACTTGATAAAACTTGAAGCTTGGTATCCCTCGCTTAATAACCCAATTTACATAACAAATTTCGCTGTTTACGACCTTACAAGGTAACCCCGGCGGTTAAAGCCAGAATTTGCGGTAAGGCGGAGAAATTGCATTTTTATGTGAACATATTTAAATTTTTTCAAAATTGACGGATTCGCTAATCTTTGATGGACTTGAGATAGGTTCAGAAAATTAAGAAAGTTCCGAAATGGATTTAAAAATTGATCTTGGGGCAAAGAAAAATTTAAACGCTCCGTCCCTTTCACCGAAAACGATCCTACTTTACGCTATACTCACCATATTAATCATAAATTTTGCGGTCTTTTTAAACCAATGGTTTCACGGTGAGGAAATAAAACTTGACATTTTCATCATCCCTTCAATAGTTGGTGCAATCTTCGGGCTCATATTTTCATTTTTGCGCTTGACGGTTGAAAGAAAAATAGCACAGGTAAGGAGTTTTTGGGAGGAAATGTTTCAGTCCACGATAAACGGGATAATTTTAACNGATTTGACNGGGAAGATAAAATATGCAAATGACTACGCCCTCAATTATCACGAGTATACGCTTGAGGAGTTAAAGGAATTTTATATATTTGACCTTGTCACACCTGAATTTATTGAAATAATCCGCGAGTATTTGAAAGATATAATTGAGCGAAAGGAGACGGAAGCATTTGAGATTGGGTTTTTAACAAAGAGCGGTAAAGTAAAATATGCTGAGTTAAGTGGGAAATTGGTAAGATATGGAGCAAATGAACTCATTCAATTTGTTGAGATTGATACAACTGAGAAAAGGAGATTTGAAAGTGAGCTGATTGAAGCAGAGAAGAAATACAGAGAACTTTTTGAAAACGCGGTCATCGGCGCATACAGGACAACACCGGATGGTAAGATAATTGATGTAAATCCCGCCTTTGTGAAAATGTTCGGGGCAAAGGACAAGTTTGAGATATTGCAAATGAAAGCATCCGATCTCTACGCTGACCCAAGGGATAGAGAAATTTTCATACGTGCGCTTGAAATTTCCGACTCAATATCAAACTTTGAAAACAGATTAAAACGACTTGACGGGAAGGAGATAATAGTGCGTGAGCATGTAAGGGCTGTAAAGGACCCGCTTGGAAATGTCATCTTTTATGAGGGAATGATTGAGGATATAACAGAGCAGAAAAAAGCAGAGGAGAAGCTAAAGGAGTCGGAAGAAAAATATAGAACGCTCGTTGAGGGTTCACTTGCTGGGACATATATCTTTCAGGATGGCAAATTCAAATTCGTCAGCGGTCAAATTCTTTCAATCTTNGGATTTACACCGCAAGAAGTGCTTAACACAAGGAAAATTTTAGAAATTGTTCATCCCGAAGACAGGAAAAAAGTGATTAAATTATTTACTTCAAACTTGAAAGGTGATATTTCAAAATCCGGCTTTCAATTCAGGATAATAAAAAAGAACGGAGAAATAGCGTGGGTTGAGGTTCTCAATAATTTGATCAATTACGAGGGCAAGCCGGCGCTTTTAGGCACTATGCTTGATATAACCGATAGAATAAAAGCAGAGCAAAGAAACAGGATAATGTCCCAGCTTTTACTTTCGCTTAACGATGCGGTTGTATTAACCGATGAAAATGGAAACATACTTGAAGTCAATGATGCCTTCTGCAGGATAACTGGCTATTCAAAAGATGAAGTGATAGGCAAAAACCCAAGAATTNTAAAATCGGGGNTTCACGACGCGAATTTTTATAAAGAAATGTGGGACTCAATTTTAACCAAGGGATATTGGAAAGGCGAGATAATAAACAAAAAGAAGAATGGGGAATTTTACTTCGCTTTACTTTCAATATCTTCAATTAAAGACGAAGTTCACGGCTTGACTTATTATCTCGGGATTCAGTCCGACATAACCGAGCGAAAGAAAGCGGAGGAGCAAATAAGATACCAGGCGAACCTTCTTGAAAATGTCAACGACGCAATAATCGCAGCTGATTTGAATTACAGAATCACATCCTGGAACAAAGCAGCGGAGAAGATGTATGGATATAAAGCAGAGGAAGTTATCGGAAAAGAGATAAGCGAAGTTGTTAAAGTTGAATTCCCCGGCTTGACGCGTGAGCAAGTAAGGCAAATACTTCAAGAAAAGGGATTTTGGCAAGGTGAAGCGATTCATTACAATAGATTTGGCGAAAAAATCTATGTCAGTTCTTCTCTTTCAATTATAAGAGACATCAACGGAAACCCGATTGGAACGGTTGGGATAAACCGTGACATAACCGAGCAAAAGAAAGCGGAGGAGAAGTTAAAACTTTACGCCGAACAGCTTGAAATAGCCAACGCACAACTTCAGGAACTTAACAAACTTAAAAGTGAATTTCTCGCAAATACTTCGCACGAACTTAGAACCCCATTGAATTCAATAATTGGATTTCTAAATCTCATCAAAGAAGGTCTTTATGAAAGTAAAGAAGAGATGATGCAATTTGTTGACAATGCTTTGATGAGCGCGAGGCATCTTTTGAACATAATAAATGACATACTTGACATAGCCAAAATTGAAGCTGGAAAACTTGAATTGACAATTGAAGATGTTGAGGTATCCGAACTTCTTCAAGAGGTTTGGACTCTGTCACATGTTCAGGCGGAGCAAAAAAAACTTGAATATAGGATAATATATCCCGAGAAGCCGATTTTCATAAGAGGGGA